>ENA-OVGI01000273-OVGI01000273.1-human-gut-metagenome-genome-assembly--contig:-NODE-273-length-45036-cov-14.822681_pt1 | contig 45036 bp, 39 predicted proteins | sample MGYA00237771_ERZ505421 | MGnify/ENA primary metagenome ERZ505421 (study PRJEB26158, sample SAMN06016378) | human gut metagenome | biome: human gut; feature: ankylosing spondylitis patient; material... | reverse complement strand
CCATTATTACGGTGGCAGAACCAACCGGCGCGGATGGTTTTTTCCCGACCTGGTCCACTACAGGTTCGCCGATTACAAATGGAGGGAGTTTCACGTCACAATCCTTTATGCGTCAGAGCGCCACCACGCGAAACCCAACGCTGTCGCTGAGTTATTCCACTGATGGTTTCATCACCCGACAGAACCTGTCGTATGGGGTATCGTCGGGTGTTGATAATATCAGGCTCCGCGCCATAGCATCGGCTTTCAGTCAGACAGCAAAAACATCCACCCTTTATGATCTGACGAATAATAAAAATGCCCAGGCACCTCTGCCAGCAAATGGTGTTTATGGAAAGGCAGGTAATATCCTGTTGGGATCGCATTACAACGCCGCAGAGAGCTCACAGGGTAATCTGTACGCGGCCGCGATTTACAGCCGTATGCTCTCAACAGCTGAGATCAATCAGGTATATGCTGCGTTAAAGGCTTATTACTCAAAGCGTAGCATAACTGCATGATCTTATTCTTAAAAATTAGAAATAACTGGAAATGCCAGGAATTTTCTTACAAGATACGCAGTGCGCAAAGACGCACACAGCAATAATGTCATTTATCACCTTTCCCCCGGCGTGCCTCCGGGGGATTTTTTATTCACTTTTCCAGCTAAGAAGGTAGCCAGTGCTGCTATTGAGAGCTCTTTGTACCTCAGTGTTTTCATTTACCCACCGGGAGAGCATATCGTCACGTTCATACTGATTTAAACTCTCCCAGTTATCCGATTGTCTGTAAAACACTACGGTTACGGAAGAAACAGTGTCGATTTTAACAGTAATCCGCGTCATACCGTTTGCCCCCTGCCTGTCATGATATTGATACCGAGTGCAATGGCGGTCGCGATATCCCCTGCAGTAAATTCATTACCCCAGGCGCCGAAAAATCCCATATCTCCCTTCAGCATTGACGAACCAGCAGCACTGGCTCCCAGCATCAGGGGGCTACCCGCCACGTTAGCCAAATAACCCGTCGGACTGGCGGCGATTGCTGTGCCGTCGGAAAGCGTGAGTTTATGGTTTCGGTTAGGGGAAATAACACCACATGCCACATACCACTTATTGACGATAATACTCATCCCTGACTGATAATAAATTCCCTGACTTCCGTCAGGCCATCCTACTCGCAGCTCCAGCCTCTGCCCGGTCGGGTTGAATGTAATGGCAAAACCATGACCTGATCCGGGCGTCAAATCCCGGCAATCGAGCACATACTGAAATACATCAACTGCGCTCAAACGAAAGGCCGTCAGGAAGGAAAGCCCTGTCAGTCCTGGCTCTTTAAACGTGGTCTGACTGCCAGCGGTTCCGGGGAATTCAAGCCCGTATTGTGTCAATTTCTGTACACCCTGCTGCACAGAAAAACCATGACGCGAATTATCCACCGGAGTCAGTAAATCAAATGCAACTTTCGGATTTGCTATTGCTGACAGAGGCGAAGATACAGGCTCAAAATGCTGTTTCGCCCAGTCAGTAATAATTCCGTCTGCATTTAACAAAATTCGTGTTCCATTACCCATTTATTATTCCTCAATAAAAGCTTTTGCAGGAAGGTTTGGTGCTTTAGCACTTTCTCCGATCATTTCGTTTCCTGAACCACGCAACGTGCCTGGATAGGTTGCACCACTGGCCGGGTTCAGCCATGAACAGCCCGTCACCAGTGTTTTATCTGCTGCGAAATAGGTCACACCCGACGCATCAGGGATCAGCTCAATATCAGCACCGGTGACCCGGCAGCGGTTGCCATTGCCGTTGGTGTAGATCCGCGCCAGCTTGCCGCCATGAATATCGACAACAGCTTTTGCTCCAGGAGCATGGATAATTGCCGGGATGCAATTTTCCAGGGTAATCCGCGGTATCCAGCTGTAATCACTGCTCAGGTAATCAGCGGTCCAGTTTGCCGCGTCTCCCGGAATATCGACGGTCTGGGCTGCGGCCAGCTCGATGGACGGATTGTTGATCACGCTGTGCAGGTTGCGCAGCGTGATCCGGGCGTTCGTCCCGTCGCTGCCTTTTTTGTTGCGTGAGCCCACAGTGTTCTTATAGAGGTCCTCTGGCATTTTGATGCCGCACATCACCGCGTTCTGCGTAGGCTGAACGTTGATAGCTGTCATGCCGTCAACGGTGATATTGTCGGGTAGCAGCGTTTTCTTGCCCGTTGTCGCATGGTCAGTAAACTGCGACCGCAGCGCAGTTACCGCGCTGAACTCGAAGTTTCCGTTTGGCTTTCCTTCCTGTATTCCTGCGAGATCAAACACTACATTGCGTATGTCGATGGTGTAAGGCAGTTTGCTGTCGATACCCTGATCCATTGAGTTCGCCGTGTCGATAATGCGCGCGACGTCATAAGAGAGAGAACCATTGTACCAGGCTGCCAGCCCTTTATCCCACATGACAGTCAGGCCATCGACAACCAGATTACACTCGCAGTCGCTGGCATAGTCCTGACGCATGCCGATCACAAAGTTGAGGAAAGGCTCCACAGCGCCACCACTGGACCGGGTGACAATATGTTTGAGATTTCTGAATTTCCAGTCATTGCCGCCCTGAAGGTTAGCTTGCCTGCCTTTGAGGGTCATGTTGTCGAAATAGCAGTCATAACCGAAGGAGTGAAAATCCATACGGTTGAAGGTGCTGTCTTTGACATATAACCCTTTGATGCCGTGATGGCCTTGGAAGCCCCAGCCATGGAGGCCGTAATAACGGTTGATATGCACGTTGCAGGTATCACGGATACAGATGCCGTAGGAGCCATTCTCCGCCGGGTGGCAGGTTGCTTCACCCACATCACAGAACACGTCGAATACTTCACGCCCTGACACCACAACACGGCTTTCAAGGCTGGCCGATGCAGTCTGAAGCGATGAATGCACCAGATCTTTCACGTGGACCATAGGGCGCGAAATCTCAATATTGACAAAGCGCCTGCTGTCGCCCAGCTCAATAAAGTGAGGGCAGCGAAACGTCAGAAAATTGTCCTCTTTCGGGATGATGGCAGCATAACCAATCGTCCCGTCAGGAATATTTTTGACGATGCGCTCGGTGAGTGCGCCCTGACGGCCTATACGAGAAAACTCACGGTAAAGAACGCGATTACGCGGAGTCATCATGTCTCCGTTCCTGTAAAGCTCGACCGAAGTGGAAAGCGCATAGAACATACCGCCGTAATAGGGGTAAAGTTTCGGATACGGAAGGTATTGAGATCCCTTTTTCAGGTACTGGGCATAACTGGCATTAAAGGTAGTAAGCTCGGCGGCAGTTAACTCAATGCGTTCCTTGCCTTTGATATTAAACATGCGCGGCGGCTCTGGCGCTGACGGGTCTAGAATGCGCAGTGGCCCCCAGCGAATCTCGTTAACGCCCGACTCCGTGGAGGTAAAAATAATCGCGCCTGAAAGATCGGTATCGGTCCTCACTTCCGCCTCATGATCGACAAGCAGCAGGAATGCCCCATCGGGCTGGCGTACCGGGATCTTCAGCATGTTCGCATAGCGATGTGCATTCTGAATGGCCTGATCGGATGGAGATACAGCCGACAAATAGGCGATAGCCGAAGAGGTATTCCCCATTGCCAGCGCTACCTGAATAGCCAGCAACGTTGCACCCGGTACGCGGGAAGCGAGGAACTGATCGTAGTTTACAAATTCCGCCTGGCGATACCAGCGGCGTCCTAGCACATCGACCAGTATCCCGCCCGGTATTTCCTCGGAGGTAGTATCATCCGGGTTGACCACGAAGCGGCCGCCGGTACGCTGACCTACGACATCCCGCACCGTTGCCGTACCTGTGTAGTTGCGGATCGAATCATAGTCCGCTGCCGTATCGCCTGGCTCAATCGAGCCGCCACCGCTGCCGCCCTCACCGAAACCGATCATCGTGCCGTCATTCCGTTGACCGCACATCACCAGACCATTTCGATAGTAGATGACAAAACGCCATCCATCCGGCGGATTGTTATCAATGATGCTGCCGCCAAACTCTAACCCGGCATCTGAAGAATAGAGTTTCTGAAATTCATCGGCATACAGTCGCCCGTCTTTGTAGCCGAACGGTGAAAGACCATTTTTAAACACCACTGAAAATGGGTTTTCGCCCTGGCTGTCTATTAATCCCCTCACTGAATCTACAGCCTGACTGGACGGCATTTTTCGACCGGTAGACTGCAGTGTCCCGCCAACGTTCATGACCTCAATCGCGAGGGCGCTGTCGTCCGGGCTGCGGTAATACGTGGTACTCCCCTCGGGAATATTCGCGATATCCGCCTGCGCAGCCGCCAGCGTCGCGTACTGTTTACTGAGCGGGATAAGGTTCTGCCTGATCTCATCGTTTTTCGCTATCATCTGGCGCCATGAATAAAGAGGATCACCGCCACGGTCGGGAACATCTGCGGCGGGCCCATTGACCAGCTTATCCAGGCGCTCGGCGTTATCGAGCAACACAGCGGGAGACGTGCTCCCCAGCTCCGGGTTAAAGGCCATGTTTTTTGCTCCAAAAAAGGCGTTCGCCCAAACGAGGGTTTGAGCGAATGTCCGCGGCTTTTTACAATCAGCTATTTCAAGGAGTTAGATAGTGCTGATTGGCTATGCGAGGGTATCAACCGGGGATCAAAACCTCGATTTACAGAAAAACGCGCTGATTCGCGCAGAATGTGAACTGGTTTTTGAGGATATGGCCAGCGGGAAAAATGCCCGTCGACCAGGGTTAAAGCGCGCCTTACGGCGGCTGCGACCGGGTGATGTGCTGGTGGTCTGGAAACTGGATCGGCTGGGCCGCAGCGTGCGTGATCTGATTACGCTCGTGTCGGAGTTGCAGGCTCGCGGGGTAAATTTCCGCAGCCTGACCGACAGCATCGATACCAGTACGCCTGCAGGCCGCTTTTTCTTCCACGTCATGAGCGCCCTGGCGGAGATGGAACGTGAGCTGATCGTCGAGCGTACCCGTGCTGGTTTAGCCGCTGCGAGGGAGCAGGGGAGAGTAGGCGGACGCCCCCGGGTAATGACCACTGAGGTTGTGGGGCGATGCCGCCGGATGCTGGATGCGGGCGCTACCAGGCAGCAGGTAGCAGATGTCATCGGGGTAGGAGTGAAGACTATTTATAAATATTTTCCTGCCCAATAAAGCGGTCCACCGGCGAGTTGGTTGCGGTGTTTGACGGTGATTAACGGGCTTTCTTATACGGAATATGCTTAAGACACTCATCTTTTAATGTGACATTAAGCGGTGGTGGTATAGAATTATCTAAACTGGACATAACATGTTAATAAATAGGGGGTTTGATGTCAGTCTCTAAAGATTTCCTGCTTTCGGTATATGAGCGGTGCAATGAACATTTGAAAGAACAATCGACCAAGCGTGATCAGGCAATAGCTTTTTATTTGGTTGTTATATCGTTTTATTTCGGCTCATACTCAGCAATTAGCAAGTTACTGGTAAGTCCGTACTCCCCTATTTTTTTTAATGTGGTTATATGTCTGATTAGTGGTATGACAATCAGAACGTTGTCTGGTTTACGTTCATGGCATATGCAATATGCTAACTCGGCGTTAGCGCTTAATAAAGTGATATCGAAAAACATCTTTGAATTAGATGCTCTTAATTTAGAGATTAAGTCTTTCTTCGATAAGAAAGAAAAGGAATATCATGAAATGTCGCTTGCTAAAATGTTCTCTGGTATTGAAAATCGAGTCATTCTTGGGATGACTCTTATTTCCGGGTTTCCGGTTGTGATGTTAGTTAAAGAGGTTATGTCTTTACTCAAAGTAAGTAATAAAGAAATCATAGTGTTAGTTGAGTGCGCGTTTTACTTGGCATATGTTGTATATTATTTCTACAATACTATAATGATAATTCGCGAGTCAGCAAATCATAAAACTTGGATTGTAAATTTTGAATAAGATTATCGTTGAAAATCAATACGTGACGGTGTTTTTTAATGAATCCGGGCACTTGCGTATAAGCCAAAAGCATGGCGGTGTTGTTGTTATTCCTGAATGTAATGGGAAGTACGCATTAATCCAACACTCAAGAAATGGTGTTGTGCTTATTGAGTTTCCAAGAGGGTTTATTGAAAATGGCGAATCTCATATAGATGGCGCCGAACGCGAACTTAGAGAAGAATTGAATCTCGTTTCGGTCAATAGCTATTTGTTAGGTGAATTGGTTACTGATTCAGGATTGATTGCTGACAATGTTCGGGCTGTTATTTGTGAAGTGAAAGATACATCTCAATTATCATTGCAATCAAGCGAGGGTGTTATAGGTTGTGATTATTATACTTATGATGAAGTTATTGCGCTTGTAAAAAATGGGAAGGTTAAAGATAATTTCACCCTGGCCTCATTAATGCTATTACAGGCTAACAGGTAATGTTTCATAGGAAACCCTATGCCCGTTTAATTTGTTGAACGTTTCAGCAAACCGTATACAAAAACTCGTCAAGAGCTGTTTACTATGGAGTCAGTCTTATAGGTATAGGTGCATAATGCTGGATTTGCACTGCTCGCAAAACCGTCAAACAGTTCAGTATAGAAAGCGCTCGTTACTCATTACATCAATGTGTTACGTCAATGGCGTAAATTGATAGCCAGAGCCTATATTGATATGTCGCCCTGTTAAAACTACTGTATATAAAAACAGTATTTTGTGAGCGAGTTTATTATGCAGTTCTACACGCCCGTTGAGTTACGTCAGATCATGCTGCTCCCGTTGTACAGCGACCTTGTGCAATGTGGTTTTCCTAGTCCTGCACAGGATTACGTTGAGCAACGTATCGATCTGAACGAGTTGCTCGTTAACCATCCCAGTGCGACGTATTTTGTCAAAGCCGCCGGCGACAGCATGAAAGACGCCGGCATAGGGGAAGGGGATCTTCTGGTTGTGGATAGCTCAAGGACAGCAGTTCATGGCGATATCGTTATTGCTGCTGTGGATGGGGAATTTACCGTTAAGAAGCTGCAGCTGCATCCACGGGTTCAGCTTAACCCAATGAACCCTGCATATTCGCCGATAGTCGTGGGTAGCGAGGATACTCTCGATGTGTTCGGGGTCGTAACTTACATCATCAAATCGGCTGGCTGAGATGTTTGCACTTTGCGATGTGAACTCATTTTACGCATCCTGCGAAACTGTTTTCCGTCCTGACCTGAAAGGGCGTCCGGTGGTCGTACTGTCAAACAACGACGGCTGTGTGATCGCCCGTTCACCAGAGGCGAAGCCCTTCGTTAAAATGGGTGAGCCGTACTTCAAACAAAAGGATATTTTTCGCCGGCACGGTATTATCGCGTTTAGCAGCAACTATGAGCTTTATGCCGATATGTCCAACCGAGTGATGACAACGCTGGAGGAACTCTCTCCACGCTGCGAAATTTACAGTATTGATGAGGCATTTTGCGATCTTACTGGTGTTCGTAACTGTCGCGATCTTACCGAATTTGGCAGGGAAATTCGCGAGACGGTTCTGCGCAGGACGCACCTCACAGTCGGTGTCGGCATAGCCCAGACTAAAACTTTGGCAAAGCTGGCCAATCACGCGGCGAAACAGTGGCAGCGACAGACCGAAGGAGTGGTGGATCTGTCTAATCTTGAAAGGCAGAGGAAGTTGATGGCTTTGCTGCCGGTGGATGAGGTCTGGGGCGTCGGGCGCCGTATCAGTAAAAAACTGGAGGCCATGGGGATTAAAACTGTGCTACAGCTGGCGGATACCGATATCCGTTTTATCCGGAAGCATTTCAACGTCGTGCTGGAAAGAACAGTGCGGGAGCTGCGCGGCGAGCCATGCCTTGGGCTTGAGGAGTTCGCGCCGGTAAAGCAGGAGATTGTCTGTAGTCGCAGCTTTGGGCAGCGGATTTCCACCTACGAAGAGATGCGCCAGGCGATATGCTTATACGCATCCCGTGCAGCGGAGAAACTACGTGGCGAGCATCAATATTGTCGGTTCATCTCAGCGTTCGTTAAAACCAGCCCCTTTGCGTTGAATGAACCGTACTACGGGAACAGCGCATCAGTAAAGCTGCTAACACCAACCCAGGACAGCAGGGACATCATCACCGCGGCGACGAAATGCCTCGATGCAATCTGGCGAGACGGACATCGTTATCAGAAAGCAGGTGTAATGCTTGGGGATTTCTACAGCCAGGGCGTAGCGCAACTCAATCTCTTCGATGATAACGCACCACGGAAGAACAGCGACAAGCTAATGGACGTTCTCGACCAACTCAACGCAAAGGACGGAAGGGGAACGCTGTATTTTGCAGGGCAAGGGATCCAGACTGCCTGGCATATGAAGCGAGAAATGCTTTCGCCTCGGTACACCACGAGATATAGTGACTTGCTCAAAGTCAGGTGATTCAGCCCATCAGTATTGCATTGTACTATCGCCGATTCTACTCCTACAGGAGTCCGTTCAGAGCGCAGACCGAGTGAAAACTCAGACCGAGCACCGAAGTGCGTGAGGCTATGCAAAATGTAGAACCGTTCGACTGCTCAAGCAGCGTCAGATTTTACGTATGAGTGCGTTTTTCAGCTCTGCTCTTGGCTGTTTCTGCAATCACAAACGTTTTCACACAGCTTGAGCGAGGAACGGACTTAACTTGATTGCTAGTCTTGATAAGTAGAATCTTTAGTTAAGATTTATTTTTAATATCAAATTTTTCAGAGATTTTCCCAAAGAGTTCAATAAATCGTGAATCAATTTTATCTACATCAAGATGCGACAAATCTGATGCCCCTGAAGTATTCCAATGTTGGAATACTTCTTTCAATTCAGTTTGAGATATTTGCGTAGAAAAAACGCGCATATAGAACTTCCCGAACGAAATTGCGTGCAGTCGATCGGCATTCTTCAAAGCTTCTAATTGATGCGTTTTTGCCATTAAAAATGAATACCTTGCCAAGCCCAAAAGTAACGCTACAACTGTTACACCTTTAATAGCATCGAAAATCAGTCTAGTAGTATCAAGAGGTGATTGTACAAATGAACGCTCAGCTAAAAACCAAAGAATTAATACGAAAAGGACAGAAGCTACTAATGCCCCATATCCAGCAAAATGCCATCTTGAAGATAATTGACGACCATCTTTTTCGCGCGCCTTAAGATCCTCAATTGTTTCACTTATATAATCGGCTGATTCATCTTTAAGAACTTTTGCTCGAATTTCTTTTCTCTCTTCCTGAGCTACTCGGGCTCCTTCGAAGCGGCTGATAGCATTTACAATTTCATTAACGAGGTTTGTCATATCATCAGAACGTGCGAATAATGCCTGGAACGCCCCAAGATCACTATCATTAAGAGCTTCTTTATCCAGCACCACTGGCAAAACAAGCTTATCCCGATTGCTATTAGCAACATAGGATATAGCACCAGTAACCTCTATATTAAAATAGTAAGACTTATCGCTATGTTCAGTAACAAGTGCGATAAATACATCAGCGTTTTTTAAATGCTTTAGTATATCCTCTTGCCAATGAGACCCAAGCCGAATCGATTGTTGGTCCAAAAATACATTGTAATCATATCGACTAAGCTCTTCGGTTAGTTTTTTTGCAATTAAAACATCTTCTCTTGCATAGGATATAAATACATTAATCATGAGACCTCAGCTTTTATCAGCGACAAACAGAGCACCATTGGTGTCGTCATCATTACGACATCCATATCAACTTTCCTATCTCAGAACCGTAGCGGAGATAGGAAATAAAGATAGCTATCGAATACATATTACCAAATGTTAACGGATTTTAAAATGATTATTTCTAGAGGCCTCCATACTAAGTAGGAAGTCCAGTTTTACTTAGAAAATTCAAAATTGTCGCGTATACAAATGTCCGCTTGGAACATTGCGGACGTTATGAATTTATAGCCGCTCAATAATTAGTTCTGGCCCTTGGTTTTTCACGTCATCCATGGCACGCGAGACCGGGTGCAAGAAGAAATGCTCAGCGGGCACTACTCCGCCTCCGGTAGTCTCAACTGCCTGCAACCCGGGGACATCCTGCCTCATCTATTCGCGCACTGCTACGGTTTCACGGCTAGCGGGCATAGGTGGTCAAAGTCAATCAGGCGTTTATTGGTCTCAAATTCAACGTCAGTAAAACGCCTTAAAATTCATCACTGCTTTCTGCTGTTACTAAATCTCCACAGGATCCGGCCAGCTTACAAATGGTAAGCCGTCATCTGAGTAGCCAGAAAAAAGGGGGCCCTGGAAGTAAGCGATACCTGCTGACTCCAACCACATCCATTCTTCAGCTTTTTCGATTCCTGTAGCGCATATTCTTATCTCGAGAGTATCACAGCAATTTATTATGCTTTGAACTACGGCTTGTTTCGCGCCATCCCTGTGAATGTTTCTTATGAGCTCACTATGAATTTTGATTTTTTCAGGCTGGAATTTTGTTAGAAGGAGTAATCCTGCATGTCCAGACCCAAAGTCATTAATAGCAACGCTTATTCCAGCACTTTTGAGTGTTCGTAGCGCATGTAAAAATTCATCAATATTGGCGAACAGATCTTTTTCTAAAAATTCGATGATGATTTGTTCAGGGATAAGACCGCTTTGCTCAATATACTTAAGCAGCGTACAAGGGGCATCACTAATCTTGATTATAGTCAATGGTAATAGGCTAATTGAAACCCTTTGTCCAGAGTGAAGGAAACTACCAGCTTCAAGAAGAGCAACACGTTTTGATTCCAGATCATGCTGTAACAAGCCCATTCCATACAAACCAGTCGTCACGGGGTTACTGAACTGGAACGAATGGACCTTTCTCGCGAGAGGGTCTACCACTGGATTTATAATGAAGGAGTTAGCAACATAAGGGCTTTCAGTGATTAAAGGTTCCCTGGAAAAAAACCATTCAGTAGCAGACGGTAATTCATAGTATTTTTCTTGTTGTATGGACTCTATGAATGTCCTAAAAAAACGCAATGCTCTATCATTATAAAGAAGTTGATGTTTTGATGTCCCACGGTTCAGAATTGTTCTTAGGCAATCTTCATGACTGTGTAAATCTATATCAATTAGTTCCATCCCGGCATTACCAAATCGTCGGAAAGGTGCAACGTCATTTAAGAGCTCAACAATATTAAAGTGACGAGTATCACTGCAGATCCTGGTGTAAATTTCGTTAACCTGATCTTCAGGGCCTTCCAGCAGTTGTAGAAAGTGAATCCCATTAAAAATCAATATTCCAGTGACATCACTTTTGATATTATAGGCATTTGCGAGCTCAATCATTTCCATGATTGAGGTTCTTGAAATGCTACTATGGGCATGACTACGGTAAATGATAGTTGTAAGCATCTCAGTTCTCGCGATGGTGTTTAAACAGAGATTAGCAGATTTATGATCTAAAATCCGAGGAAATTATCAAAAATATTTAGCCTGCTACTAATGATAAGATGTCTGCAGTTTTCACGTAGGATTTGGTGGCAAGTCATCAGCACAAACTGATTATTTTACATGACAAGTAAATAACTTCTTGACATTTTAAAATGGAAGGAGTGGGGCTAACGTTTAGTTTTACTCACTTACACCATTCATCAGTGCAGCAAGCCATGTTGCCATAAAGGTCTATACATCCGACTTGTCGCGGAGGTTTCAACATGGGCTTATATGAGCACCGGTTTTTCCCTTAACCCCTGCACATAGTGCCGTGAACGGCGTTGGATGTGGCTCTTCATTACGTACGCTCAGGAGCAATACTTTAGTCCCTGGCGCCACGTTGTACCGGCCGATTGGTTCTGGATCATAGGCGATATCCCGCTCAGCTTCTTCGGCAAGATAAGCCGGGTATTCTTCGCATGTCTGTGATTGGGCAAATCGTCCGCACATGGTTACCTCCAGTCTTCAGACTGAAAGTATAGAGGTTGGAATAGAGTCGGACAGTACAGCAGCTGTTAATGACGGAATCCCATCCCCGGTAGAAGAGAAAGTGGGCGTCAATCAGGCTGTTTTTCGGGGCATAACGGGGGCAACAGAGTTGATGGGGACACTTTTGGGGACATCAGAATGTCCTTTCACGGCCTTGATTGTCCGTGTGTGTAATAGTGTAACCCATTGAATATCCGATAAGTCACTGAAAGGTGGCTTTTTTCATCTCCTATCTCAAAAATCGGTATTTTCGATACATCTTTGCCATTGCGTGCGGAGATAGAATGATTTCAAAATAAAATATTATAAATCAATCCATTAAGTTCTATTTGCACGCCCTGATAATCCCCGGGCGAGGGTCTATGCTTATAAAAAGCACTAAATGAGGCAATACCCCTGCTGCAGAAGGGTTGAAGTGATAATCATTATCACTAACATGGCGGTATGCCTTGATGGCGCCAACCTGGAGGTCTATCGATGGAAGTACAAGCAGGAACTTTTAATCCCGCCGATTTCAGCTGGCAGGGACTGACCATGACGCCGGCCGCTGCCGCGCATATCCGCGATCTGATGCGCAAGCAGCCGGATAAGAAAGGGCTGCGGCTGGGCATTAAAACCAGCGGCTGCGCCGGTTTTGGCTATGTGCTCGAAATGATTGCCGAGCCGGCGCCCGACGATCTGCTCTTTGAATCTGACGGGGCGAAGCTGTTTGCGCCGCTGCAGGCGATGCCGTTCATCGACGGCACCGAGCTGGATTATGTCCGGGAAGGTTTAAATGAAATCTTTAAATTTCATAACCCGAAAGCGCAGCATGAGTGCGGCTGCGGCGAAAGTTTTGGGGTGCAGGCGGAGTAACTATGTCGCGTAATACTGAAGCAACTGACGATGTCAAAACCTGGACCGGCGGCCCGCTCAACTACAAAGAGGGCTTTTTTACTCGCCTGCAAACCGATGAGCTGGCCAAAGGCATTAATGAAGAAGTCGTTCGGGCTATCTCGGCTCGCCGCAATGAGCCGCAGTGGATGTTGGAGTTTCGTCTGAATGCCTACCGGGCGTGGCTGGAAATGGAGGAGCCGCACTGGCTGAAAGCGCATTACGATAAGCTGAATTATCAGGATTACAGCTACTATTCCGCGCCCTCCTGCGGCAACTGCGATGAGACCTGCGCCTCTGAGCCTGGCGCGGTGCAGCAGACCGGGGCCAATACCTTTCTGACCAGCGAGGTGGAAGAAGCCTTTAACCAGCTGGGCGTGCCGGTACGCGAAGGGCGCGAGGTGGCGGTGGACGCGATATTTGACTCGGTGTCGGTGGCGACCACCTACCGAGAAAAGCTGGCCGAGCAGGGGATCATCTTCTGTTCTTTCGGCGAGGCGATCCACGACCATCCGGAACTGGTGAAAAAGTATCTGGGCACCGTAGTGCCGGGGAATGACAACTTCTTTGCCGCGCTGAACGCCGCAGTGGCTTCGGACGGCACCTTTATCTATGTGCCGAAGGGCGTCCGCTGCCCGATGGAGCTGTCGACCTATTTCCGCATCAACGCCGAAAAGACCGGGCAGTTTGAACGCACCATTCTGGTGGCCGATGAAGGCAGCTACGTCAGCTATATTGAAGGCTGCTCGGCGCCGGTGCGCGACAGCTATCAGCTGCATGCCGCGGTCGTTGAAGTCATCATCCATAAAGACGCGGAAGTGAAATACTCCACGGTGCAGAACTGGTTCCCCGGCGATAACAACACCGGCGGGATCCTCAACTTCGTCACCAAGCGCGCCCTGTGCGAAGGGGAGAACAGCAAAATGTCATGGACCCAGTCGGAAACCGGCTCGGCCATCACCTGGAAATACCCCAGCTGCATCCTGCGCGGCGATAACTCGATCGGCGAATTCTTTTCGGTGGCGCTGACCAGCGGCCATCAGCAGGCGGACACCGGCACCAAAATGATCCATATCGGCAAGAACACCCGCTCGACCATCATCTCGAAAGGGATCTCCGCCGGACACAGCCAGAACAGCTATCGCGGGCTGGTCAAAATCATGCCGACCGCCACCAACGCCCGCAACTATACCCAGTGCGATTCGATGCTGATCGGCCCGGACTGCGGGGCGCATACCTTCCCGTATGTTGAATGCCGCAACAACAGCGCCCAGCTGGAGCACGAGGCGACCACCTCGCGGATTGGCGAAGATCAATTGTTCTACTGCCTGCAGCGCGGGATCAGCGAAGACGATGCCATCTCGATGATCGTCAACGGTTTCTGTAAAGACGTCTTCTCCGAGCTGCCGCTGGAGTTCGCTGTAGAGGCGCAAAAATTGCTGGCCATTAGCCTTGAGCATAGCGTCGGCTGATAATTAAGGAAAAAAGATGTTAAGTATTCAAGATTTACACGTCGCCGTCGAAGATAAAGCGATCCTGCGCGGGCTGAACCTTGAGGTGCGCCCGGGAGAGGTCCACGCCATTATGGGGCCGAACGGCTCAGGTAAAAGTACGCTTTCGGCCACCCTGGCCGGGCGTGAAGATTATGAGGTGACTGGCGGTCGCGTCGAATTTAAGAGCAAAAACCTGCTCGAACTCGCTGCGGAAGATCGCGCCGGGGAAGGTATCTTTATGGCCTTCCAGTATCCGGTAGAGATCCCCGGCGTCAGCAACCAGTTTTTCCTGCAGACTGCGCTGAATGCCGTGCGCAACTATCGTGGCCAGGAGGCGCTGGATCGTTTCGATTTCCAGGACTTAATGGAAGAAAAGATCAAGCTGCTGCAGATGCCGGAAGATCTCCTGACCCGCTCGGTGAACGTTGGCTTCTCCGGCGGTGAGAAAAAGCGCAACGATATTCTGCAAATGGCGGTGCTTGAGCCGGAGCTGTGCATTCTCGATGAATCGGATTCGGGGTTGGATATCGATGCCCTGAAAATCGTCTCCCAGGGAGTGAATGCCCTGCGCGACGGCAAACGCGCCTTTATCATTGTCACCCACTATCAGCGCATCCTTGACTATATCAAGCCGGACTATGTCCATGTGTTGTATCAGGGGCGGATTGTGAAGTCGGGCGATTTCTCTCTGGTCAAACAGCTGGAGGAGCAGGGCTATGGCTGGCTTACCGAACAGCAGTAACGCGCTGCAGCAGTGGCACCATCTGTTTGAAGCGCAGGGCGGCCCGCGTACCCCGGAGGCCAGTCAGCATCTGCAGCAGCTGCTGCGCCTTGGGCTGCCGACGCGCAAGCACGAGGACTGGAAATACACTCCGCTGGATGCCCTACTTAACGGTCGCTTTGTCGCCGATGAGGGAGCCTCTCTCAGTGCTGAACAGCGTGATGCGCTGGCGCTGCCGCTGGACGCCTGGCGGCTGGTGTTTATCGATGGCCGCTATCATCCTCAGCTGAGCGACGAGCTTGCCGCCAGCGGCGTGGAGGTCAGTGTCGATAATCAGCGCCAGCATCTGCCGGATGCCCTGCAGCCGGAGGTGTTTCTCCATCTGACCGAAAGCCTGGCCCAGACGGTGACCCGCATTCGCGTGCCGCGCAACCGCCGCCTGGATAAACCGCTGCTGCTGATGCATATCACCAGTGGCCTGGCCGGCGATGCGCTGAATACCGCCCACTATCGCCATCACCTGGCGCTGGAGAGCGGGGCGGAGGCGACGATTGTCGAGCATTACCTGAGCCTCAATGAGCAGCCGCATTTCACCGGCGGGCGATTGACCATGACGGTGGCCGATAACGCGCACCTCCAGCATATCAAGCTGGCATTTGAGAATGCCCGCAGCTATCACTTCGCCCATAACGACCTGCTGCTGGGCCGCGACGCCTCGGCCTTCAGCAGCAGTTTCCTGCTTGGCGGCCAGGTGCTGCGTCACCAGACCAGCACCCGCCTGGGCGGCGAAAACAGCAACCTGCGCCTCAATTCGCTGGCGATGCCGGTGAAAAATGAGGTCTGCGATAGCCGCACCTGGCTCGACCATCAGGTCGGCTACTGCACCAGCCGCCAGCTGCACAAAACCATCGTCAGCGATAAGGGGCGGGCGGTGTTTAACGGGCTGATCAACGTCGCGCCGCTCGCGCTGAAAACCGACGGCCAGATGACCAACAATAATCTGCTGCTCGGGCGGCTGGCGGAGGTCGACACCAAACCGCAGCTGGAAATTTACGCCGATGACGTGAAATGCAGCCACGGGGCGACGGTGGGGCGCATTGACGAAGAGCAGCTGTTCTATCTGCGCTCGCGCGGTATCGAACAGCAGGCGGCGCAGCAGATGATCCTCTACGCCTTCGCCGCCGAGCTCACCGAGGCTATCCGCAGCGACGCGCTCAGAGAGCAGGTGCTGGCGCGTATTGGACAGCGTTTGCCGGGAGGCACAGTATGACATTTTCAGTAGAACAGGTTCGCGCCGATTTTCCGGTACTGAACCGGGAGGTCAACGGTCAGCCGCTGGTCTATCTCGACAGCGCCGCCAGCGCCCAGAAGCCGGAGGCAGTGATCGGCGCCGAAGCGGAATTCTATCGCCACGGCTACGCGGCGGTGCATCGTGGCATCCATACCCTCAGCGCGGAAGCCACCGCGCGGATGGAAGCCGTGCGTCAGCAGGCGGCCACCTTCCTTAACGCCGGGTCGGCGGAGGAAGTGGTGTTCGTCCGCGGCACCACCGAGGGTATCAACCTGGTGGCCAACAGCTGGGGAAACGCCAACGTCGGCGCCGGGGATAACATCATCATCAGCGAAATGGAGCACCACGCCAATATTGTGCCGTGGCAGATGCTGTGCGCCCGCGTCGGGGCTGAGCTGCGGGTGATCCCCCTGAACCCGGACGGTACGCTGCAACTGGATGTTGTCCCGGGACTGTTTGACCCGCGCACCCGCCTGCTGGCGATAACCGAGGTCTCCAACGTGCTGGGGACGGAAAACCCGCTGGCGGCGCTGATTGCTCTTGCGCATCAGCATGGCGCGAAAGTGCTGGTGGATGGCGCCCAGGCGGTGATGCACCACCCGGTGGACGTCCAGGCGCTGGGCTGCGATTTTTATGTTTTCTCCGCCCACAAGCTGTACGGGCCGACCGGGATCGGCGTGCTCTACGCCCGGTCCGAGCTGCTGCAGACGATGGCGCCTTGGGAAGGGGGCGGGTCGATGATCGCCACCGTCAGCCTGACGGAGGGCACCACCTGGAATCAGGCGCCGTGGCGCTTTGAGGCCGGCACGCCGAATACCGGGGGGATCATTGGCCTCGGCGCGGCGCTGACCTACGTCAGCCAGCTGGGACTGACGCAGATTGCCGAGTATGAGCAGACGCTGATGCGCTACGCGCTCGATGCCCTGCGCGCGGTACCGGATCTGATCCTTTACGGCCCGGCGCAGCGTAAAGGGGTAATTGCTTTCAACCTCGGTCAGCATCACGCCTATGACGTCGGCAGCTTCCTCGATAACTACGGGATCGCCGTGCGGACCGGACACCACTGCGCGATGCCGTTGATGGCCCGGTATCAGGTACCGGCTATGTGTCGGGCATCGCTGGCGATGTACAATACCACGGAAGAGGTGGACCGCCTGGTGGCCGGCCTCCAGCGGATCCGCAAACTGTTAGGGTAAAGGACGGGACAATGGCGGCACTACCGGACAAAGACAAACTGTTGCGTAACTTTAGCCGTTGCGCCAACTGGGAAGAGAAGTATCTCTATATCATCGAGCTTGGCCAGCGTCTGGCGCCGCTAAGCCCGGAAGAACATAGCGTGCAGAACATTATTCAGGGCTGTCAAAGCCAGGTCTGGATCGTGATGGACCAGGATCCCACAGGCGTGATCACCCTGCGCGGCGATAGCGATGCGGCGATCGTCAAGGGTCTGATAGCGGTGGTGTTTATCCTCTATGACCGGATGACCGCTCAGGACATCACCGAGTTCGACGTGCGTCCGTGGTTTGAAAAAATGGCGCTCACCCAGCATCTCACCCCCTCCCGCTCGCAAGGCCTCGAAGCCATGATCCGCGCGATACGCGCGAAAGCGGCAAATATTAGCTAGAATAAACAGGTAGATTTCATTCTGTTACGTCCGGCAGGGCGCTGACCCTGCCGCCGTTCAGTCTCCTGGCGTTTTATCAGCGAAAGAAGGAATCTCAGTATGAAACGCAAAACGATGATCACCTTAGCCCTTCTCAGCGCCCTTGGCGCCTCCACGGCCGCCTGGGCCGTTGATTACCCGCTTCCTCCCGCCAACAGTCGGCTGATTGGTCAGAATCAGTACTGGACGGTCCAGGAGGGAGATCGCAACCTGCAGGCGATTGCGCGCCATTTCGATACCGCGGCGATGCTGATCCTCGAAGCCAACGATACGATTGCGCCGGTGCAGCCGAAGCCCGGCACTCAGGTCCTTATCCCTTCTCAGATGCTGCTGCCCGACGTGCCGAGGGAGGGCATTGTCGTCAACCTCGCCGAACTGCGGCTGTATTACTTCCCGCCGGGAGAGAATCAGGTGCAGGTCTATCCGCTGGGCATTGGCCAGTTAGGTCTGGAAACGCCGGAGATGACCACCCGCGTGGGGCAGAAGATCCCTAACCCTACCTGGACGCCTACCGCCGGCATCCGCGCGCGCTCGCTGGAGAAAGGGGTGACGCTGCCGGCAGTGGTCCCGGCCGGACCGAACAATCCCCTGGGCCGCTATGCGCTGCGTCTGGCCTACGGTAACGGTGAATATCTCATCCACGGAACTAACGCCCCAGATAGCGTTGGTCTGCGCGTCAGCTCGGGCTGTATGCGGATGAACGCTGATGACATCAAAGCGCTGTTCAGCCAGGTGAAAACCGGGACGCCGGTACGGATTATCAATCAGCCGGTGAAGTTTGCCGTCGAGCCGGATGGTAAACGCTATGTCGAAGTCCACAGGCCGCTTTCGCAGACCGAAGGGGAAAACACCCGGACCATCGCTTACACGCTGCCAGCGGCGTTTCACGCCTTCGCAGAGGATAAAGCAGTGGATGACCTGCAGTTGAAAAAAGCGATGTCGAGAAGGGCGGGGTATCCGGTTGTGGTGTCGGCGGGGGCAGGTAGCACGGCGACGTCGCTGTCGGCGCAGAATAGTTCGTCTGACAACGGTCTGCTTACCCAATAGCCCTCATGCTGAGGGCAAAAAAAATGGCGCACAGAGTGCGCCATTTTTATTACCAGAACTCTTACTTACGGTAAGAGTGAGCCTGGTTGTCCAGACGCTGGTTAGCGCGAGCTGCGTCGTCTTTAGCAGCCTGAACGTCGGAACGCATTGCGTTCACGTCGTTGCTCAGCTGGTCAACTTTAGCGTTCAGAGTCTGAACGTCAGAAGACAGCTGATCGATTTTAGCGTTGCTGGAGCAACCTGCCAGCAGAGTAGAACCCAGGATTACCGCGCCCAGTACCAGTTTAGTAGCTTTCATTATTAATACCCTCTAGATTGAGTTAATCTCCATGTAGCGTTACAAGTATTACACAAAGTTTTTTGGGATGAGAATATTTTTTTTACCTGAACGCACTTATTTTTGATCGTTCGCTCAAAGAAGCATCGAATTGCTCAGAATCGCTGAAAAAGGCGAGTGAAAACAGCGCGCTTCCATCGGATTCATCTTAGATAATCCCTTATTAAATAGTAAATTCCGATTTGCATTTTTAATAGGAAGAGCTAATCAATGAATAAAAAAAAGCGCCCCGCGAGGCGCTTTATTAAAAAAAACCAATTAACCTGTAAATTATTACAGCACGTGTACGGAAGCGGTATTAGTCGTGCCGCTCGGCACTAATGCGCCGGAAACCATCACCACTACGTCGCCTTTACGCGCGAGGCCGCTCTTCAGCGCCAGGTCTTTGCCCAGATGATAGAAATCATCGGTAGAGGCAATCTCTTCCACCAGCTGCGGTACCACGCCTTTGCTCAGCACCAGCTGACGAGCGGTGGTTTCGTTGGTGGTCAGCGCCAGGATGGTGGCATCCGGGAAGTATTTGCGCACAGCGCGTGCGGATTTACCGCCCTGGGTGGCGACCACGATCAGCGGCGCTTCCAGTTTCTCAGCGGTTTCTACCGCGCCGCGGCACACCGCTTCGGTGATGCGCAGTTTACGGTTGTCGTTGTTGAAGTCCAGACGGCTGGTCATCACGCGGTCGGTACGTTCGCAAATGGTCGCCATGATGGTGACCGCTTCCAGCGGGTATTTACCTTTCGCGGATTCGCCGGACAGCATCACCGCATCGGTGCCGTCGAGGATGGCGTTAGCCACGTCGCCGGCTTCAGCGCGGGTCGGACGCGGGTTCTTGATCATGGAGTCCAGCATCTGGGTGGCGGTGATAACCACTTTACGCGCGCGGATACATTTTTCGATGATCATTTTCTGGGCGAAGATAACTTCTTCAACCGGGATCTCCACGCCCATGTCGCCACGCGCAACCATGATGCCGTCAGACGCTTCGAGGATTTCGTCGAAGTTGTTCAGGCCTTCCTGGTTTTCGATTTTGGAGATGATCTGGATGTTTTCACCGCCGTGGGCTTTCAGGTGCTCACGGATCTCGACGACGTCGGAACGTTTACGGATGAAGGAGGCCGCGACGAAGTCCACGCCCTGTTCGCAACCGAAGATCAGATCCTGTTTGTCTTTCTCAGCCAGCGCCGGCAGGGCGATGGAGACGCCCGGCAGGTTAACGCCTTTGTTCTCGCCGAGGTCGCCATTGTTCAGCACTTTACAGATAACTTTGTTGCCTTCGATAGCCGTAACTTCCATGCCGATCAGGCCATCGTCCACCAGGACGGTGTTGCCGACGGCGAGGTCGGAGGTGAAGCCTTCATAGGTTACCGCAACGATTTCGTTGTTGCCGATGACGGATTTATCGGTAGTGAAGGTGAAGGTCTGGCCTGCTTTCAGGGAGACGTCGTTGCCGCCTTCCAGCTTGATGGTACGGATTTCCGGCCCTTTGGTGTCCAGCAGAATAGCGGCTTTCTTACCGGTTTTGCTCATCACATTGCGCAGGTTCTGGATGCGCTGACCGTGTTCCGCATAGTCACCGTGGGAGAAGTTCAGACGCATCACGTTCATGCCGGCTTCCAGCATTTTGGTCAGCATCTCTTCAGATTCGGTTTTCGGACCGATGGTGCAAACAATTTTGGTCTTTTTCATGACAGTTTTAGTCTTTAAGTTGTGAAGGATATGGAATTCTCGCTCCGCGGGCGCACTGCCGGGGAGCCAAACCTGTATTACGAAAGTTGCTAAGCCACGCCCTAAGGATAGGTGACAACCCTGAAGCGTGCAGAAGAATGTGTGCTGGCGGTTCAGCCCATGAAATGTGGCAAGGTGTTATGCGTTTTATCATGCAGTCCAATGCGCTGAAACCATTCAAGAAAGAATCGAAGCGCATTATACGCTGCCGAAATCAAAAAGGAAAATAAAAACCTCGTTTCAAATTATGGACAAAACGCGTAACAAAACCGGCACGTTATGCAAAAATCTACGCAACACACTTTTTCGTCACCGGCTATGAAAAAGGGTAAAAGAAATGGATTATTTCGCCATCATGAGCCGGTAAAATGCGTCATTGAACCTTTAAAGTGGCGATGGTTTGCGTTGTGCGGGAAATCTATCAATAATGATTTGATTGATAATGATAAAACACGAGCCAAATTCTATGGGAAATAAAGCGAAAGACGACGACCTGTACCAGGAAATGTGCCGCGTGGTGGGTAAAGTCGTGCTGGAAATGCGTGACCTGGGTCAGGAGCCGAAACACATTGTCATTGCCGGTGTGCTGCGCACCTCGCTGGCGAACCGCAAAATCCAGCGTTCGCCGCTCACCGTGGAGGCTATGGAGAAAGTCATTCATGCGCTTTCCGGGCACTGATCCCTTGCGCCGGCGGGTCAGGAAATCACGAAGCGGATCACCGCCCTGACGGCAATGTCACAATGGTGAGCCACCATCGCTTCATCGTCGATGGCGGGTAGCGGATCGTCAAGATACAGGCTGCTGAAGGTGTAGAAGTTCGACACCTGATAAAAGCTGAAGCTGCTGATTAACCGGTGGACATCGCGCGCGTCGAGCCCCGCCTGAAAGACGCCCTGCTGCTGGCCGCGCAGTAAAATGTCTTCCAGAATCGACAGGGCGGTACGATTCAGCGGCTTCAGTTCACCCGAGCTTTTTAACCACTTGCCGCGCTGCATATTCTCCATGCAAATGACGCGCATATAGTCCGCATGGGTGGCGTGATAGCGCACGCTCCAGCGCACCAGCCGCACCAGCGCCTCCACCGGCGGCACATTCTCCAGCCCCAGCTGCTGCTCGGTTTCGCGGATCCGCGCATACACATGCTGCAGCACCTCCTGATAGAGCTGTTCTTTGCTTTTGAAGTAGTAAACCACCATGCGTTTGGTGGTCTGCGCCTCGGTGGCGATCTGCTCCATGCGGGCGCCTGACAGCCCGTGTTCAGCAAAGACAGCGATAGCGGCGCTGAAGATCCGCGCCTTCAGGGATTGTGCTTCATCATGGGCAACGACGGTCATGGCAACTCCTTTTTCTTGGGTGACAAAAAATACACATAATGATCACAATTTAGCAACCTGGTATGGCGCAAATGAACCAAATGATACATATTCAAGGCTTACGTCAGCTGTTGACCCGAGGACCTTATGCTGCGCTCTATCGCCACCGTTTCGATTTCCGGCACCCTGCCTGAGAAGCTGCACGCTATTGCGGCGGCGGGGTATCAGGGGGTGGAAATTTTCGAGAACGATCTGCTCTATTATACGGGGACGCCGGCGGAAATCCGCCAGCTTGCCGCCGATTTAGGGTTAAAAATCACGCTTTTTCAACCCTTTCGCGATTTTGAAGGCGCCAGTCGGGCGCAGTTTGCGGCGAATATGGCCCGCGCTCGGCGCAAATTTGCTCTGATGCACGAGCTGGGCTGCGAGACGCTGCTGCTGTGCAGCAATGTGCAGCCGGACTGCTCGGCGGATAGCGAATTGCAGGTCGCGGACTTGCGGGCGCTGGCCACGCTGGCGGAAGAGGAGGGGATCGCTATCGGCTATGAGGCCCTGGCCTGGGGAACCCATGTGAACCGCTGGCAGCAGGCCTGGGAGCGGGTGCGGCGGGTGGACAGCCCGGCGTTGGGCCTGGTGCTCGACAGCTTCCATATTCTGGCCCGCGGCGACACGCTGGACGCGCTACCGTCGGTGCCGGTGGAGAAAATCACCTTTGTACAGCTCGCCGATGCGCCGTATATGAAAATGGATTTGCTGGAGTGGAGCCGCCACTTCCGCTGCTTTCCCGGACAGGGGGAGCTGCCGCTGGAGGCGTTTGCCGAGCAGATCACCCGCTGTGGCTACCGCGGCCCCTGGTCGCTGGAGATCTTCAATGACGGTTTTCGCGCCTCGCCGAACGGCGCGACGGCCAAAGATGGTTATCGTTCGCTGCTGTGGCTGGAGGAGCAAACCCGCCGTCGGCTCCCGACGTGCGATGCCGATCTGTTTTCACCGCCGCCGCTGCCGGTCTATCACGGGCTGGAGTTTATCGAATTCGCCGCCAGCGCCGCCGAGGCGCAGCGCCTGGGGCAACATCTGCAGGCGCTGGGTTTTCAGCACGAGGGAAGCCACCGCTCCAGACAGGTGACGCTGTGGCGCAACGGCGGGGCGCGGATCGTCATCAACCATCAGCCGCACAGCTGGGCCGACCATTTTTATCAACGCCACGGGGTATCGCTCTGCGCGATGGCGCTGCGGGTCGAGCACAGCGCGTCGCTTGTCGCCCGCGCCCGCGCGTTGGGGTATGCCACCTGGCAGGGCGACGCCGGGCCGAACGAAACGCCGATCCCGGCGATCTGCGCCCCCGACGGCAGCCTTATCTATCTCATCGACGCCGGGGAGGCTATCTACGAGCGCGATTTTCATCTGCGTGATGGCGTGACGGTGCGCGAGGATTATCTCGGTATCGATCATCTGGCGCTGGGAATGGAGGCCGACAGCCGCGATAACTGGGTGATGTTCTTCCGTACGGTGTTTGGTTTTTCCCTTGAGCATGAGCAGACGCTGCCGGACCCGTATGGACTGGTGCGCAGCCTGGCGGTGCGCAGCCCGCAGGGCGATATCCGTCTGGCGCTGAATATTTCGCAGAGCCGGGCGACGCAGATCGCCCGCTCCGTCGCTTGCTACCAGGGGGCGGGGCTGCAGCATGCCGCCTTTGCCTGCCGCGATCTGCCGGCCGCCTGCGACCAGCTTGCCGAGGTTGCCCGCCATACGCTGCCGATCCCGGCCAATTATTATGACGATCTGCTGGCGCGCTTTGGCGGCGAGCTGGACGTCGGGCAGCTTCAGCGCCAGCAGCTCCTCTATGACCGCGATCCGCAGGGGGGAGATTTCCTGCATCTTTACACCCGGCCGTTTACCGCCGGCCGCTTTTTCTTTGAGTTAACCGAGCGCCGGGCTGGCTATGCGCTCTATGGCGCAGCGAATGCGGCCGTCCGTCTGGCGGCGATGCAGTATTGTTAGCCTGAATCAAATGGTTCATTATGCGTTAAACACAATAACAACACCCTCTGTACCCGAGACAGGAACCGACTATGAGCTCATATAGCCCTAACCCGACGGCTGCCGCCCAGCCAGCCGTCACCGTGCGCCGCTCCCGGCGGCGTATCGGCATTCTTGCGCTGTTGGCCATTGGCACCATGATCAACTATCTCGATCGCACCGTACTGGGGATCGCCGCCCCAAAGCTCACCGCTGAGCTGGGGATCGACCCGGCGATCATGGGAATCCTCTTCTCCGCCTTCGCCTGGACCTATGCTCTGGCGCAGATCCCCGGCGGATTGTTTCTCGACCGCTTTGGCAACAAAGTGACCTACTTTTTGTCACTGACCCTGTGGTCGCTGTTTACCCTGTTCCATGGCATGGCGGTGGGGCTGAAGACGCTGCTGCTGTGCCGCTTCGGGCTCGGCATTAGCGAAGCGCCGTGCTTTCCGGTCAACAGCCGGGTGGTCAGCGCCTGGTTCCCACAGCAGGAGCGGGCGAAGGCCACGGCGGTGTACACCGTGGGGGAGTATCTCGGGCTGGCCTGCTTTGCGCCGCTGCTGTTCTGGATCATGGACGGTTTCGGCTGGCGGGTGCTGTTCGTCAGCGTTGGCGCCGTCGGCATTCTGTTTGCCCTGGTGTGGTGGCGCTGCTACCGCGAACCGCATGAAGATCCGCGCCTTAGCCAGCAGGAGCGCAAGCATATCGAAAACGGCGGCGGCCTCAGCGCCCCGACCGACCAGCAGGTGGCGTTCAGCTGGCCGCTGGTCCGCCAGCTGCTGAGCAAACGGCAGATCATCGGCGCCAGTATCGGCCAGTTTGCCGGCAATACCGTGCTGGTGTTCTTTCTCACCTGGTTCCCCACCTGGCTGGCCACCGAGCGGCATATGCCCTGGCTGAAGGTTGGCTTCTTCTCCATCCTGCCGTTTGTCGCCGCCGCCGGCGGGGTGATGTTTGGCGGCTGGCTCTCCGACAAACTGCTCAAGGCCACCGGGTCGGCCAATCTTGGCCGTAAGCTGCCGATCGTTGCCGGCCTGCTGATGGCCAGCTGCATCATCACCGCCAACTGGCTGGAGAGCGACCTGGCGGTGATCCTGGTGATGTCGTTTGCCTTTTTTGGCCAGGGGATGGTGGGTCTCGGCTGGACGCTGATCTCCGATATCGCCCCGAAGGGGCTGGGCGGCCTGACCGGCGGCCTGTTTAACTTCTGCGCCAACCTCGCGGGGATCCTCACCCCGCTGGTGATCGGCTTTATCGTTGCCGGGTTCGGCAATTTCTTCTACGCCTTGATCTACATCGGCGGCGCCGCGCTGCTGGGCGTGGTGGCCTATCTGTTTATCCTCGGCGACGTCAAACGTATCGAGTTATCGCAGTAAGCAAAGGAGCAAGGCATGGTGATTAGTGGGCATACGCGGCTGATAGCGCACCTTGGCTATCCGACCGCCAGTTTTAAGGCGCCGATGATCTACAACCCGTGGTTCGTTGACCAGCAGGTGGACGTGAAGGTGGTGCCGATGGGGGTCAGGCCGGAGGACTACGCCGCGTTTATTCCGCCGCTGTTTACGATGACCAATATCATCGGCGCGCTGGTGACGATGCCGCATAAAATCGCCACCTGCGATCTGGTGCAGCGCCTGAGCCCGACGGCGGCCATCGCTGGCGCCTGCAATGCCATCCGCCGCGAGGCTGACGGTAGCCTGAGCGGAGACATGTTCGATGGCGAGGGATTTGTGCTGGGCCTGCGTCGTAAAGGGTTTAACCCGCAGGGGACGCGGGCGCTGGTGGTTGGCAGCGGCGGGGTGGGATCGGCTATCGCCGCCTCCCTCGCGGCGGCGGGGGTCAGCGCCCTGACCCTGTACGATACCCGGCCCGAGGTGGCGCACGCCCTCGCCGGGCGGCTGCATCAGCACTATCCGCAGCTCGATATCACCCTGATGCAGCCCGATCCTGCCGGACACGAGCTGGTGGTCAATGCCACCCCGCTGGGGATGAAGGCCAGCGATCCACTGCCGCTGGACGTTGACCGTCTGGCGCCAGGCGCCTGGGTGGGGGAAGTCGTCATGACTCAGGAGTACACCCCGCTGCTGAGGGCCGCTCAGGCACGACAGTGCCACATCCAGCGCGGGACCGACATGCTGTTTGAAATGATCCCTGCCTATCTGCGCTTTTTTGACCTACCGGTAGCCACCCCCGAGCAGCTGCGGACCCTGGCAGAAATTCGCTACTGACGCGACGGCAAACCGGGTAATATAGCGCTATATTATCCGGTTTATAGCGATATCCTATGGCAAACACCTCTCTCACGCTGCTGGCGGCGGGAAGCCTGAGAAGCGCCTTCCTGCCGCTGGTGGCGCACTTTCGGCAGCACACTGGCCTGGCGGTCGATGCGCAGTTTGGCCCTGCCGGCCTGCTGCGCGAGCGGATCGAAGCCGGGTCGCCGTGCGCGGTTTTTGCTTCCGCCAACGCGGCGCACCCGCAGGCGCTGCTGCAGGCGGGTCTGGCGCAGGAATGCCAGGGATTTGCCGGCAACCAGCTGATGCTGACCGCCCGGCGGTCGCCGGAAAACGATGGCCTGGACTGGCTGGCGCTGCTCAGCACGCCCAGCCTGCGGTTGGCGACCTCCACGCCGGGCTGCGATCCGTCGGGAGATTATACCTGGCAGCTGTTCGCCCGAATTGAGGCACGCTATCCAGGGTTGGGCAACGCGATGGCCGGGCGGGCGCAGCAGCTGGTCGGCGGCAGAGACTCACTGAGCGTGCCGCCGGGAGAGATAGCCGGCGCGTGGCTTATTCGTCAGAATCTGGCGGATCTGTTTATCGGCTATGCGCACTATGGCCCCGCGCTGGCCACCTGCGACGTTCTGCGTACCCTGACCATCCCGGCGCCGTGGAATATTCGCTGCGATTACCAGCTGGCGCGTCTCAGGGCCGATCCCGCCGCGCTGGCCCTGTATCGCTTTATCCTCGGCGACGTTGGTCAGGGGTATCTCCGGCAGGCGGGTTTTATGCCGTTCAGCGACGCAGCGTAAACCCCGGCGCCAGCAGAGGGAACGCGGAGGCGGCATGGCGGATCAGGCGTACCGGCAGGCCGTACGCTTGCCGGAGATGCGTTTCGCTCAGCACGTCGGCGGTCTCACCCGCCAGCCACCGGCCCTCCGGCAGCAGAAGCAGCGTATGGCTGGCCACCTGTAGGGCGTGGTTGGGATCATGGGTGGTGAACAGGACGGTGCGCGCCTGGCGGTGGGCGAGGTCGCCGATCAGCTGCAGCACCACCTGCTGGTTACCGAGGTCCAGCGCCGAGCAGGGCTCATCCAGCAGGATATTCTGGCTGGCGCTGACCAGCGCGCGGGCAATCAACACCAGCTGCTGCTGGCCGCCGGAGAGGGCGCCGAAGTCATCTTCGGCCAGGGCGGCAATCCCCAGCTGCGCCAGCGCCTGCTCAACCCGCCGGGCATCCTCCTCGTCCGGCTGGGCAAAGAGATCCACATGACGGGCCCGGCCCATCAGCACCACATCGCTCACGCGCCAGCGAAAAGCGGGACGAAACGACTGCGGAACCAGGGCCACGCCGCCCTCGCACTGCATCTCGCCGCCCAGCGGCGGCAGCACGCCGGTCAGGGTATCCAGCAGGGTGCTTTTTCCCCGGCCATTGGCGCCCAGCACCGCCCAGATCTCACCGGGCCGGCAGGCCAGCGTGAGCGGGGCGAAGAGCGGCTGACGGTGGCCGTAGCGTAGCGCTTGCAGCGATAATGAGCTGTTCATCGGGCCGTACTCCGGCGCCGGGATTGCACCAGTAAAAAGGTAAACAGCGGCGCCCCGAGCAGGGCAGTGACGATCCCGATCGGGATCTCCGCCTGGGTCAGCGTGCGCGCCAGATCGTCCACCACCAGCATCAGGGCGGCGCCGAGCCAGAAGGCGGTGGGCAGCAGGCGACGATGGTCAGCCCCTACCAGCAGACGAGCGAGGTGCGGGACCACCAGACCCATCCAGGCGATGCTGCCGCTGACCGCCACCTGGGCTGCCACCAGCACCGCGCAGCAAACCAGCACGCCGCGACGCAGCGCGGCCACCGGAACGCCAAGACTGCGGGCATCGCGTTCCTCCAGGGCCAGCAGGTTGATACGCCAGCGCAGCTTCCACAGCGCCCCGGCAGCCACCGCCAGGGGCAGGGACATAAGCAGTACCTTATGCCAGCTGGCGGTCGCGAAGCTGCCGAGCAGCCAGAAAACGATGTTCGGTAACGTCTCTTCGCTGTCCGCGAGGTACTGCATCAGGCTGACCAGCGCGGCGAAGAAGCCGCTGAGAATGATCCCGGACAGAATCAGCCCCAGCGTGCTGTCCCGCCCCTGCAGGGCGGCGAGGGCGTAAATCAGCCCCAGCGCGACGAGGCCGAAGAAAAAGGTCGAGGCCATCATCAGCAGACTGCAGACGCCCAACAGGATCGCCAGCGTGCCGCCGAAGGCGGAGCCGGCGGTCACCCCGATGATGTGCGGGTCCACCAGCGGGTTCTGGAACACGCCCTGCAAGGTGGCGCCGCACAGCCCCAGCGCGCCCCCGGCCAGCAGGGCCATCACCACGCGCGGCAGGCGAACCGACCAGACGATCTGCCCGATAACCCCTTCTCCTGGCGACAGATGGACCAGGGTGTGGCCAACGGCGCTCAGGCTTAACGGGTACTGGCCGAAACAGAGCGAGGCGACCGCGATCGCCAGCGTCGCCAGCGCCAGGCTTCCCTGCACCAGCCAGGGCTGAGAGTTAGCGGGCATCTGGCGTCCACGCCACGCGGTAAAAACGCTGATAGTAATCGCTGGCTTTACTGTCCACATCGATGCTCTGGTAGCGCGCGGGATAGAGTTTTTTCGCCATCCACAGCTCACCCAGCGCCAGGGCCTCTGGCATGGGATAGCCCCAGGCTTTGGCGTACTCCGGCATCAGCCACACGCGGTGATGTTTCACCGCATCGATCGTCTGCCACTGCGGGTCGTTCTCTATCTGTTTGACCACCTGCGGATAACGGTCCTGGACGAAGATCACCTGGGGGTTCCACTCCAGCACCTGCTCCAGCGACACCTGGCGGGCGCCTTTTACGCTGGCGGCCGCCACGTTCAGCGCCCCGGCGTGCGCCATCATCAGCCCGGTGTATTTGCCAGCGCCATAGGTATTCAGATCGGGGTTGGCCATGTACACCCGCACCCGCTGGTTCGGTGGAATATCGGCCACCGGCGCATTGGCTTGCTTGCGCGCCTCGAAGGTGTAGTGAATCAGCGCCTCGGCCTCGGGCTGGCGCTCGACCACCTCGCCGATAAGGCGGATCCCCTCCATCAGCCCGGCGTTATAGGCCTGCTCTTCGTCAGCCATGGTGGGGTTCATTTTATTTTTTTCCCCGGCGGCATCATGGCGCAGCGAGATGGCCACCACCGGGATCCCGGCCTGTTGGATCTGCGCGATCATCGCCGGCGGCGCATAGTTGGCGACGAAAACCACCTGCGGACGCAGCGCCAGCAGGCTTTCAATATTGACCTGGGTGAGATCGCCCGGGGTCACCAGTTGCCCGATCTCGGGCATAAAGCGGGCGAACTGCGGCCCGAGCTGTTTCTTCCAGCTGCTTAAGACGCCGACGATATCCTCGGCGGCATGCAGTTGTACCAGCAGGTTGAGCGTCTGATGCTGCAGAACCACAACGCGGGTGACGTGGTCGGGGAGGGTGACCTGGCGACCCAGCTGGTCGGTGACGGTGCGGTCGGCGAAGGCCTGGCCGGTGAACAGGCTGGCGCTGAGCAGCGTCAGGCCCAGCAGTAAGGGGTGTTTTGACATGGTGTGGCCCGAATGGCGTGAAAATTCGTTGTGTATTAAATTATATAACGAAGCCGGGCGCAATGGTTGATCGCGGTTACCCTCATCGCAATCAAGGCATTTCGTACCACACTTCTTCATCCTCCATGCGGGCTTCTATCTGTCTCGCCACCCTCTGCAGCGCAGGGAGATGCTTCTGCGCCGCCTGCTCAATGGTCATCGCGCTGGCGATATAGACCAGGTTCAGGCAGCCGATAACCCGCTGCTGACTGCAGACCGGCACGGCGATCGAGGCGATTTTCTCCTCCTGCCGCCAGCCGCGGAAGTTTTCGCCATAGCCGTTCTGGCGGGTGCGGGCGAGGATCGCCGCCAGCCGTTCCGGTTCGCGGGCCAGCTGATACTCAGCTTCCGGACGGGCGGCCAGCATGCTGACGATGGCGTCGCGTTCCGCGTCGGGGGCAAAGGCCAGCCACGTCAGTCCGGAGGCGGTGAGCAGCAGCGGCAGCCGCCGTCCGACCATCGCGCGGTGAAACGACAGTCGGCTGAAGCGGTGGGTAGTCTCGCGCACCACCATGGCGTCGACGTCGAGGGTGGTGATGTCCGTTGGCCACTGCACCTCGCGCAGCAGCTCGCCGAGCAGCGGCGTGGCGAGGGCAGAAATCCAATGTTCGTCACGAAATCCATCGCTCAGCTGGCGGACGTTAATGGTCAACCGGAAGCTGTCATCGGAGCGGCTGCGGCGGACAAAACCCTCCTCCTGTAGCGTCTCCAGCAGCCGGCGCACGGTGGTGCGATGCAGGCCGCTAAACTCCGCCAGCAGGCCCGGCGTCGCGCCGCCGTCGAATTTATTTAACAATTTTAATAACAATAAACCCCGGCTTAATCCGCGCACCGTTTTGTACGCTGCGGACCCATCGTCACGCATAAATCCTCCCTTAAAATGCTTTAAAAACAGTGTGGTGCACCTGGTGCACATTCGATGATGTTTTGATTGTAGCCGAAAACCCCCGCCCTATACTCAGCCCATTATAAAAAAACGTTTACACATGATTAACAAATTGCCTGTCAGCCGGGCAGTTTCCGAGTCGTGAGGTCGCTGAGAATGACAACATCTACACCCGATATTCAACCCGCCGTGCAGCATACCGCTCAGGTCGCCATCGTTGGCGCCGGTCCGGTTGGTCTGATGATGGCCAACTACCTTGGCCAGATGGGCATCAGCGTGCTGGTGGTGGAAAAGCTCGCCACACTGATCGATTACCCGCGGGCCATCGGCATTGACGATGAATCCCTGCGGGCGATGCAGGCGGTGGGGCTGGTGAATGACGTGCTGCCGCATACCACGCCGTGGCACGCCATGCGTTTTCTCACCCCAAAAGGCCGCTGCTTTGCCGATATCCAGCCGATGACCGATGAGTTTGGCTGGTCGCGGCGCAACGCCTTCATTCAGCCGCAGGTCGATGCGGTGATGTATCACGGTCTGCAGCGTTTCCCGCAGGTCCGCTGCCTCTTCTCCCGCGAAGTGGAAGCCTTTAGCCAGACTGGTGACAGTGTCACGTTAAATCTTAAAGGACCGGACGGCGAACGGGAGACGGTGCGCGCGGACTGGCTGGTGGCCTGCGACGGCGGCGCCAGCTTTATTCGTCATACGCTGAACATCCCCTTCGAAGGTAAGACCGCGCCGAATCAGTGGATCGTCATCGATATCGCTAACGACCCGCTGGCCACCCCGCATGTTTACCTGTGCTGCGACCCGGTGCGACCCTACGTTTCCGCCGCGCTGCCCCACGGCGTGCGCCGCTTTGAATTTATGGTGATGCCCGGCGAAACCGAAGCCCAGCTCAGCGAGCCGCACAATATGCGCCGTCTGCTGAGCAAAGTGCTGCCGGACCCGGATCGCGTCGAGCTGATCCGCCAGCGGGTCTATACGCATAACGCCCGCCTTGCCGAGCGCTTTCGCATCGACCGCGTGCTGCTGGCCGGCGATGCGGCGCACATCATGCCGGTCTGGCAGGGGCAGGGATATAACAGCGGCATGCGCGACGCCTTCAACCTGGCGTGGAAGCTGGCGCTGGTGGTCAACGGTAAAGCGGGAGAGACGCTGCTCGACAGCTACCAGCAGGAGCGCCGCGACCACGCGAAAGCGATGATTGATCTGTCGGTCACCGCCGGCTACGTGCTGGCGCCGCCGAAGCGCTGGCAGGGGGCCGTGCGCGACGGTCTCTCCTGGCTGCTGAACTACCTGCCGCCGGTGAAGCGCTACTTCCTCGAAATGCGCTTTAAGCCGATGCCGCAATACCGCGAGGGGGCGCTGCTGACCGACGGCGCCGGCAAGACCTCGCCGGTGGGCAAAATGTTTATTCAACCGCAGGTGACGCTGGAGAGCGGCGAGAGCGTGCTGCTCGACGAGGTTATCGGGGCGAATTTCGCCATTATCGGCTGGGGCTGCAACCCGCAGTGGGGTCTCAACGCCGGGCAGATCGCCCGCTGGCGCGCGATTGGCGTGCGCTTTATCCAGGTGGTGCCCGAGGTGCAGATCCACCGCGAGCAGGATAACGCCCCCGGCACGCTGCGGGTGGGCGACAGGCAAAACCGCCTGAAGAGCTGGTTTGCTCAGCATAACACCGCCATCGCCGTGGTCAGACCGGACCGCTTTGTCGCCGCTCTCGCTATCCCGCAGACCCTCGGCGCGCAGCTGACCGCCCTGGCGGAAAAAATGACCCTCGCAACCGGGGATACCGCCCACGCGGAAGAGAAGGTGGCCTGATATGCATGCCTATTTGCACTGTCTCTCCCACACTCCGCTGGTGGGATTCGTGGACCCGGAGCAGGCGGTCCTCGATGAAGTGAACGGGGTGATTGCCGACGCCCGGCGGCGGATCGCTGAATTCGATCCCGAGCTGGTGGTGCTCTTCGCCCCCGATCACTACAACGGTTTTTTCTATGACGTGATGCCGCCGTTCTGCCTCGGGGTCGGCGCCACCGCGATTGGCGACTTCGCCAGCGCCGCCGGCGACCTGCCGGTGCCCGCCGAGCTGGCGGAAGCCTGCGCCCACGCCATCCTCAACAGCGGTATCGACCTGGCGGTGTCGTACAACATGCAAGTGGACCATGGCTTCGCCCAGCCGCTGGAGTTTCTGCTGGGTGGCCTGGACCGCGTGCCGGTGCTGCCGGTGTTTATTAACGGCGTCGCCGCGCCGCTGCCGGGTTTTCAACGCACCCGGCTGCTGGGCGAGGCGATGGGCCGCTTTCTCAATACCCTCAATAAGCGGGTGCTGATCCTCGGCTCGGGCGGACTCTCGCACCAGCCGCCGGTGCCGGAGCTGGCGAAGGCCGACGCCCATCTGCGCGATCGCCTGCTCGGCGGCGGAAAACAGCTGCCGCCGGACGAACGCGAACGGCGCCAGCAGCGGGTGATCAATGCCGCCCGACGGTTTACCGAAGACCCCCACTCGCTCCATCCCCTCAACCCGGTCTGGGACAACCGCTTTATGAGCCTGCTGGAGCAGGGCCGGCTGAGCGAACTGGACGCCATCGGCAATGACGAGCTGTCGGCGATGGCCGGCAAATCGACGCACGAAATTAAGACCTGGGTGGCCGCTTTTGCCGCGCTATCCGCTTTTGGCCGCTGGCGCAGTGAAGGCCGCTATTACCGGCCGATCCCCGAGTGGATCGCCGGATTCGGCTCGCTGAGCGCCGCCACCGAGATTTGATTAACCGGGAGACTAACATGAGCTATCAACCGCAAACTGAAGCCGCCACCAGCCGATTCCTCAATGTCGACGAGGGGGGCCGCACGCTGCGTATCCATATCAATGACTGCGGCGACGGGAAAGAGACCGTGGTCATGCTGCACGGCTCCGGGCCGGGGGCCACCGGCTGGGCCAACTTCAGCCGCAATATTGACCCGCTGGTCGAGGCGGGCTATCGCGTGCTGCTCCTCGACTGTCCGGGGTGGGGCAAAAGCGATGCTATCGTCAACAGCGGCTCGCGTTCGGATCTCAACGCCCGCATTCTGAAAAGCGTGGTCGATCAGCTGGGGATCGATAAAGTCCATCTGCTGGGCAACTCGATGGGCGGCCATAGCGCGGTGGCCTTCACCCTGAGCTGGCCGGAGCGGGTGGCTAAGCTGGTGCTGATGGGCGGGGGGACCGGCGGCATGAGCCTGTTCACGCCGATGCCGACCGAGGGCATCAAGCTGCTGAACGCCCTGTACCGCGAGCCGACCATTGAAAACCTCAAAAAGATGATGAGCATCTTCGTCTTCGACACCCGCGACCTCACCGAGGCGCTGTTCGAGGCGCGTCTCAACAATATGCTGTCGCGCCGCGACCATCTGGACAACTTCGTCAAGAGCCTCGAAGCCAACCCGAAGCAGTTTCCTGACTTTGGCCCGCGGCTGGGCGAAATCAGCGCGCCAACTCTGATCGTCTGGGGACGCAATGACCGCTTCGTGCCGATGGACGCCGGGTTGCGCCTGCTCGCCGGGATCGCCGGTTCGGAACTGCATATTTACCGCGACTGCGGCCACTGGGCGCAGTGGGAACATGCCGACAGTTTTAATCAGCTGGTGCTCAATTTCCTCGCACGGGCTTAAGGAGTAAATGATGACTTTTTCTCTTGACGCGCTGGCCCGGCAGCTCCGCGACGCGGAACAGAGCGGCCAGGCGATCGCCCCGCTGCGCGATATTCTCGGCGTCGACAATGCCGACGCCGCCTATGCCATCCAGCGTCTGAACGTCCAGCACCACGTGGCCCATGGCCGGCGGGTGGTGGGCCGCAAGGTGGGCCTGACCCATCCCAAAGTGCAGCAGCAGCTGGGCGTCAATCAGCCGGACTTCGGCACCCTGTTTGCCGACATGTGCTACGGCGACAACGCCGAGGTGCCGTTTGGCCGCGTGCTGCAGCCCAAGGTGGAGGCCGAGATCGCCCTGGTGCTGAAGCAGGATCTGCCGCATGCCGATACCACTTTTGATGAACTGTATAACGCCATCGAATGGGTATTGCCGGCGCTGGAGGTGGTGGGCAGCCGGATTCGCGACTGGTCAATCGGCTTTGTCGACACCGTCGCCGATAACGCCTCCTGCGGCCTGTACGTCATTGGCGGCCCGGCGCAGCGCCCGGCGGGACTGGATCTGAAGCAGTGCGCCATGCACATGACCCGCAACCAGGAGCTGGTCTCCAGCGGCCGCGGCAGCGAGTGTCTGGGGCATCCGCTGAACGCCGCAGTCTGGCTGGCGCGCAAGCTGGCGAGTCTCGGCGAACCGCTGCGGGCCGGGGATATCGTGCTGACCGGGGCGTTAGGCCCGATGGTGACGATTAACGAGGGGGACAGCTTTGTCGCCCATATCGAAGGTATTGGCTCAGTCGCGGCACGCTTCGTTGCCGCCGGAGAAGGAGATCGTGATGCGTAAACGTAAAGTCGCCATTATCGGCTCCGGGAATATCGGCACCGATTTAATGATTAAAATCCTGCGCCACGGCCAGCATCTGGAGATGGCGGTGATGGTCGGCATCGACCCGCAGTCGGATGGCCTGGCCCGCGCCCGGCGCCTGGGCGTTGCGACCACTCACGAAGGGGTGGGCGGCCTGATGCAGATGGCGGAATTTGCCGACATCGATTTTGTTTTTGACGCCACCAGCGCCGGGGCGCACATCAAAAACGATGCCGCGCTGCGCGAAGCGAAGCCGGGGATCCGCGTTATCGACCTGACGCCGGCGGCGATTGGCCCGTACTGCGTACCGGTGGTCAACCTCGCGGACTATCTCCATCAGGGCAACGTCAATATGGTGACCTGCGGCGGGCAAGCGACCATCCCGATGATCGCCGCGGTCTCGCGAGTGGCGAAGGTGCATTACGCGGAGATTGTGGCCTCGATCGCCAGTCAATCCGCCGGGCCGGGCACGCGGGCCAATATTGACGAATTCACCGAAACCACCTCGCAGGCGATTGAAAAAGTCGGCGGGGCGGGCAAGGGCAAAGCGATTATTGTACTGAACCCGGCGGAGCCGCCGCTGATGATGCGCGATACCGTCTACGTCCTGAGCGAGCTGGCGTCGCAGGAGGCGATTGCCGCCTCGATCGCCGAAATGGCGGCGGCAGTGCAGGCTTACGTCCCAGGCTACCGGCTGAAGCAGCAGGTGCAGTTTGAGGTTATCCCCGAGGACAGGCCGGTCAACCTGCCCGGCGTCGGCTGTTTTTCCGGCCTGAAAACCGCGGTTTACCTCGAAGTGGAAGGGGCGGCGCACTATCTGCCAGCGTACGCGGGCAACCTCGATATTATGACCTCGGCGGCGCTGGCGACGGCGGAGCAAATGGCCGGGGCAATGCACAGCGCGGCGGGAGCGACAGCATGAACGGTAAAAAACTTTATATCTCGGACGTGACGCTGCGCGATGGTATGCACGCTATTCGTCACCAGTATTCCCTGGCGCAGGTGCAGCAGATCGCCGGCGCGCTGGATAAGGCTGGGGTCGACTCCATCGAAGTGGCCCATGGCGATGGCCTGCAGGGATCCAGCTTCAACTATGGCTTTGGCGCCCACAGCGACATCGCCTGGATTGAAGCGGCAGCGGATGTCGTGAGCCAGGCGAAAATCGCCACCTTACTGCTGCCGGGCATCGGCACGCTGCACGATCTGAAAGCGGCGTATCAGGCCGGAGCGCGGGTGGTGCGGGTCGCCACCCACTGCAGCGAAGCGGACGTCGCGGCGCAGCATATTGCCTTTGCCCGCGAGCTGGGGATGGACACCGTCGGTTTTCTGATGATGAGCCATATGATCTCCCCGCAGGAGCTGGCGCAGCAGGCGCTGAAGATGGAATCTTATGGCGCGACCTGTATCTATGTGGTGGATTCCGGCGGGGCGATGAACATGAACGACATTCGCGACCGCTTCCGCGCCCTGAAGGCGGTGCTGAAGCCGGAGACCGCCACCGGGATGCATGCCCATCATAATCTGAGCCTCGGGGTGGCGAACTCGATCGTCGCGGTGGAAGAGGGGTGCGATCGCATTGACGCCAGCCTGGCCGGGATGGGGGCGGGGGCGGGCAATGCGCCGCTGGAGGTGTTTATTGCCGCCGCCGACAAGCTCGGCTGGCAGCATGGCACCGATCTCTACGCCCTGATGAACGCGGCCGATGAGCTGGTGCGGCCGCTGCAGGATCGCCCGGTGCGTGTCGACCGCGAAACGCTGGCGCTGGGCTACGCCGGAGTCTACTCCAGCTTCCTGCGCCACAGCGAAGCGGCGGCCAAGCGCTATGGCCTCAGCGCGGTGGATATTCTCGTCGAGCTGGGCAAGCGGCGGATGGTCGGCGGCCAGGAGGATATGATCGTCGACGTCGCGCTGGATCTGCTTAACCGCAATAAATAACTAAGAACGTGCGGCTGACAAAGCATCAGCCGCCAGTCACCAGCTCCGTTTGTTCGGCTATCGCCAAGGTACCCTATGACCAAGATAACGACTGCAACCCCCTCGCGCCTGGTGGTCACCATCGGGCTCTGTTTTATGGTGGCCCTGATGGAAGGGCTGGATCTGCAGGCGGCGGGGATCGCCGCCGTCGGCATGGCGCAGGCCTTTGCGCTGGATAAAATGCAGATGGGCTGGATCTTCAGCGCCGGGATCCTCGGCCTGCTGCCCGGCGCGCTGGTGGGCGGCATGCTGGCGGACCGCCACGGGCGTAAGCGCATTCTGTTGGGGTCGGTGCTGCTGTTTGGCCTGTTCTCGCTGGCCACCGCGCTGGCATGGAGCTTCCCGACGCTGCTGCTGGCGCGCCTGCTCACCGGCGTCGGGCTCGGGGCGGCATTGCCGAACCTGATTGCCTTAACCTCGGAAGCCGCTGGCTCACGTTTCCGCGGCCGGGCGGTAAGCCTGATGTACTGCGGCGTACCCATTGGCGCCGCGCTGGCGGCAGCGCTGGGCTTTTCCGGTCTCGCCGCGGCCTGGCAGACTATTTTCTGGATTGGCGGCGTGGTCCCGCTGCTGCTGATCCCGTTGCTGATGCGCTGGCTGCCGGAGTCGCAGGCGTTTCAGCGCGCGGAGGCCAGCGTGCCGCTGCGCACCCTGTTTGCCCCGGGCCAGGCCGCCGCTACGCTGCTGCTGTGGCTGGGTTATTTTTTCACCCTGCTGGTGGTCTATATGCTGATCAACTGGCTGCCGATGCTGCTGGTGGGCCAGGGATTCCGCGCCAGCCAGGCGGCGGGGGTGATGTTCTCTCTGCAGACCGGCGCCGCCTGCGGCACGCTGCTGCTGGGGGCGCTAATGGATAAGCTCACCCCGCTGCGGATGTCGCTCCTGATCTACAGCGGCATTCTGGCGTCGCTGCTGGCGCTGGGCAGCGCGTCGTCGCTGACTGGCATGCTGCTGGCGGGGTTTGTCGCCGGGCTGTTCGCCACCGGCGGACAAAGTGTGCTTTACGCTCTGGCGCCGCTTTTTTATCCCGCGGCCATCCGCGCCACCGGGGTGGGCACCGCCGTGGCGGTGGGGCGTCTTGGGGCGATGAGCGGCCCGCTGCTGGCCGGCAAGATGCTGGCCCTCGGCGCCGGCACCGTCGGGGTGATGGCGGCCTCGGCGCCGGGCATTGTGTTGGCCGGCGTGGCGGTGTTCTGGCTGATGCATCGCCAGCAGCGCGCGGCCATGGTCTGATATGCATCCGGCGGTCTGGTAAAAAAATGCCGGGCCGCCGCCTTGCCTGTCCGCGTCCCCTGGCCTAAGGTAAGACATCATTCCCTGACGCTTATCGTCCCTATGGCTTACACCTCCCGTTTGCTCAATGCGATCCCTGGCATCCGCCACGCTTTTCTCGATGTCCATGAAACCGCCGCCTTTCCCTATGCCGAGCTGGCTCCGGTGAAGCTGGTGCATGGTAATGAGGTTCATCATTATCAGCAGCCGCTGCCGACGCGCCCGCACGCCGACGCGGTGTTTACCGCGGTAGCCGGGCAAAAGGTGGGGGTGGTGACCGCCGACTGTCTGCCGCTGCTGATCGCCTCGCGCGACGGTCGCTACGTCTGCAGCGTGCATGCCGGCTGGCAGGGGCTGGTCAGCGGTATTGTCGACAACAGTCTGGCCTGTTTTCGCCAGCAGGGGGTGGCATTGGCCGATCTGGTCATCGCCGTGGGGCCGTATATTCACCCCTGCTGTTACGAAGTCTCCGCCGGATTCTATCAGCAACTGCTGGACCAGCCCGGCGGTGACCGGGTGGCCCGCCATCGCCAGCGGCTGTTCCACTCCCGTTCGGGCCCGGTCAGCGATCCGCTCAAAGCCACCGCACGCGGCAGCGATAATCTGTGGTTTGATCTGCGCGCCTTTGCCGAAGCGATCTTCGCAGAGGCGGGGGTGGCGCCGGCGAGCGTTGAATGGCTGGGGAGTTGTACCTACTGCACCCCGCAGTCGCTGGGCTCCTACCGGCGCCGGACCCATTTTCCGGCGCCGAAGAGCTTTCAGTATTCGTGGATCATGCGCGAAGCCTGAGGCGGGCTCGCGCTAGAGCACCCGAAAACCGTGGGTGCCGTCGCGGGCCAGCTGATCCACCAGGCCATACTCCCACTCCAGATAGGCCTGCATGGCCTCGGCGGAATTATCGGTTCCTTCGTACGGACGACGATAGCGGTCACGGCGCTCGACGGCGAGGCCGCTGTCGCCATGCGCCAGCGGCAGACCGGCGGCGATCCACGCCAGCGTCCCGCCGGTAAGCAACTGCACCGGTTTACCGGTCAAGGCCGCCACCTCCGGCACCGCGTAGCGGGCCAGCAGACTGCTGCCGCAGGTCACCACGTAACGTTGGGCGGGAGGGATTGCTTCCAGGGCCTGGCGCAGCTGCGAGCGCGTTAGCCACCACGCGCCGGGGATATGGCGAGTGACAAAGTTGGCGCTGGTGGTAAAATCGAGCACCACCGTACCGGGTTCTTCCAGCTGTTGCGCCAGCTGCGCCGGGCTTATCTCCTCCGCCTGCGGGCCGGGCGGCACCTCGGCGGCTGGCACCCCGCGTTCGCTCAACTGGCTGGTCGACAGCGCGCTCAGCCGCGCCGTCTCCCAGCCCATCTGCGCCAGCCACGAGCCGGTTATCGCCGCCCGGATGCCATCGTCATCCAGCAGCACAATGCGCGCCCCTCGTACGCTAGCGAAGTGGTCGGTCTCCTGCACCAGCTGGCCGCCTGGCGCGCTCAGGCTGCCGGGATAGTGACCCGCCGCGTACTCTTCGGGGCTGCGGACATCAAACAGGAAGGTGGTGCGGTCGCTCTGCTGCAGCCAGCGTTGCAGCGTGGCCTCATCGATGACCGCCACCCCGGCCCGTTCGGCAAAATGCGCCACCGCAGCGGTCCGGGCGCCGGAGGCGCGGGCGGCGGGATCGTATTGCCGCTGTTGCTGGTGCGCCAGCGTCTGGCCGGCCAGCGTCCAGCCGATAGTGCCATTGCGCAGGGCATGGACCGGGTTTGGCACGCCGGCGTTGATCAGCGACTGGGTGCCGATGATGCTGCGGGTGCGTCCGGCGCAGTTGACGATAACCGGCGTCTGCGGGGAGGGCGTCAGGCTCTCCACCCGCAGGGCCAGCTCGCCGCCGGGCACGCTGATGCTGCCGGGGATGCTCATGGTCTGGTACTCATCGAAGCGCCGGGCGTCGAGGATCACCACCTCCTGCCGGCTGTCGATGAGCGCCTGAACCTCCTGGGCGCTGAGCGACGGTGTGTGACGCACGCTTTCCACCAGCTCGCCAAAGGCTTTACTGGCGGAGTTGACGTCCTGAAACAGTTCGCCGCCGCTGCGGCGCCAGCCGGCGAGACCCTCGGCCAGCAGGGCCACATCCTGATAGCCCCAGGACCGCAGCCGTTCGACGGCGATCTCCGCCAGACCCTCGCCGTTGTCGTAGACGGTGAGCGGGGTGGTGAAGCGCGGTATCCGCCGGCGGACCTCGAGCTCCAGTTTGCTGAGCGGCAGATTGAGGGCAAACAGTGGATGAGCGGTGGCGAAATCGGCCTCTTCACGGACGTCGATCAGCGCCAGTTCACGACGGTCGAGCAGCGCCTGGCGGATCCCGGCGGCCTGGCGATAAGCGTAGGTGGACATAGTGGTTATCCTTGATGTTCGCGGGAGGAATCCCAGATATTGGGTAAATGGCGGTTAGAGTAGCCGGAGATAAACGGTTTCTGCTGCCCTTCCGGGGTATACACGGCGCGCTTCACCGCGCCGATATTGCCGCCGTAGACATGAATGCTGATAGAGACGCGATCCGCCAGCGCATTGCTGACGCGATGAATATCGCCATCGTCAGCGGAGACTTTCTCCACCTGGCCTGCTTCCAGAAGCGTGGCGGCGCCCAGCGCGCGCGGTATGCCATCGGCATCCAGCTGGTAGCGCTGGTTTTCCTCCGCGCCGCGCAGCATCCCAATGGCCCCCCACACCCGGTGATCATGGATCGGCGTCGCTTGCCCCGGTCCCCAGACGAAGCTGACAATCGAGAAGCGCTCCCCGGAGTCGGCATGCAGCAGATACTGCTGGTAATGGTGCGGATGCGGCAGGGTGTACTCTTCCGGCAGCCAGTCGTCGTAACGCACCAGCGCCGCCAGCCGCTGCGCCACGGCGTCAAGCAGCGGGGCGGTCTGGTGGTGTTCGCGGTGCAGGCGGTCTACCTCATGAATGAAATGGCGTAATTTTTCCAGTCGTGGTGCAGTCATGTGCGGTTCCTGTCAGAGGGACTGGTCAAAACGCTAACAGAGGCGTTAATATTATTTAAATGCAATTTACGCATATATTAATATGCAAATTTCACATAAGGATCCTATGCGCATTGACGATATCGACGCTTTGCTGGCCACGGTGCAGTTTTCCTCCCTCAATCAGGCCGCGGAATATCTGGGGATCACCCAGTCGGCCATCACCCGGCGCCTGCAGCGTCTGGAACAGGAGCTGAACGTCACGCTGTTAGAGCGCCAGACCCGCCCGCTGACCCTGACCGCCGCCGGACACCGGGTGTACGAGCAGTGTCTGAGCATTAAGCGTGAGACGAAAAAACTCTACAGCCTGTTGGATCCGCAAGGCGAGCCGCGCGGCGCGCTGCGTCTCGGCGTGCCGCAGAGTCTCAGCGAGATTGCCCTGCCGGCGGCGCTGTCGGCGCTGAGCCAGCAGTTTCCCGGGCTGGCGCCGCAGATCACCTGCGGCTGGAGTGGACAGCTGCAGCGCCGGCTGGAAAACGGCGAGCTGGACGGCATGCTGGCGATGGGGCCCGCCCAGCAAAGCTTCGCCGAGGGCTACAGCGGGCGCCTGCTGTGTCCCCTGGAGGTGGTGCCGATCGTCGGCCGGCGTTTGAATTTGCGCGCGTCATCCCTGCGGGAGTGCGCCGAACGGGGCTGGATCCTTAACCCCGACGGCTGTGGCCTGCGCGCCGGGCTCATTCGCGAGCTGCAGAGCCAGGGATTGCGGTTGACGCTCAACGTCGAGAGCGCGGGCGCGCAGCTGCAGATAGCGCTGGTGGCGCAGGGGCTGGGGCTGGGTCTGGTGCCGAGGGCGGCGCTGGCCAGCAGCCCGTGGCGGGACGAGGTCGCGGTCCTCAGCCTCAGCGATTTTCAGCCTGCGGTCTCACTGTGGCTGATCCACGCCCAGTATCTGGCGAACCTGCAGCCGCCGCTGACCTTTTTTGCCAGCAAAGTGGTTCAGCAGCTGACCGTATCCGACTGAAAGCACTATGCATTTTTGTTTAATGCTAATTAAGCATATTAAGATATGATAAAAATGCATTTTGCTCATTAACACGCTCTGTATAGGGTAATGACCAGCGCCGCTGTCGCGGCCACTCCATTACCCTGACGCAAGGAGTTGTTCATGAGCATTCAGTTTCTCGGCATGATTGGCCACCGCCTCTCTTCCGAAACGATTGCCCCGGTGGGGCCGATCTTTGACCGCGACTATATCGTTCGCTTTGCGCAAACCCATGAAGCCGCCGGGTTTGATCGTCTGCTGGTCGGCCACTGGTCCGATCAACCCGACGGCTTTCTGGTGACGGCCCTGGCCGGACTGTCGACGCAGAAAATTCAGTACCTGCTGGCCCATCGTCCCGGTTTTGTTTCCCCAACCCTTGCCGCGCGCAAATTCGCTACCCTTGAGCACCTGCTGGGGGGCCGCTTGGCGGTGCATATCATCAGCGGCGGCAACGATGCCGAACAGCGCCGGGATGGCGATTATCTCGACCACGACCAGCGCTACGCTCGCACCGACGCCTTCCTCGACACCGTGCGCCAGGTGTGGACCAGCGAGCAGCCGGTGGATATTCACAACGATTTCTATCAGGCCGAGCAGGCCTGGTCCGCCATTCGCCCGCTGCAAAAACCGCATCTTCCCATCTACTTCGGCGGCTCGTCGGAAGCGGCCATCGCCGTCGCCGGCAAACATGCCGACGTCTTCGCGCTGTGGGGTGAGTCGCTGGCGCAAACCGGCGAGACCATCCAGCGGGTGCGCGCCGAAGCGGCGAAACACCAGCGTGATATCGGCTTCAGCGTCTCGTTCCGGCCGATTATCGCCGACAGCGAAGCCGAAGCCTGGGAGAAAGCCGAGCATATCCTGCACGTCGCCACCGAGCAGGCGGCGCAGCGCGGGGGCGGGTTCAAAGCCAAACCGGACAGCATCGGCGCCCAGCGGCTGCGGGCTACTGCGGCGCAGGGCAGAGTGGTGGACAAACGCCTGTGGACCGGCATCGCCCAGCTGGTGGGCGGCGGACATAACTCCACCGCGCTGGTGGGCACCCCGGAGCAGGTGGCGGATGCGCTGCTCGATTACTACGACCTCGGGGTGCGTAACTTCCTGATCCGCGGCTTCGATCCGCTGAACGACGCGGCCGACTATGGCCGGGCGCTGCTGCCGATCGCCCGGGAAAAAGCCGCGCGGCGTGCGGTGGCGGAGCGCGCATCGTGATCCATCCTGAGCGCGACGACTGGGCCCGGCAGCTGACGGCGCTCCGCCAGCAGATGGCGGAGCAGGCAGCCAGCCTTGACGCCAGCGGCGAGTTTCCCTGGCGTAATATCGACCATCTGCGTGCGGGGGGCTGGTTAAGTCTCGCCGTGCCGCTATCCTGCGGCGGCGCGGGCGCCAGTCTGGCCCAGCTGCAGCAGGTCATCGCCGCCATCGCCTGGGGAGAGCCGGCGACAGCGCTGATCGTCTGCATGCAGTATCTCCACCATTTGCGGCTGGCGGAAAATGACGCCTGGCACGCGCCGCTGCGCCAGCAGGTTTTTCACGATGCTGTCGAACACGGTGGCCTCATCAACAGCCTGCGCGTCGAGCCGGAGCTGGGCTCCCCGGCGCGGGGCGGCCTGCCGGACACCGTGGCGACCCGTCGCGCGGAGGGCTGGGACATCAGCGGCCATAAAATTTATACCACCGGCATTGAAGGGCTGCGCTGGCTGGCGGTGTGGGCCAGAAGCGATGATAACCCGCCGCTGGTGGGTACCTGGCTGGTGCCTGGCGACAGCCCGGGTATCACGGTGGTGAAGAGCTGGGATCACGCCGGGATGCGGGCCACCGGCAGCCATGAAGTTATTTTTAACCACGTTCGGGTGGCGGCAGAGCACGCGGTGGATGTCTGGCCGGCCGATGCGCCACCCGCCGCCCAGGCCGAACCGTTTCGCCTGTTCGCCAACCGGCAGACGGCGCTGCTGGCGGCGATCTATGACAGCATTGCCCACGCCGCTCACGACTGGCTGGTGAGGTGGCTGGCGGGGCGGGTGCCCGCCGGTCTCGGCCATCCGCTCTCTCGTCTGCCACGGGTGCAGGAGAAAGTCGGGCAGATCGCCGGGCTGCTGCTGGTCAACCGCAGCCTGCTGGAGCAGGCCGCCGCGCTGCGCTTTTCCGCCATCGAGGCCAATCTGGCGAAAGT
>ENA-OVGI01000208-OVGI01000208.1-human-gut-metagenome-genome-assembly--contig:-NODE-208-length-51703-cov-26.368707_pt1 | contig 51703 bp, 56 predicted proteins | sample MGYA00237771_ERZ505421 | MGnify/ENA primary metagenome ERZ505421 (study PRJEB26158, sample SAMN06016378) | human gut metagenome | biome: human gut; feature: ankylosing spondylitis patient; material... | reverse complement strand
GTGGCTCGGTCAGTGGAACTTTTATATTGCGCTCCACCCATGCCAGCGCCTTATCCCGCTCAATGGCGTTAACCTGGGCGCATTTTTCCTTCGACAGTTTCATTCCCGGAATAACAGGTTTTCCGTCCACCATCGTTGCTCCCCGACAGATGGTCCATATGCCGGAGCCATCGCGGTATGCAGTGGTGTGATTCCCCTCTTTTTCATCCAGAAACTGATCGAGAATGTCAGGGGCAGGAGCACTGGCGGCAATCAGTGCCAGAACAGCGGCCGACAGGCTGTATCTGATTTTTACGTTCATGGATATTTATCAGGATTTATCGGCTTCAAATCCCCGGATATGTTAAATCTTACCTCACCAGTGATGGGCACTGGCGGGAGGAGGATGTCAATCTGATAAACACAGAGGCGACTATGGATTACACAAATCTACCAAAACAAACTTTTGCTGATTTAATCGCACTCAGGCAAGCAGTCGTAGCTCTAATCAACTTGTTGCCGGAGAAGGAAAAGGAATTAGTTAAAGCGCTTCTTAACAGAACTGCCGCCGATTTTTCATCATATCCACTGACAGATGACCTTGCGGACCTTCCTGAATTAATTGCAGCGTCCGCCAATAAGCTTACTGAAGAGATTTACCCTCCTCAAAAATCTTCACAAAATTCCTGCGAGTAACTTCAATGCAATAATCGTAAAACGCCGCAAACTGCTCATCGCGGCGTTTTTTTTCATCTTCAGAAGGAATCAGCACCGACAATTTTTTATTCAGATCAGCGACGCTGCTCTCCAGTTTTTCAATGGGCGATTCAATATCATCTTTTTCTGACCGCAATGCCGTCGGTGGCGTCTTCAGAGAACCTGTAATTCTTCCCGGTAGCTTTCCTTTGTAGGTTATCCACACATTCTGCGCCTCTAAAATTACCGGGCGCTTTTCCGGCGACAGCTCATCTCCTTCACATAACCCGGCAGCAACATCCAGGAAGAACTGTCTGATGCTCCTTCTCGCTGCTGCCTCATAAAACTCCAGCGCGGCACCTTCAACACGGTCCAGCGAGATGTCCAGGTCAAAAATTTCACCGTCAAAGCGTTTTTTGTCCCGTAAGGCTACAGTTACCGCCACTTTATTCTCAAAATTGCGGACTCCTTTCACAACCAGTTCATAGTCTTGTGTCATTGGATTACTCTCTTCTCGCAACCTTACGCCTGTCTTCTTTAATCTTGAAATAAAGGTTTGTCAGATACGTCAGCAGGCCAAAAACCAGACTACCCAGCACACCGATTGCAGCCCACTGTGACGGAGTTACTTTATCGAGTAACTGCAATGCCCAGAAACCAGCATTACCAGCCGATGTGCCATAGGCGATACCTGTTGTTAACTTATCCATTGATTTCATATCCTCACCCCGATGTACACAGATGGTGCAATATGTTTGAAAAGATCGGAGTCTATGGGTTAGTTTTTATAGCAAACGTTGTTCTCAACGGCGCTAAAAAACAGACACATTAAAAATGTGGGTAATTATTTTAAATGAAAATCATATATTAAATAATAATACGAGATATGTTTTCATATTTAGTGTACTGTATACGGCTATTTATACAGGAAAAGCCTATGTCAGAACGTAAAGACTCAAAATCACGCCGTAATTATCTCGTTAAATGTTCCTGCCCAAACTGCACCCAAGAGTCAGAACACAGTTTTTCAAGAGTACAAAAAGGTGCCCTTTTGATCTGCCCTCATTGCAACAAAGTATTCCAGACAAATCTTAAAGCTGTAGCTTGATTGATTTTATTCGTAACAAGTATTTTTTATATTTTAATAACATATTTAAAGCAGATAATAAAAAACCCGCCTGAGCGGGTTTAATATTGTGGTGCTTTTTGTGGGAGTCATCCACTTACGCACTTTGTTTTGCTATGCCAGCAGTTAGCTTCTGCTGTAAAACTATTCATGCAGCAAACCTGCACTTCACCACAATGGTTAGCATACTTTTCCTGATTAAGTTATTGCCAAATATGCTGGCCATTGTTTCATGTATTGGACCTCCTTACTATTTATTAAAGAGATCCAATATTCACCACTCTGTCTGTATCTCCACTCAGGCATCAGCCTTCTTCGTTATCGTATACAGACAAACTATGAATTTTAATCAGTAATTATGACATTTGCTGCTGCAGGACCTTTAGCACCACTCTCTACAGAGAAGGTAACCTTTTGACCTTCAAATAAGGTTCGAAAATTATCATTCTGAATCGCAGAAAAATGCACAAACACATCTTTACTACCATCAACAGGAGAAATAAAGCCAAAACCTTTATCAGCGTTAAACCATTTTACTAAACCAGTCATTTTATTTGACATTCTACATTCCTTAACTTGAGCCTTTCGGCATAAATGGCTTGTATAACAGAAACGACTTCGTACTTAATTGGAGAGACTCAAAGAAGGAATAAGTGAATAACACCTGAAATGAGAACTGCTTTAGTAAACTACTTCGTATATCGTCTGTTCTTCAAACCGACGCAATCATTAACGCATAGTTGAACATATGAAGCAATGTTTATTTTAGACATCCAGCCATCTTCAACCCCATCAAAAAACTATAGCTTTCTTCAGGAAGGTGTGTATAGTGCGCCCAGTTATCAGTATTAAGGAATTTTTTTGTCCCGTAAAATGACAGGAATTGTCAAAACCTTTGACGGCAAAAGCGGCAAGGGTCTTATCACCCCATCCGATGGTCGTATCGATGTCCAGCTTCATGTTTCAGCGCTCAATCTCCGCGATGCAGAAGAAATTGCCACCGGATTACGCGTGGAATTTTGCCGGATAAATGGTCTGCGTGGCCCTTCAGCTGCCAATGTTTACCTTTCATGAGCTATATTAAAGCTTTAATTTCAGGCCCCATCGAATCAAACATGGAGAGTTTTCATGGATAACCCCGTCTGTCTTGATGACTGGTTGATTGGCTTTAAAAGCTTATGCTGTACTTTGACCGTAATAGCTCTGCTAATAATGTAATAAGCAGACTCATTGTATCTAGGGACATTGTACTGGAAGAAAACATTTTAAACATCAGGCAGAAAACAAAGTCACCCGATAAATAATAAGTAAACAAACATGAATCCCGAAATGAGATTCAACATCTCTATTACCCTATTTAAAGCACAAAAACCCGCTCATCAGCGGGTTTTCTACTTTTTCTTAACGTCGGGTATACAAAGCCCATTGTTGAAAACACTTTATCCATATTTTTTGAAAAATGCAAGCATTACGTCGCCATCTTCGGCGAAAATCATTTATCTCGTCACTTTTCTTAATTGCACCTCAGCATATGCTTCTTCCTGCCAGCACTTTGTAACCAGTTTATCAATGACATCTGCATATCCTGTGTACCACTGATAATCAGTCAGGGCTGGTACCAGCTTCTGGACATGACACCGCGCCAGTGTCGTTGGTAAACGACTAAACCGGTTTCCATTGCAACGCCCACAAATCTTATAAACAGGCGCGCCATGAAGCCGGGTCCTTTTTTCATCCAGGACAATACCTTTACCCTTACACCCTCTGCACGCTGTGCTGACTTCTCCCTTACCATGGCAATGCTGACATAGTTCCTTCACCCACTCTTCCTTGATAACAGATTCCCCGCTTCTGGAGTGTTTCACCACTTCGCGCAATACATTATGAAATCCAGTACCTGCACAATGCTCACAGCGAGCCTTACTTGCCGCAGACCTGGAATAATCAGCAAAGGCAAAATTCACAAGGTAAGGGATGATCTGTAACCGGATTTCTTCACTCAATTTATTCAATGTCGGGTTATCCAGTGCCATCGCGTAATTGAGCAGACCTTCAATCGCAAACTGAGGATCCTGAACACCAACTTTTGCCAGGAATAAGGCAAAACCCAGTGGTGCTTTCGACTGCACCATCCCCTGCGCAGCCATCACATCCGTAATCGTTAAACCACCCGAGCCTGTCGCCGGTGCGTCATCACTCAATTTTGGAGATTTTGGGGAGTAATATTTTGGTAAGGCTTCAAGGTTCATGCTCGTTCTCCACTTACGCCAGTACGCCTGTTGCCAGCGCACGATCGATAAAACGAAATATCAGCTCCAGCTGGGAGCCATACTTCTCTTCAAATGCCACGGTATCCGCATGCAGCTCGTCGTGATGCTTTCTGCACAAAGGCAACACAAAGAGGTCATGCGCTTTTGTTCCCATTCCACCCTGACCGTGACCTATCAGGTGGTGGGGATCATCAGCAGGCTTTCCACAACATGCACACGGCTGTGTCTTAACCCAGCGCGTGTACTTTTCATTAACCCAGCGGCGACGTTTTGGGCGTAACATAAAAGACTCCGGCGACTCCGGATCCACTTTCAGCGCCAGCACCTTTTTTGCCTTATCCTGGATGATGCTGGTGGCAGGAACCGAAGGCACAAGGTCACTTTCCCGGGTGACAGACGGCACAACAGGCTTTGGTAATCTCAGTGCCTTACGGGCTGCACTTTCCGGTAAGGCATCCGCCAGGTCATTACGAATCAGCCACCAGCACAGTTCCGGCATTGTCACAACGTGACTATCATCAAAACCGAGATCCCGACGCACAACAGACAACACCCAGCGGGCACAGTTATCCGTTGCCATTGATTCCAGCCGTTCCGTGAACTGATCGCGCAGCTGGTTATCGCAGTGCCAGCACAGACGGATTGCGCCCGTAGCGTGTCGCATTGTTGTCATATTCTCGCTGTGCCAGTCGGAATGAGGCCACTGGCAGCCTTTTTCACGAAGTAACCAGCTTTCAAGACATTCCACGCCACCAGCACGACGGATCACTGCCTCATTGCGGAACACGGCCCGAACGGCAGGATCATCCGCCAGCGGTTGTGATGCCGCCGGAACGGCACCACTGGCGAAAGATGAATAACGTTCCGGCTCAGGCTCCAGCAGGACACGCCCCTGCATAAACAAGGGCATCAGCTCTGAACCTGGTCTGAACAATACGATCCCCATACGCGGGGCAATTTCAGGGGTCAGTAGTGCTCTCACGGTCACCTCAATGAACGGTATCGAGCAGCTTTAACAGCTCAGGGAATCGGGATTCGAAGAAATGCGGCTGCGTCTCGCGCGGATTTGCAGGACTGGTGATGTTCTTGCCGAACATGCAGCCTTTCGCGGTCAGCGACCAGAATTTTTTGATGTTGTTAATCGCGGTACGACTGTATCGTTCGCGTTGTTCAACGATCCCCAGCTTCGCCATCTGGTGATATGCCTGATTAGCCGTCAGGCGGATACCATACTGCTTCAGCAGTGCACTCAGCGACAGCGTAGGGCGGCTTGAACCATCTGGCGCATCAGCAGGTGCATCAATGGCATAGATCGGCATAAGTTCAGGAAGACCAGCTACCTTTGATAATTTCTGGTATGCACCAAGTTTCGAGGAGTTTGACAGATTTAGAGTCTTTGCTGCTGATTCAAGCAGAATGACCCCGGATTTAATTTTGTCGGATGTGGTTTCTTCTGGTGATGAATTATGAAGCGCATCAAAAGTACGTATCACTTTTAAGCTGAATGCCGGGCTGATCCACATTGCATATGCATAGACCAGCTCTTTACAGACATACGTCCCACCATTGCGCCCCTGAATGGTGATGACAGGAATACTACGGGAATCTCCCGTAGTTTCTTCTTCCAATAATTCCACAAGAGCCTTCGTTTCAGGACGACGCATAAACTCGTGAACTTCCAGCGAACGGGAGGAGCGATTCTCACCAGCGGCAAGAAGAGCAGCTTTCTGAAGGTCGTTAAGACAGTAGTTAGATTCGAAGTACTGGCGCACAGAAACGCCATCAATTACAAGCAACTGATTCATTGGTTTCTCCACAAATTTTTATCCACGAGCGGGACTGCACTCCCTTTTCGTTGATGCAGGATGAACTTACTGCGATTTTTAATAGTTATCAAGGATACACTGTTCATAAATACAGTATCTTTAACGAGGTAATACCCAAATTTAGGGTGTTGCTCAATTCCGTTACCGAGTTGCTAATTTGCAACTCGCTTTTTCGTACTTACTGATAGTGATCTCGACCTTCCCCTCCGGGATAACCGGTCCCCACTCCACCAGCATTCTTTTCACCTGACTGTCGTCTTCCCACACCCCCGCGTGGGTCAGGGCGTCAAACAGCGCCTTGTTATAGTTGTCCAGATCGCGGATCCGGTTATCCGGAGGAAACAACACGATCTCCACTGAAGCAGGTGCCGACGTTGGTTTCGGCAGACGACGTAACTGCTCAACTATTGCTGCACACGCCGCGCTCTGGAATTTTCGCCCCGCCGCGCTTATCAGGCTCTTACCAGCAAACGCCCCTTTGTTGGGGTGTCGCCAGTACGTGTTCACGCTGGGCGGAAAAGGCAGGATCAGCTTCATACTTTCAGGCCTCTCTCATGTAACCAATGGGCTGCACGCAGCCTGGCGTTTTCCTCACCGGCAAGCAGTGAGCGGATAATCCCGACCGCCTCGCTGTCGTCGTCCTTCACCACGGTATGAAGCGTGATCCCCCGGGCCACACCACGCTTTATCGTGATGACGCCTTTTTTCTCCAGTGCGCGAAGATGCTCCACCGCTGCATTCACTGAACGGTATCCCAGCATGGTTGCCACCTCCTGATTGGTTGGCGGGAAGCCACGTTCTTTCTGATAAGAAATCAGCATATCCAGCACCTGCTGCTGGCATTGAGTTAACGTCGTCATGCCGCCATCTCCCTGACCAGTTTTTCCGCCTGCTGGCGAACCTGCGCCAGAAACACCTCACCACATGCCTCAAGTTCATCGCGCCCGATGTAGCTGATTGCCGGTCCCTTCCAGGTCTTGTCGAAAACAGCAATAGCACCAGCGAAGAAAGCGCCTGTCGGCACCTGCTTCTCATCCTTCGGGATAAACCAGGCAGGCAGTTCAAAACCAATACGCCCGCGAATAAAAGCAATATGATCTGCATCTTCCGGCCACCACACTTCGCTGGTGGCAGCTTTGATCAGGAAAACATAGCGCCCGCCTTTATCACGCATGGCACTGGCATGCTTCATGATGTAACGCATGCCGGTGATGTATTGCCCCTCATGCTGACTGGCGCGGCTGTATGGGGGATTACCAAAGGCAGCACCTTTAAGCTCCGCAAGACGTTCTGACCAGTCATGCGCCAGCGCGTTGTCTTCCGCCGTGTAATACGCGGCACATTTGGCGTTATCACCGTCAGTGAACAGATCCAGAACAAACGGACCAAACAGGGTGTTAATTCCCCAGAAAATGTTATCCGGCGTGCGCCACTGATCGCCCACGTCCTTCAGTTCATGGGCTGGTTTGTTCCGCAGTTCCACCAGCGCCCGGCAATATTTATTACTCATTAAGCCCCCACGTAATTCCCTGACAGATACCACTCTTCACCCGATGCAGCGCGCTTGCTGCTTTTCCGTAAGCACCGCTCACGACGTGCCAGAAAATTGTTTCGTTCTGGCTGGGAGTGGCTTTCACGGAATGCCGCCATCCACACGGTTGCAGCACGACGGTATAAGCCCCTTGACTCCAGTTCTTCAGCCTGGCGGGTCAGGCACAAAATCACCCGTGGATCGTTAGTGCCGACATAGAAATTGCGCACAGGTCTGGTTTCACGAACTGGTTGTGGTTCCGGCTCCTGCGCTCTCTCAGTCAGGCGCGGGAAATGTCTGCGTGTATCTCCTTCACAACGGTGAGCCACACGCCCACTCTGACGTAACTTGCTTGCTGACTGCAGAACGCGCTGCCGTGAGTAACCTGCAAAAGCATCCGCAATGTCTCCGGAAGTACACCCCGGATGGGCTTCAATGAATTTCTGAACTTCATTCAAAAGACTCATAATCACCCCCTGAATCCTGCCGGGATCTGGCTGTAGTCCACGTTGTCGTAACTGGCTTTGAAGTACGGGTCTTCACGTTTTTCTGTGTGCGTGCTGACGGACGGCGATAAGCGCAGGGAAAGCTCATCCCATTTTTCCCGCAACTTCGACGGGCTGAGCACGTTACGGCACCAGAACGGATCGCGGCTGACGCGGCTGTACATCTCGCAGATTTGTTTGTGAGTACGACCATCCTGCACACACATCAGGCGAATTTCGTTTGCCCAGGCTGTCCAGTTAGGTTCTTTGGGACGAACCACCTCGCCGTCACATTCGGCGGCCTGCTCGTACAGGGCGATGATTTTTTTCCAGAGCCACTGTGCGCAGGTCAAATCATCCTGCGTCCCCCACTGGCGCTTTTTAGGGCTGAATACAACCGCATCAGGATGGCGAGTTAAAAAATCCTGTTCATCCGTCTGCGTGTCCGGTTGCGAAGCGTCCGGACGAGAAGGTTTTTTATCTGACGGATCATGTTTTGATTTTACTGACGGATCCCCGACAGATTCTGACGGGTGAAAACCCGCTTTTTTGCCAGATTTCGACGCATCAAATTTTGACGGGTCAGATTTTGATGCGTCAGATTTTGACGGGTCAGAATCTGACAGTTGAGAAAATGCCGCTGCCTGAAGCTTCGCAACGTTAAGCTGATAAACATTCGACGCATTGCGGTTACCCTGGCGACGCGCCTTACGCGTTAACCAGCCTTCTGCTTCCAGCCGTGCGATAGCCGTTCTGACGGTACTCATCCCCGCGCCAATCTGACGGGCAATGGTTTCAATTGATGGCCAGCACACACCTTCGTCATTACTGAAATCAGCCAGGCGGGCCATAATTGCCACGCTGGATAACTTCATGCCTGACGCAGCGCAACCATCCCATACATAGCCGGTTAATTTAGTGCTCATGACCGACCTCTATTTCCCTGAATTTACGACGAAACTGTTCGAGCGGACTGAAGCATTCATGCTCATAGCCTTCGCGGAGGTAGATAACCCGTTGTGTTTCCGGCTCCCAACGAATGACTCTGACGGGTACTCCGTAGTGATCTTTGAACCAGCGGTTAATTTGACGCAAAGGACTGTCTCCTTCTGCCGGTTGAAATCACCCACAGCCCACTCTGCAAAGCTGTGGGTTACAATTTCCCTGTCACCTGGTACATTCACTGCATAGCAATACTCCACCTTCGCTTTTCCACCCGGTACAGGAAGCGCAATCAGTTGCGAGCGACGGTAGGGTGTTGTTAAACTGTTCATGCGTTAGTTTCTCCACAATTAGAAGCAATCGACGCCACGACGCCCGGAGCTGCACACTCGCGGGCGTCATTACTTTCTGAAATGCAAAAGATTTTGTAGACCAGTGCTGCATGCTCCTGCAGCTTCGAAATTGACAGGTACAGTTCGTCGTTAATTGCTGCCTGCTCGTGTGGTTCCACCACCCCGTCTTCAATTGCTGAACGAATCTGTTTTGAATAACTGCCGATCTGTTCAATGACCTCCAGCAGGCGTTGGTTTATATCGGCGTTCTCTACTTCCTCAATTTCAGGAAGCGATACAAACACCCCACCAGCAGACTGTGCGACTGCATCCGCAATGTGGTGAGTGCCAGCAGCACGCTGTAAAACCATTGCCCATCCCAGCGGGAAAATCTGATCGCCATCGGCACGAAGGCGGTTAAATAATGCGTTCTCTGTTACATCCAGCCAGTCAGCAGCTTCAGCGTAACCCCCCGGCAATGCCGCGATAGTTTTTCTGACAGCTTTCACGTACCACTCAGGCTGTTTTTCTACTTTCCAGTGATGCTTACCCACGGTTAGCCTCATCGTTCTGTGGTTTCTGTTAATCGATTTATCCATTAGATTTTTCATAAAGCTCAGGTTTAAATGGCAACCGTCCGCAAGTTCTATATGCAGCTTCTGCTGCACGTCCTTTTGGAATTAACTGGCCCGGACGGTTTCGCCACTGATAAACGGCTTCAGTTGTTATGCCGAAAAAAGCAGCAACTTTCTCAATACTGCCGAAGTAGCTTTCGATATCGTCAGTTGTCATACGCCCTCCAAACTAAGTTTTATTAGATGCTAATTACAAATCTATCTTTGGTCAATAAAAACTAAGATTACTTAGCAATTCAAGAAATGGTGCTCCTATGGAAACGGTTGGTCAGCGTATAAAAGCTCTGAGAAGAGTTACCAGAACGTCCCAGAAAGAATTGGGTAAATTTTGTGGAGTAAGCGACGTTGCTGTGGGGTACTGGGAGAAAGACATCAATACCCCTGGTGGGGAGGCACTTTCGAAATTAGCGAAGTTCTTCAATACGTCAATAGATTACATTCTTTATGGTGCTGAGTTTGAAGGCAAACTCGTCACAAACATGCGCAGAGTTCCTGTAATATCGTGGGTTCAGGCTGGGCAGTTTACTGAGTGCAGGGCAGCAGAAGTGTTTAGTGAAGTGGACAAGTGGGTAGATACATCATTAAAGATTGGTGATAACTCATTTGCATTAGAGGTTAAAGGTGACTCCATGACTAACCCTAATGGCCTCCCAACAATACCAGAAGGCGCAACAGTGATTGTAGATCCAGATGCAGAACCTCGTCATGGAAAAATAGTCATCGCTCGACTTGATGGAACAAACGAAGCTACAGTAAAAAAATTAGTCATCGATGGCCCTCAAAAGTTTTTAGTGCCATTAAATCCTCGGTATCCCAACATCCCTATCAATGGTAATTGCCTTATCATTGGTGTAGTCAAAGGAGTTCAATACGAACTCTAAGACCTCTCTTCTCTAACTAAGGCACCGAACTAAGAAAAGTTTGGTGTTTTCTCTTGCTATAATAACTAAGTTAAGTTAGATTTTATATCAAAGATAACGAACAGGCAGGACGCCCACGAAGTAGCCGCCGGTGGCGTATGAATGACCGGATGATTCGTTAGCAACAAAAAAAGCGCCCTATAGGACGCTTCGCTCTTTAACAATCCTGGTATCCCCGTAACAAAAGAGGGTTCTATGGTCATATTCTGTGCTTACGTTCATCCTAATGGATTTTTTATCAGCACCAACCAACAAGACGAATTCTGGATTCTACTTAGTAAGCAGGTCGGATGGGGACGATTCTGTCTAATCCGACCAGAATCAGAATTTACAGAGAATGGAGGGCTTTTTGAATTACGTGAAATACGTCCGGCAGATGGTCAAGCCCCTGACCAAGTAATCGAATCGTCAGCTGTTTTATGGCGTCGGCAGGAAGCGTTCGAAGCTGAGAGAGTAATTTCTTCTTATCTTCAGTCGTGGCAGAAGTAGAACTATTGATGATACGTTCAAGTTCACAGAGAGTCTCATCATGCAATCTTATTGTCATAATCCCAAGAATAGCTTTAAGACCTCCATCATCACGAATGAAATCAATTCCATCTTTAGTAATTCTTAATTCAGGAATATTTATATTTATGCCATCCAAGTAATAATCAAGAGCATTCTTAATCAAGCCATGTTCTTCGAGATAAATTAAGTTCGAAATTAGGACATTATCATCTCCAAATGCGTCACGAACAGACTGCAACGCATCATCAGAAATTTCATAAGGATGAGCATCATACAGTATTTGTAACAACTGCCTTTGTGCACTTCTATCAAATTTGTCCATCTTAAATAATCACCATGTTATTGGGGTTATCAAGATTAACCGAATCCTTGTTGTTGGGGAATAACCAGGTCCACCTCGCCTGATGTGGCTAAAAGCAGGCACATAACAGCTAAGTATTTTCAACCAGAGAGAATCCTTAGCGTTGTGGTGAATGCGGCTCAGCGCACGCGGGTTAAGGTTGAGGCTGACAGTCGACCTTCTGTGGATACCCACCCGCCTGGTGTGCAACCTTCGCCAGGCACCGGGAGGCACCCGGCACCACAACAGCCACTGCTTTGGCGGTACCAGTTTGTACACTTGCTTCCGGCTGGTACCGCTCTTTTTACAAAACAGAGAAGAGCATCACCGGACGACGGGCTCATAACCCAATCCACCCGGGCGGCTGCCACCGCAGGTGTTCTTCTCTGTTTTGTGGAGAAACCAACCGACCTTGCAGGGTCGATATGATGAGGAGCAGCAAAATGGCTAGCGAACGCAGTACTGATGTGCAGGCATTTATCGGGGAGCTGGACGGCGGCGTATTTGAAACCAAAATCGGCGCAGTTCTCAGTGAAGTCGCTTCCGGTGTGATGAACACGAAAACCAAAGGGAAGGTCTCACTCAATCTGGAAATCGAACCGTTTGATGAGAACCGTGTGAAAATCAAACACAAACTCTCATATGTTCGCCCGACTAACCGCGGGAAAATTTCCGAAGAAGACACCACCGAAACGCCGATGTATGTCAATCGCGGTGGTCGCCTGACTATTCTGCAGGAAGACCAGGGACAATTACTGACTCTTGCCGGTGAACCTGACGGAAAACTCCGCGCAGCAGGTCATTAATATCGTTTTTAATTAACTGATTATTTATCTCATCACTGAATATTTTTATATAGTGAGGACTTATTATGTCTCAGAACTTAGACGCAACCGCAATTAATCAAATCCATGCCCTTATTTCTGCTCAGGGTGTTAATGAAATTATCAGTAAGATTGGTGCCGATGCTGTGGCATTGCCTGAGAATTTCCGCATTCATGATCTGGAAAAATTTAATTTAAATCGTTTCCGTTTCCGTGGTGCGCTTTCCACTGCCAGCATCGATGACTTTACCCGTTATTCTAAAGATCTTGCAGATGAAGGCACCCGCTGCTTTATCGATGCCGATAATATGCGTGCCGTCAGTGTGCTTAACCTGGGTACTATTGATGAACCAGGTCACGCAGATAACACCGCCACTCTCAAACTGAAAAAGACAGCACCGTTCTCTGCTCTGTTGTATGTTAATGGCGAGCGTAACTCCCAGAAATCACTGGCAGAATGGATTGAAGACTGGGCCGACTACCTTGTGGGCTTTGATGCTAATGGTGACACCATTCAGGCAACAAAAGCGGCTGCGGCGGTCCGTAAAATCACGATTGAAGCAAACCAGACTGCTGATTTTGAAGATAATGACTTCAGCGGCAAACGCTCCCTGATGGAGTCTGTCGAAGCGAAGACCAAAGACATTATGCCAGTGGCATTTGAGTTTAAATGCGTTCCGTTTGAAGGTCTGAAAGAACGTCCGTTTAAATTACGCCTCAGCATTATCACTGGCGATCGTCCGGTACTGGTTCTGCGCATTATTCAGCTGGAAGCGGTGCAGGAAGATATGGCTAACGAATTTCGTGATCTGCTTGTTGAGAAATTCAAGGACAGCAAAGTAGAAACCTTTATTGGGACTTTCACCGCCTGATTTCATTACTGCAAATGCCCCTGCGGGGGCATTTATGGAAACATAATTGACTCAATAATCGCCTGATGGCGAGGGTTTTCTTTAACCAAAATTCAGCGCGGTGCAGCGCATATACGTGGAGAACAAAATGTCATTTATTAAAACTTTTTCCGGGAAGCATTTTTATTATGACAAGATAAATAAAGACGACATCGTGATTAACGATATCGCGGTTTCCCTTTCAAATATCTGTCGCTTTGCAGGACATCTTTCACACTTCTACAGTGTCGCCCAGCATGCAGTGCTTTGCAGCCAACTGGTGCCGCAGGAATTTGCTTTTGAAGCGTTAATGCATGATGCAACAGAAGCGTATTGCCAGGACATCCCCGCACCACTGAAACGACTTCTTCCTGACTATAAACGGATGGAAGAAAAAATAGACGCCGTAATCCGTGAGAAATACGGGTTACCTCCTGTTATGAGCACGCCAGTGAAATATGCCGATCTCATTATGCTGGCAACCGAACGCCGCGATCTCGGACTTGATGATGGCTCTTTCTGGCCTGTATTGGAAGGTATCCCGGCAACAGAGATGTTCAAAGTTATTCCACTGTCGCCAGGTCATGCCTACGGGATGTTTATGGAACGTTTTAACGAGTTATCGGAGTTACGCAAATGCGCATGAATGTTTTCGAAATGGAAGGGTTTCTTCGCGGGAAATGTGTACCGCGAGATCTGAAAGTGAACGAAACAAATGCTGAGTACCTGGTACGTAAATTCGACGCGCTTGAAGCTAAATGTGCGGCACTGGAAAACAAAATAATACCAGTGTCAGCTGAATTGCCACCTGCAAATGAAAGTGTTCTGTTATTTGATGCTAACGGAGAAGGCTGGCTGATTGGCTGGCGTTCTCTCTGGTACACCTGGGGACAAAAGGAAACCGGAGAATGGCAGTGGACATTTCAGGTCGGGGATCTTGAAAACGTCAATATCACTCACTGGGCAGTAATACCAAAGGCACCGGAGGCAGGGGCATAATGACCACATTTACCGACAAAGAACTGATTAAAGAAATCAAAGAGCGTATAGGCAGTCTGGATGTGCGAGACAATATTGAGCGCCGTGCTTATGAAATTGCTTTGGTATCGCTGGAAGCAGAACCGGTGGCATGGCTGCATTCAGACAATGGCTTAGGTATTCCGGCAATAACACGGAGTAAAAACATTGCTGACAGTTGGTTATCAAAGGGCTGGTATGTTCAGCCGCTATATATAGCCAAGCCAGTGCCGGTGGTGCCAGATGTTCGTCCATCTTTAAATAATGGCATAGTCGGTTTTGATGAAGGCTGGAACGCCTGCCGCGCCGCCATGCTTCATGGTGCCGAACCTGTAAGCCAAACTTACAAGTTGAACGAGCTGTCGGGCAACTCTCCGGTAACTCCGGATGGTTGGATAAGCTGTAGTGAGCGAATGCCGAACGATAAACAGTATGTTTGGTGTTGGGGGAAGTCTTACGGCTGGACTGAGTGCGATACCTTCGAAGGGTATTACGATTGGTCGAGAAACAAATGGTGGGCAATTACTGACGATGGGGAAGAACCGGCATCGAAAGTAACCCACTGGATGACGCTACCGGAGCCACCGCAGGAGGTGAAGTAATGAACAACTTAATGACAACTAAACAAGTCGCCGACTTCTGTGGCGTTTCAGTATCGACCGTTCTTCGCTGGAACAGTGTAAACAGGAGAACTGGCCAGAAATACAGGCCAGACTTTCCAGATCCTGATATTAAATCCTGCCCAAATAAATGGGCATCACGTAAGATTTACAAATTTGCCGGAGTTATTGAGGAATGTGAAGCAGCTCAGATTGAGATGACACATCCTATAGCACATAGCCAAACATAGCAATCAGACTGTCCGCTTTGTGTTGAAGCGGACATTGCCGCAGCGACTTGTCTTAGCCATAAATAACCAAAACGATGCGCTGTTCATATAAAGTTCTTTTAAACTTCAAATCAGTAATTTTTGTCTAAATCTTTTCAAACTCATAAAAACCAGTAAGATAAGAAATCACCTTTACCTGTTTTTATGAGAGGCATAAATGATTGATAATGAAGTTAAAATTTTTGCAAAAGAAAAAGAAAAAATGCTGTGCAGCAAACTTTCTTTTTACAGGGAGCATGCTCAATCGAGTGAAGATACAAGAAAAAGAAACGAATTTGAACGAGACTATGCGCGTATTCTTTATTCCTCTTCGTTCCGCCGGTTACAGGGAAAAATGCAGCTCTTTGAAGTCGATCCTCAAAAATTTAACCGTAATAGACTGACTCATAGCCTAGAAGTTGCCCAGATAGCCCGAAGCATCGCATCCGAACTAGAACTTGAACATCCTGTTGTAGCAGAACTGGCTGCACTTGCTCACGATATTGGCAACCCTCCGTTTGGTCATTCCGGTGAAAAAAAGCTAAACGATATTGCTAATGATTTCGGCGGCTACGAAGGCAATGCGCAGGCACTTAGAATACTCAGAAGTCTCGAGATAAAGCATCCAAATTGCCCCGGTCTCAACCTTACCCACCGTGCCATTCTCTCCGTCGTTAAATATCCTTATAAAAAGGAAAACGGCAGAAAAAAATATCTTTATAATGATGACTATAAATACTACACAGAATTGGTAAATAGATATGAATTAGATTTGCAGACTGGCGAGAAGACCATTGATGCACAGATAATGGATCTGTCAGACGAAATTGCATATGCCGCGCATGACCTTGAAGATGCACTAAGCCGTAGCATGGTCAGTATTGAAGATATTTTTTATGAGTTTGGGATATCCAAGTACAAAGACTCAATTGATTTATTAAATACAATCATTGAAAAATCTAAATATACAGCTTCGAGAGCATCAAGACTCAATTCATCTGAAGAGTTCGCCATAATATTCAGAAAGGAATTGACATCCAATATTGTTAATGCGCTTGTTAATGATATTACTGTTATTCAAAGTGAAAATGGATTCAAGCAACTTGGATTTAGCACTACAAAAAATCTGTCTGCAGGCCTTAAAGATATCGTATTTAAAGTCATCATGCGAAAAAGAGATATTAAAAGTTATGAGCACAAAGGAAACATTATCATCGAAGATTTATTTAATTTTTATAATGATAGAGATAACATAGAATTCATATCCCCTCAATTGTATAGAACGCTCCCAAATAAAATAGAGCCTATTTATCAAGAACTTAAAAAACGTGCAATTGTCGACTACATCTCTGGAATGATGGATACATTTGCCATCCGCGAGTGGGAAACGCATCACAAAAAATAACCAAACTGGCGCACATCAACAACAGATTCAGTGCCACTCTTCCCATGGGACAGAACAGTGATTCTGTCCATTATCACCCGATTATACAGATAAGCCACATCTAGTAGTTCTGAGCTAGCATTTTCCACATTGATTACGCTTCCGTGCACATCGTTATTTTTAACCAAAAAGAAAGGACATACGCAAAAATAATATCAAGTAACGGAGTGTGTTAAATCGTAACCAATCATCTTTACTTTACATTTCGTAACTTAAACCGTACGTTTTCTAAACATTAAATATACACTTTGCGCTGTAAGTTATATCTCTCCGTTAAGCTCACTGCTCAACGCCAATAGTCATATTTTATTGCGTTCTGGCTGCGCAAATTGTCAACTGGAATCTGAACTAGGACAAGTAACGAGCGATTCAACCCTCTCCCACCATACCTGGTAGGCTTTACGCTGTTCTTCTAGATAATCGCTCTTGTCATAAACCTGCCATACCCCTGGCAGTTTATGACCAAGCATAATTTCTGCAATATGAGGCGCAGTAAGATCAGAAAAGTTTGTTCGTGCTGTTCGCCTCAAATCATGAAGAGACCAATGAGGGAATTGATACCCCAAACGTCGCCATGCGAACTGCATTAAATTGTAAGGCAGCGACTGCAATGATGTCCGACCAACTGGCTCCCTGCTTCCTTCCTTAGTAAAAAGCATATCGGAACCGTTGTTCATAGAGATAACGTATTTTATAAGCTCTTCAACCGGTTCAATAATGGGCCGCTTTAGTGGTTCGCCTGTTATCTCCCCTGTCTTATGTCGTTCTGGCGGTACAGTCCATACCTTATTAATGAAATCAAAATCGTCCACCCTGGCGGTAATTAGCTCTGAACTACGGCAGCCAAAATGCAGCAATAGTTTAATGAAGGCCCGGTATTTAGGAACCATTCGAGAACCATCGATCGCAGCATAAAGGATTTTAATTTCATCATGTGTCAGAAACCGTTTCTTCTGACCTTTACGGATATCCATATCTTTACCCGTGATATCCGACAGCGGGCGAGTTTCAATGAGCTTTCTCTTATACGCCCAGACATGGGCCTGCTTTGCGTTAATTAGTAATCGGTCTGCTATTGCTGGAGCCTTAGTGCTAAGAGGCTCCAGGACTTCTAACCAATCATGCAATGTAGCTGCATCGTGAGGGATATTCCCGATTTTAGAGAACAGGTGCAGCTCAAACGAGCGGAGTATCTGTTCAGAGCCTTTTTTATTTTTTACACAATATGCTTCATACCAGGCACGGATCACAGACTCTACCGTCATGGCTTCAGTAGCTTTTCGTTTTTCAGCCTGCTTGACCAATCGTGGATTACGGTTTGACTCGAGTTCACCACGGAGACGGATAACTTCTTCTCTGGCCTCTTTTAATCCAGTTGCCGGGTAAGTTCCGATATCAAGACGCTCACCTTTCCCTGCCCATTGATAACGATATTGGAACACTACGCGACCTTTCGGTGATACTCTGACAGACAGACCATCACGATCGGATTTAACCAAAACCTTATCACGTTCCTTTCCAACGACTGAACGCAACCACGCATCAGACAGCGCCATTACTCACCTTGTACAAATCGCAAAACACCTCTGCTGCTTTGTACATTATGTACAAGCATATGTACAGATTTTTGATGAAAGCAAGCAGATCGATTTAAAGTTACATGAAAGAATTTTCAATTAAAGAAGCCACATAACTAAATGTATTTAAATGAGTTATATAGCTCAACCTCAATTAACTGAAAGGATTTTGAAAGAGTAAAAGAACTTTAATTTGGGTTTAATTATTGGGGTGAGAAATAATGGCAAAAGTGCGGCGCTTCGCCACCTCTTGCAAATAAGGAGACAACGTCATAATTCTTTCTTCTTGAGTAAGCGGCATCGCGCCGCGCTTGTTGAAAACGAAAAATTGCGGCTATTTTACCCATCAACGGGGGGGAGGCAATCAGTGTTTACACAGGAGCTGCTCCAGTTCGTGCAACGAAGAAACGGTCCAGGTAGGCGCGATGCCTTCTGGTTGCTCGCGATTGTGCGCATTCAGCCAGCAGGTCGCAAGCCCGGCGTTGATGCCACCGAGAATATCGGACTCGGCAGTGTCGCCAACCATCAGCACGCGTGAACGGTCAGGATTGCCCGCCTGTTCCAGCGCATAATCGAAAATTTTCTTATTCGGTTTGGCAACGCCAACTTCTTCGGAAATCACCAGCAAATCGAAATAATCACGCAGGCCCGTGCGTTCCAGACGCACTTGCTGCAAGGCGCTAAAGCCGTTGGTGATGATGCCAATTTTAGCGTTGCCACGAATGGCGTTAAGCAGAGAAACCGCGCCCGGCAGCGGCGTACAGATTTCCGCCATCGCATTAATAAAGGCTTCGTTGAGTTTACCCGGCTCGACGTTCAGCCGTTCGGCCCAGCTCTCAAACCGCCCGTGCTGAAGCTGTAATGAAGTGATCGCGCCGTTTTGATAATCCACCCACAGTGGCTTGTTAACGGCCTGATAGTCCTGAAAATCTTCAGCGGTAAAGGTGACGCTGTAATCAAGAAACATCCGCTGCAGGCCGGTGAATGAGTCAAAGGTAAACAGCGTTTCATCGGCATCAAAGAAAATCCAGTCCCACTTCATTATTCCACCTTGTCTTACATACTGATTGGCAACGCCATGATGATGGCGTCTTCGCGACCGTCCGTGGTGGGGTAGTAATTGCGGCGAATCGTCGCCTCGTTAAAGCCTAAACTTTCGTACAGTGCAATGGCGGCAGCGTTTGAGGCACGGACTTCCAGCCATAGCGTCGCCACGCCGCGTTTTTCCAGTTCGTCGATCAGATGTTCCAGCAGCGCCCTTCCCAATCCCTGACGCTGATAGTCAGGATCGACCGCAATATTGAACAATGTAGCTTCATCCAGCACCACTTGCGTAATCGCAAACGCCGCCATTTTGCCGTTTTGCGTTAACTGAAAGTTGAGATAACGCTCGCCCTGGTTGCTGGCAAAGGTTTTCTCACTCCACGGAAAGGCGTGGGCGCGTTGTTCAATGTGGTAAGCCGCTGGTAAATCAGTCGTTTCGAGGGAAGAAATCGTGTTCATATGTGCAAATTTGTTGCCATAACGCGGCGCGTGCCATTGGGTTTGCCCGTAATTCGGTGAGCGCCGGTGATGCCACCTGAGCGCCTTCCAGTGATAGCGGTTCGTCAGTACCCAACCGCCAGCTGTTGCAGCGACTGCCTTGTGGCAGCATCGAGATTTTTTCTGGCGTCAGTTGCAGCACTTGATCGGGGCTGACGGTTAATGCGCGCAGAACATCGCTCACTAAAGGATCAGTCAGGGCGGGAAGATCGTTTGCCACCATCACCAGACGGACGTGTGCCGGGATCGCAATGGCAATCTCCCCCTGCAACGCGCCAGGGCGACGCAGCGACCACTGGGTAATGCCCAGTTGCTGTAACTGCCAGTCTCGTCGGGATGTCATAGCGAATCGCTCCTGTTGTCAGGGGCGCAAATATAGCAAATTCGTCGATACCGCGCCAACATATGGCTATAATCGCCGCCAGTATCAATTGAGGAGCATTCCATGTCTGCATTTACCCCGGCAAGTGAAGTCTTGCTGCGTCACAGTGATGATTTCGAACAAAGCCGTATTCTGTTTGCCGGAGACTTACAGGATGACCTGCCCGCGCGTTTAGATACCGCGGCCAGCCGTGCTCATACCCAGCAATTCCACCATTGGCAGGTGTTAAGCCGCCAGATGGGGGATAACGCCCGTTTTAGTCTGGTCGCAACGGCAGATGACGTCGCAGATTGCGATACGCTGATCTACTACTGGCCGAAGAATAAACCGGAAGCCCAGTTCCAGTTGATGAATTTACTTTCTCTGCTGCCGGTGGGCACGGATATTTTTGTCGTTGGCGAGAACCGCAGCGGCGTGCGCAGCGCCGAACAGATGCTGGCAGATTATGCGCCGTTGAATAAAGTCGACAGCGCCCGTCGCTGCGGCCTCTATTTTGGTCGTCTGGAAAAACAGCCGGAATTTGATGCGGATAAATTCTGGGGCGAATATAACGTGGATGGCCTGACGGTCAAAACGCTGCCGGGCGTGTTTAGCCGCGACGGTCTGGATGTCGGTAGCCAGTTACTGCTCTCGACGTTAACTCCGCACACGAAAGGTAAAGTGCTGGATGTCGGCTGTGGCGCGGGCGTGCTTTCTGTTGCCTTTGCGCGCCATTCGCCGAAAATTCGTCTCACTCTGTGCGATGTCTCTGCGCCAGCGGTAGAAGCCAGCCGCGCAACACTTGCGGCCAACGGTGTTGAAGGTGAAGTCTTTGCCAGTAACGTCTTTTCCGAGGTGAAAGGTCGTTTTGATATGATCATCTCCAACCCGCCGTTCCACGATGGGATGCAAACCAGCCTGGATGCGGCGCAAACGCTGATTCGCGGCGCGGTGCGTCATCTTAATAGCGGCGGCGAGCTGCGAATTGTAGCGAACGCCTTCCTGCCTTACCCGGACGTGCTGGATGAGACATTTGGCTTCCACGAAGTGATCGCGCAAACCGGGCGCTTCAAGGTGTATCGCGCCATTATGACCCGCCAGGCGAAGAAAGGTTGAGTATCTGATATCTGTCGCCGCATACCGTGTCGGATGCGGCGTACACGCCTTCTCTGACCGACAAACGAATTATCCACAATTCGCTGATGGACATTTTTCCAGCAATTACACCTCCGGCGATAATTAACTATTGACGAAAAGCTGAAAACCACTAGAATGCGCCTCCGTGGTAGCAATTCTTTTTAAGAATTGATGGTATGCGAAGGTGGCGGAATTGGTAGACGCGCTAGCTTCAGGTGTTAGTGTCCTTACGGACGTGGGGGTTCAAGTCCCCCCCCTCGCACCAATTATCTTTACTTCCTTTCTTGTTGCTTCCCTGTTTTATCATCCCTGCTTCAAATTCATTATCATCAGCATGATGCCAGCAATAAGCGCCAGGCACGATGGCAGCAAAATGTAATGCCGCAACTGTTTGTGATACAGCATCACCGGCGTCAATACTAATCCCATCAGAATGACAATCCGCCACTGATCCGGCGATAAATCCGCATACATCAGCCCTGCAATTAGCAATCCCGGCAGCAACACTCCCCAGCCACTGCCCAGCGTACGTTGCAACATGGTTTCATCTCTTTCATTGATAATGATAACCAATATCATATGATAATTTTTATCATTTGCAAGCCAGAGAAATCCCTTGCTATCGGGTAAACCTATCGCTAGGATTAGCAATCATTATCATTTAGATTACTATCCCGATTATGGCCTATCGTTCCGCACCGCTCTATGAAGATGTTATCTGGCGAACGCATCTCCAGCCGCAGGATGCTGGGCTTGCACAAGCCGTACGGGCGACGATCGCCGAACATCGTGAACATTTGCTCGAGTTTATCCGCCTGGATGAACCCGCTCCGCTTAACGCCATGACGCTGGCGCAATGGTCATCAACGAATGCGCTAAGTTCTCTACTCGCGGTCTATTCCGATCATATCTATCGCAACCAACCAACGATGATCCGCGAGAACAAACCGCTGATCTCACTATGGGCGCAATGGTATATCGGCCTGATGGTGCCACCATTAATGTTGGCGCTGCTGACGCAGGAAAAAGCATTAGATGTGTCGCCGGAACATTTCCACGTTGAGTTTCACGAAACCGGACGCGCCGCCTGTTTCTGGGTCGATGTGTGTGAAGATAAAAACGCAACACCACATTCGCCGCAGCAGCGAATGGAAACGTTAATCAGCCAGGCGCTGGTTCCGGTTGTGCAGGCATTAGAAGCGACGGGAGAGATCAACGGCAAACTTATCTGGAGTAATACCGGTTATTTGATCAACTGGTATCTCACTGAGATGAAGCAGCTGCTTGGCGAGGCGACGGTTGAATCGCTGCGCCATGCCCTCTTTTTTGAGAAAATGCTCACGAACGGTGAAGATAATCCACTCTGGCGTACCGTGGTACTGCGCGACGGCCTGCTGGTGCGCCGCACTTGCTGCCAGCGTTATCGCTTACCGGATGTGCAGCAATGTGGCGATTGTACGCTGAAATGAAAGCACTGCCGGGGAAGTAAACCCGGCATCATGCGGATTAATAGGGATGCAACACATTACTTGCTTCGCAATGCCGCATACATAACAGAATATCTGCGGCCTCCAACAACCCTGCATCAGAACTGACGCCCAGTTTCGACATCACATTAAATTTATGTGCACGGATCGTTTTGATATTGCGTTTAAGCTGCTCGGCAATTTGTGTCATTGAGTAGCCACGCGACATAAAGCGCAATATTTCTCTCTCCGTCGGGCTTAGCGTTCGGCTTTGATTAATGTACCACTGATTGTTCAGTCGGTCGGTCGCCTGACGTACACCATTTAATGACAAAAAGAGTTCCTGATGAAAAATCTCCAGCGTTGACGCTTTACTTAATACACCGTCCAACGGTGATGGCGACAATGAACCAATCAGCCGAGCTTCAATATCATCATCCGCAATAACTAAACGCCGGGTACGCGGAAACTTAATCGCCAGTTCAGTCAGGCAAGATAATCCCTCTCTGCGCTCACTTCTCATGGCAGAAAAAGAAAAAATGACCGCCGCAAACGAGATCCGCGACATGGCATCCTGAAATGACTCCTGACTGGTATAGGTATGGAGCTTATAAGGGTTACCTGCAAACTTTCTGAATAAACTCTCAATACCGATACTGCTCATGACGCATTTTTCTATGAGTGCGACATTTCTCTTCTTAATTCGGCTGTGTTCCATTCTGCGGCATCTCCATAAACAGAAGGCAAGTTAAGTTCTCTTGCACCCTGCGCGCTATTTATCCATGCATACATTTCAGCGTTGCTGTGAATTGCCAGTCGACGCATCGCACTGTTTTTTTGGGCGCTGATAGTTTTATTACTTTTCTTAAGCAATGAAGCTATCTGGTTGATGCCCCATCCTTTACCTAATAGCCGCAGTACCTTGCGCTCTGAAAGAGTGAGAATGACGGAGCGATAGCTAAAATCATGAGTTTCAGTCATTGCCGGAGAGGTCAGCATGGCGCTGATACGCTCTGCGTGCGTATTGCCGGAACGTACGGTCTTGACCAGATTCTCAATGGGTTCAACATCAGACAATAACGTCGCCGTAGGGCACATAAGCAGTTCTACTGCCTGGGAATACCAGGAGCGTGACACCATGAAAACCCAGTGAATTTCCCGATATTGTGAGATTAAAGAATAATAATGTTCACAAACAGAACGTGGATCTTCACTTTCACCGGCTAAATCAGCAATGACTAATCCGGAACGACGTAATTGTAATAAGGTAAGGTCCTCCGCAGAGGCGCTGGATATTATTTCATATTCAGGGAAGTGAGTCCTCATGACCTCTTTTAACCCTGCTTGCATAACAGGTATTTTACTGATAACAATTCCATTTTTGCAGCATCCTGGCAACATATTTCCTCCACATCCACTGTCTAAAAATTACGATGGTTTATTCAGGATATTCATTCCTTAAATGTTTCCAGCAAATTAATAGATTAAGCGAATAAATTATCCTTAGCATTCACTTTCATATCAGCATACTCCTGCTGCACAACAACTCCACAGCATGTGTCAGAAGGTTAGCATCAAATGATAACCTGGTGAAATAGCCTGGAGACATTTAAAATATCTACATTAAGTTGTTAGAAATACTTAATGAAAAACAGAATTCTCATTCATTTAATTTATAATTAACTGATATCCCTTCCAGTAGAATGCAAAATCACACAATCAATATTTATTCAATAAAATCTGATAGTTTTAACTTGTAAAAATTAAAAAACGCGCCCAGTTATCTTTTATCCTGATTCGTAAAGGCTAAACAATAAATTCATTATAGTGATAATATTCATGTGATAATTTATTTGCGACGAGAGATAATTCGCTTTTTATCACCGAGCTTCTCCCGATAACCAGGATTAATCAGCGCAATTTTGATCTTAACCTACCGCAAAACAACCGTGCTTCATGATACAAATGGATTCTCATTATCTGAACAATACGCAGCACGTCTATGACAAAGGGCGAGTTATGCAAACTGAGCAACAGCGAGCCGTAACACGGCTTTGTATCCAGTGTGGATTATTTCTTTTGCAACATGGTGCGGAAAGCGCGTTGGTTGATGAGCTTTCCTCACGACTGGGTCGGGCGTTGGGAATGGACAGCGTCGAAAGTTCTATCTCTTCGAACGCCATAGTGCTGACAACCATTAAAGATGGGCAATGCCTGACATCGACACGTAAAAATCAAGATCGCGGCATTAATATGCATGTGGTGACTGAAGTCCAGCACATTGTGATTCTGGCGGAGCACCATCTGCTGGATTACAAAGGCGTAGAGAAACGATTTAGCCAAATTCAGCCATTACGTTACCCAAGATGGCTGGTAGCCTTAATGGTTGGCCTTTCCTGCGCCTGTTTCTGTAAACTCAATAAAGGTGGCTGGGATGGTGCCGTCATCACCTTCTTTGCCAGTACGGCCGCGATGTATATCCGCCAGCTGCTGGCACAACGTCATCTTCATCCACAGATCAACTTTTGCCTCACCGCTTTCGCCGCCACCACCATTTCCGGATTGCTTTTGCAACTTCCCACTTTCAGCAATACCCCCACCATTGCGATGGCCGCCAGCGTTCTGCTGCTGGTGCCGGGCTTTCCGTTGATTAATGCCGTCGCCGATATGTTTAAAGGCCACATCAATACCGGACTGGCACGCTGGGCGATCGCCAGTCTGCTGACACTGGCTACCTGCGTCGGCGTGGTGATGGCACTGACGATTTGGGGGCTACGCGGATGGGTGTGATCGAATTTCTGTTAGCGTTGGCGCAGGATATGATCCTCGCCGCCATTCCTGCGGTCGGCTTTGCGATGGTGTTCAACGTTCCCGTTCGAGCGTTACGCTGGTGTGCGCTGCTTGGTGCGATAGGTCATGGTTCCCGAATGATCTTAATGACCAGCGGGCTGAATATTGAATGGTCAACCTTTATGGCCTCTATGCTGGTCGGCACCATTGGTATTCAATGGTCGCGCTGGTATCTGGCGCATCCGAAAGTGTTTACCGTGGCGGCTGTTATCCCTATGTTCCCTGGCATATCAGCTTATACCGCAATGATTTCGGCGGTAAAAATCAGCCAGCTAGGTTACAGCGAACCGTTGATGATTACCCTGTTAACCAACTTTCTTACAGCTTCATCGATTGTTGGTGCGTTATCCATCGGTCTTTCCATTCCTGGATTATGGTTGTACCGCAAGCGCCCTCGCGTATAAAATTGCCTCGCTTAAAGCACACGGATGAGAGACAGCCTCCTCTCCTCCATGTGTTACTATAAAAGTTATCTCCCTTCTCGTTCATCGTTCCATATTTGAGAAACAGTATGTCTTCCAGAGTTTTGACCCCGGACGTCGTTGGTATTGACGCCCTGGTACACGATCACCAAACCGTTCTGGCAAAAGCTGAAGGCGGTGTGGTTGCCGTATTTGCTAACAATGCCCCGGCGTTTTATGCCGTCACGCCTGCACGCCTGGCTGAACTGCTGGCGCTGGAAGAAAAACTGGCGCGTCCGGGAAGCGATGTCGCTCTGGACGATCAACTCTATCAGGAACCGCAAGCCGCTCCCGTTGCTGTACCAATGGGGAAATTTGCCATGTATCCGGACTGGCAACCCGATGCCGACTTTATCCGCCTGGCGGCGCTATGGGGCGTGGCACTAAGAGAGCCGGTGACCGCCGAAGAACTGGCGTCATTCATTGCCTACTGGCAGGCGGAAGGCAAAGTCTTTCACCATGTGCAGTGGCAACAAAAACTGGCGCGCAGCCTGCAAATCGGTCGTGCCAGCAACGGCGGACTGCCGAAACGAGATGTGAATACGGTCAGTGAACCTGACAGCCAAATTCCACCAGGATTCAGAGGGTAACGATGAAAAACGTTGGCGACCTGATGCAACGCCTGCAAAAAATGATGCCTGCCCATATCAAACCTGCGTTCAAAACGGGTGAAGAATTACTGGCCTGGCAGAAAGAACAAGGGGCGATCCGCTCCGCCGCTCTCGAACGTGAAAATCGGGCGATGAAAATGCAGCGCACCTTTAACCGCTCCGGTATTCGTCCACTGCATCAGAACTGCTCCTTTGAGAACTATCGCGTTGAGTGTGAAGGACAAATGAATGCGTTAAGCAAAGCGCGCCAGTATGTCGAGGAGTTTGACGGCAACATCGCCAGCTTCATCTTTTCTGGTAAGCCAGGAACCGGCAAAAACCATCTGGCGGCGGCAATCTGCAACGAGCTGCTGCTACGCGGTAAATCCGTATTGATCATCACCGTGGCCGATATTATGTCGGCGATGAAAGATACCTTCAGGAATAGCGGTACCAGCGAAGAACAACTGCTTAACGATCTGAGTAACGTTGATCTGCTGGTGATCGATGAGATCGGCGTGCAGACCGAATCGAAATACGAAAAAGTGATCATCAACCAGATCGTCGATCGCCGCTCTTCTTCCAAACGCCCAACCGGGATGCTGACCAACAGTAATATGGAAGAGATGACCAAGTTGCTGGGCGAACGCGTGATGGACCGTATGCGCCTGGGTAACAGTTTGTGGGTGATCTTCAACTGGGATAGCTACCGTAGCCGTGTAACAGGTAAAGAGTATTAATCCCCGTTTCTGGCGGTATACTGCGACACAATTCAACCTTGAGTAATGATGATGAAAACTATTAAACATCTTCTGTGCTGTGCCATTGCCGCCAGCGCATTAATTTCCACCGGGGTGCATGCTGCGTCCTGGAAAGATGCGCTCTCCAGCGCCGCCAGCGAACTTGGCAACCAAAACAACACGACACAGGAAGGCGGTTGGTCGCTCGCGTCATTAACTAACTTGCTTAGCAGCGGGAACCAGGCCTTAAGCGCAGATAACATGAACAACGTCGCAGGCATTCTGCAATACTGCGCGAAGCAAAAGCTGGCTTCGGTAACCGATGCCGAAAACATCAAGAATCAGGTACTGGAAAAACTGGGCCTGAACAGTGAAGAGCAAAAAGAAGACACCAACTATCTGGATGGCATTCAGGGTTTGCTGAAAACCAAAGATGGTCAGCAACTCAATCTGGATAATATTGGAACGACTCCGCTGGCAGAAAAGGTGAAAACCAAAGCCTGCGATCTGGTGTTAAAGCAGGGGCTGAACTTCATTTCCTGAACCGCGAAACGCCGCGTTTTAGCTGTTACCCGGCTGACGCGGCTCTCTCCTGCCCTTTTCCCTGCTCCTGGACGGTTTTACCCCTGTTACACGGGAAGCGACCGCGATCAAAAAAGTCTGTTTATAAACTAATTCCTAACAACATCGCATTTTTTTGACACTAGAATTGCAGCAATATGGCGACGCCATTACATTGTGCTTCTCAAAAAGCTTAAACGTTGGCTAAACGGCCCGGTTTAGTGAGGATCGCCCGTTGTCAGAACTACTCTCTTTCGCCCTTTTTCTCGCCTCTGTGCTGATTTACGCATGGAAAGCGGGACGTAACACCTGGTGGTTTGCGGCCACATTAACGGTACTGGGGCTATTTGTCGTTTTAAATATCACCCTGTTTGCCAGCGACTATTTTACTGGCGATGGTATTAACGACGCGGTTCTCTATACCTTAACCAACAGCCTGACCGGTGCTGGTGTCAGCAAATACATCCTGCCTGGTATCGGCATTGTGCTGGGGCTGGCGGCGGTGTTCGGTGCGCTGGGCTGGATCCTGCGCCGTCGTCGCCATCATCCGCACCATTTTGGTTACAGCCTGCTGGCACTCTTACTGGCGCTGGGTTCAGTGGATGCCAGCCCGGCATTTCGTCAGATAACGGAACTGGTGAAATCCCAGTCACGCGACGGCGACCCGGACTTTGCGGCTTATTATAAAGAGCCGTCGAAAACTATCCCTGACCCGAAACTCAACCTGGTTTATATCTACGGCGAAAGTCTCGAGCGAACCTATTTTGATAACGAAGCTTTCCCGGATCTCACGCCTGAACTGGGCGCGTTGAAAAATGAAGGCCTGGATTTCAGCCACACGCAGCAGCTGCCGGGAACGGATTACACGATTGCGGGCATGGTAGCTTCTCAGTGCGGCATACCGCTGTTTGCCCCATTTGAAGGCAACGCCTCCGCCTCTGTCTCCAGCTTCTTCCCGCAGAACATCTGTCTGGGCGATATTCTGAAAAACTCGGGTTATCAGAACTATTTCGTGCAGGGCGCGAATCTGCGTTTTGCCGGTAAAGATGTGTTCCTGAAATCGCACGGCTTCGACCACTTATACGGCTCAGAAGAGCTGAAAAGTGTGGTGGCCGACCCGCACTATCGCAACGACTGGGGATTCTACGACGATACCGTTCTCGATGAAGCGTGGAAAAAATTTGAAGAGCTTTCCCGCTCAGGTCAGCGATTCTCACTGTTTACCCTGACAGTCGATACCCATCACCCGGATGGTTTTATCTCGCGCACCTGTAACCGCAAAAAATATGATTTTGACGGTAAGCCGAATCAGTCATTCAGCGCGGTAAGTTGCAGCCAGGAGAATATTGCGACGTTTATCAACAAAATCAAAGCGTCACCGTGGTTTAAAGATACCGTCATCGTCGTCTCTTCTGACCATTTAGCGATGAACAATACGGCGTGGAAATACCTTAATAAGCAGGATCGCAATAACCTGTTTTTTGTCATCCGTGGCGACAAGCCGCAGCAAGAGACGCTGGCAGTGAAGCGTAATACGATGGATAACGGCGCGACGGTGCTGGACATTCTCGGTGGCAATAACTATCTCGGACTTGGCCGTAGCAGTTTATCCGGGCAGTCGATGTCGGAAATCTTCCTCAATATCAAAGAGAAAACATTGGCGTGGAAGCCGGATATCATCCGCCTGTGGAAATTCCCTAAAGAGATGAAAGAGTTCACCATCGACCAGCAGAAAAACATGATTGCCTTCTCAGGTAGCCATTTCCGTTTGCCGCTGCTGTTGCGGGTTTCAGACAAACGCGTGGAACCGCTGCCGGAAAGCGAATACTCAGCACCGCTGCGTTTCCAGCTGGCCGATTTCGCTCCACGCGACAATTTCGTCTGGGTTGACCGTTGCTACAAGATGGCACAACTCTGGGCTCCGGAACTGGCACTCTCCACCGACTGGTGTGTCTCGCAAGGGCAGCTTGGCGGTCAGCAAATTGTCCAGCATGTTGACAAAACAACATGGAAGGGCAAAACGGCATTTAAAGATACGGTCATCGACATGGCGCGTTACAAAGGCAATGTCGATACGCTGAAGATTGTTGATAACGATATTCGCTACAAAGCCGACAGTTTCATCTTCAACGTCGCCGGTGCGCCAGAAGAGGTGAAACAGTTTAGCGGGATTTCCCGTCCGGAGTCGTGGGGCCGCTGGTCCAACGCTCAGCTGGGCGATGAAGTAAAAATCGAGTACAAGCATCCGCTGCCGAAGAAATTTGACCTGGTGATTACCGCCAAAGCATACGGCAATAACGCCAGCCGTCCTATTCCGGTACGCGTAGGCAATGAAGAACAAACCCTTGTGCTGGGCAATGAAGTGACCACCACCACACTGCATTTCGATAACCCAACCGATGCAGACACACTGGTAATTGTGCCGCCGGAACCTGTCTCAACCAACGAAGGGAATATCCTCGGACACTCGCCGCGTAAGCTCGGGATCGGCATGGTGGAAATTAAAGTGGTAGAACGTGAAGGGTAATTCCTGACTGATGTGTAGGTCGCATAAGGTGCGACCTACACACCTTCTACGGCTTACAACACATTATTAAGAAACAAAAAAACAGCGCCCAACACTTCCCCGGACGCTGCATGGCAACTTTAATAATTTCGCCTTATCAGAAAGTAATTACACCCTTAATCAACTCACGATTGTTAATCACATCGCGCTCGTAGGTTTCTGCCAGCGTGGCGAACGGATAGCGATGGGTTAACATCATGTCGGCAGTGATTTTCCCTTCCGCCATCAGTCGACCGACTTTAGCGAAATCTTCCGGCGTGGCGTTGCGGCTACCCATCATCGTCGTTTCTTTTTTATGGAATTCCGGATCGGAGAACTGCAACTCACCTTTAAACAGACCGACAAATACCACCGTGCCGCCGTGACGAATCAGATTTACCGTGTTATTCATCGCATGTTGATTACCTGTCGCGTCGATCACCTTCTGCGCCAGAGAACCACCAAACTGCGCCCGCAGCTGCGCGTCAAAATCTTCGGCTGACGGGTCCAGTACAGGTAATTCCAGACGCGTTGCCACATGTTCACGGCGCGCCGGACTGGTATCCGCCACCACCACCTGTGCGCCATCGGCTTTAGCGATTGCCGCCGCGCCCAGACCGATTGGCCCCGCCCCGACCACCAGCACCTGCTCGCCGGGAGCAATGGCTGCGCGACGCACCGCATGAGCGCTAATAGCGAAAGGTTCAATCAATGCTGCCGCCTGCGGGTCAATACCATCTGCGGGCAAAATGTTCGCCACCGGCACGCTCAAATACTCACTAAAACCGCCATCCTGATGCACGCCAATGACTGAAATTTTTTCACAGCAATTGGTACGCCCGCTTTTACACGCCGGGCATTGCTGACAGGCAACATAAGGGATCACCGCTACTTGCTGTCCATTTTTAAGATTTGCAATATTTTTACCCAGCCCAACAATCTCCCCACATATTTCATGGCCTAAAACGCGTGGATAACTAAAAAATGGTTGATTCCCACCCCAGGCATGAATATCGGTACCACAAATGCCGACTGACTTAATTTTTATTAATGCTTCATTGTCACCCGGAATAGGTATCTCGCGTTGTTTCCAGACTAATTCTTTCGGCTGCTGGCAAATTAAAACATTCATCGTAGACATGATTCGGCTCTCCATTTTTTGTTGCCTTAGATATCAATGAAAATGAAAAATGACAGCGGAACGGAAAATCTGTTTTGTGAAAACACACGCATAAAAATGTTTTAAATCGGGTTTTAATGGACTCACAAGGAGGAAAATATGAGTCGTTCACAAAATTTACGCCACAATGTGATTAACCAGGTCATTGATGATATGGCGCGGGGTCATATCCCTTCCCCACTTCCATCGCAAAGTGCGCTGGCGGAAATGTACAACATCAGCCGCACTACAGTGCGTCATATTCTCAGCCACTTACGCGAATGCGGCGTCTTAACGCAGGTTGGAAACGACTATGTTATTGCGCGTAAACCTGACCATGATGACGGTTTCGCCTGTACTACCGCTTCAATGAGTGAACAAAACAAAGTGTTTGAGCAGGCTTTTTTCACGATGATAAACCAGCGCCAGTTACGCCCTGGGGAAACTTTTTCTGAACTGCAACTGGCTCGGGCCGCGGGTGTCAGCCCGGTTGTAGTAAGAGAATATCTTTTAAAATTCGGCCGTTATAATCTTATTCAAAGCGAAAAGCGCGGCCAGTGGAGCATGAAGCAATTCGATCAATCCTACGCTGAGCAGCTGTTTGAGCTACGCGAAATGCTCGAAACTCATTCACTTCAGCACTTTCTCAACCTGCCTGATCATGATCCTCGCTGGCTGCAGGCGAAAACCATGCTCGAACGTCATCGGCTACTGCGTGACAACATCGGCAATAGCTTTCGCATGTTCTCGCAACTTGACAGAGATTTTCACTCCTTACTGCTTTCAGCTGCCGACAATATCTTTTTTGATCAATCGCTTGAGATCATCTCAGTCATCTTTCATTTTCACTATCAATGGGACGAAAGCGATCTTAAACAGCGCAATATCATTGCCGTCGATGAGCATATGACCATTCTCAGCGCTCTGATTTGCCGCAGTGACCTTGATGCCACCCTTGCGCTCCGTAACCATTTGAATTCAGCTAAACAATCAATGATTCGATCCATTAATGAGAACACGCGTTATGCTCATTAAGTACGGATTAAAAACAGCAAACTATTAGCGGGTGCACGGTTTTATCAAAAGATAAATACCGGGAAATTCCCGCTTACCTATGCTCACAATCAGTCGACTAAAAATGTTTTTGTGAGCGGTAGTAAAGTCCTAAAACTTTAACCTGCCGTTAATGTCAACCTTGCGTAATGCACAATTACGTAAACAATTAAAATTATAAATACAGGAGTCCGGCGTGGAAAAAGAAAATATCACCCTCGATCCGCGTTCTTCATTTACTCCATCTTCGTCGGCAGATATTTCCGTGCCACCAGATGGGTTAGTTCAACGCAGTACCCGAATTAAACGCATTCAAACCACCGCCATGTTGTTATTATTTTTTGCGGCGGTAATCAATTATCTCGACCGCAGTTCGCTGTCGGTAGCAAATTTAACGATTCGTGAAGAATTGGGATTAAGTGCCACCGAAATCGGCGCTTTGCTCTCCGTGTTTTCACTCGCTTACGGGATTGCGCAACTTCCTTGCGGCCCACTATTGGATCGTAAAGGCCCGCGCCTGATGCTGGGACTGGGGATGTTCTTCTGGTCACTGTTCCAGGCAATGTCTGGCATGGTGCACAGCTTTACGCAGTTCGTGTTGGTGCGTATCGGTATGGGGATTGGTGAAGCGCCGATGAACCCATGCGGTGTAAAAGTCATTAACGACTGGTTCAACATCAAAGAGCGCGGACGCCCGATGGGCTTCTTCAACGCAGCTTCTACCATTGGCGTTGCCGTAAGCCCACCGATTCTGGCGGCGATGATGCTGGTGATGGGCTGGCGCGGGATGTTTATTACCATTGGTGTGCTGGGGATTTTTCTCGCCATCGGCTGGTATATGCTCTATCGCAACCGCGAGCACGTAGAACTGACTGCCGTTGAACAAGCTTATCTCAATGCAGGTAGTGTCAATGCCCGCCGAGATCCGCTCAGTTTTGCCGAATGGCGCAGCTTGTTCCGTAACCGCACAATGTGGGGAATGATGCTCGGATTCAGTGGCATCAACTACACTGCGTGGCTGTATCTGGCCTGGCTTCCTGGTTACCTGCAAACAGCCTATAACCTGGATTTAAAAAGCACAGGGTTGATGGCGGCTATCCCTTTCCTGTTTGGGGCTGCCGGGATGCTGGTCAACGGTTACGTTACCGACTGGCTGGTCAAAGGGGGAATGGCTCCGATTAAAAGCCGTAAGATCTGCATTATTGCCGGGATGTTCTGTTCTGCCGCCTTTACGCTGATAGTACCACAAGCGACAACATCCATGACGGCGGTTCTGCTGATTGGCATGGCACTGTTTTGTATTCACTTTGCCGGAACATCCTGCTGGGGCTTGATCCACGTCGCAGTTGCTTCTCGCATGACTGCGTCGGTGGGCAGTATCCAGAACTTTGCCAGCTTTATCTGCGCCTCTTTCGCGCCGATCATTACTGGTTTTATTGTTGATACCACCCATTCATTCCGTCTGGCACTAATCATCTGCGGTTGCGTCACTGCGGCGGGTGCACTGGCGTACATCTTCCTGGTTCGTCAGCCGATCAACGACCCACGGAAAGATTAATCTCCCTATGCCCGATAACATTTTGCTTATCGGGCATTTTTATGGCGATTAAAACGTTTCCCAGTTCTCCCCGCTATCTGCCACGGCCATTTTACGCGGCGCAGCTGGCGTCACGGTTTTTACCACAGCCGATGTTTCACGCTGCTGTTGCTGCTGTTGCTGAATCCGGAACACTGCCACAGCTTCGGTCAGGCGACTGGCCTGCTCTTCCAGCGCGGCAGCGGCGGCGGCAGATTCTTCCACCAGCGCGGCGTTCTGTTGAGTTACCCGGTCCATCTCAGCAACCGCTAAGCCAACCTGATCGATACCACGGCTCTGCTCATCAGAAGCAGAAGCAATTTCGCCCATAATGTCCGTCACGCGGGTCACGGCACTGACAATCTCCGCCATTGTTTCCCCTGCGCTTTCGACCAGCGTAGAGCCAACATCTACTTTCCCCACCGAGTCTTCAATCAGGCTTTTAATTTCACGAGCCGCCTGAGCGCTGCGCTGGGCCAGATTACGCACTTCACCCGCGACCACCGCAAAACCGCGCCCTTGCTCACCCGCGCGCGCTGCTTCAACCGCCGCGTTCAAAGCCAGAATATTGGTCTGGAAGGCAATACCGTCAATTACGCTGATAATATCGGCGATTTTCTGCGAACTGGTGGAGATATCGCGCATAGTCTGCACCACGTTATCTACCACTTTGCCGCCGCGTTGCGCCGTTTCAGAAGCACTTAACGCCAGGTGGCTGGCCTGGCGCGCATTTTCGGCGTTCTGCTTCACCGTTGCGGTCAGTTGCTCCATGCTGGCTGCCGTCTCTTCCAGCGAAGCGGCCTGTTGCTCGGTGCGCGAAGAGAGATCGTTATTGCCGGTAGCGATTTCGCTGGCACCGCTATAGATGGCATTGGCCCCGTTGCGCACATCACCGACGGTACGCATCAGCTCTCCCTGCATATGGCGCAAACTCTCTGCCAGTTGCCCCATCTCATTAGAGCCATCCACCTCAATCGGTTTCACCAGATCGCCGCCTGCAATATGACGAATGCTGTCAATCAGGCGATTCATTGGCGCTACCAACGAGGCTTTAATACCGAACCAGACGGCGAAGATGACCGCCAGTACGACGATCATCACGCCAACCAGAATCCACATCGCCTGGCTGTAGGAGGCATTGTTATCGCTGACGGCGATATCATGGAGCCGATCGTTTTGTTCCATGTAAGCCACATACTGCTTCTCGAAACCGTCCTGATATCCCTGGGTCGGTTGATCAAAGAACTCGTTGATTTTGCCTGCACCTAACAGTTGGATCAGCTCCGCCAGCGCATTGTGATAAATATCGTAATTACGTTTGATCTCTGCCGCTGCGGCGGTGCTCTGACGCGGGTCACGCGGCAACGCTTCGTAATCCGCCCAGTTTTTTTCCGCCTGTTTCAGCGAAATACTGGCACTCTGCATCAGCTCAGCAACGGTTGAACCGCTACCAATATTGTTCTGATCCATCATGTAGCGGATACCCGCGCGGTTGAGGGTGTTACGCGTCTGCAACAACGCGACCCAGCTGCCATTCAGCGTGGATTGCTGCTGGCGAATGGTTTGTAAAACAGTGAAATTTTCTTTGTCGTTCTTTAAGGCATTAAAGAACAGACCGCCTGAAGTCAGTTGTAAAAGGCCAAAAACGGCCAAAACCAGCAGTAAGCTGGTCACAATTTTGATACGTTTTAACATGGTTTCTCTTTCCTGTGGACCGATGCAAGATTTTCGGCCTGGAAAGGAAAAACTTTATGAATATCCCGCGGAGATGACGCCGAGTAATTTTATTCACCCCCTGAATTTAAAAAGCCATTATTTACATAAATTATTCGCAATATAAATATGTGATATAAATCACATATTTATGGTCACTTAAACGACGCCTTTGCCGCTCACCGCCATTCCTGACCGCTTACGTCCCTAAAATAACCACTCAGTTATTTACCTTACTTTACGCGCGCGTAACTCTGGCAACATCACTACAGGATAGCGGTCAATTTACCTCCTCAAACGCAACGCAAACCTAGAACGGCTTCGGTCAACTATTAATCAATACATGCCAGGTTTTACTATGGATACTAAAAAGATATTCAAGCACATACCTTGGGTGATTCTCGGAATCATCGGTGCATTCTGCCTCGCGGTAGTTGCATTACGTCGGGGGGAGCACGTCAGCGCCCTGTGGATCGTGGTCGCCTCTGTGTCGGTGTATCTGGTGGCTTATCGCTACTACAGTCTGTACATCGCCCAGAAGGTGATGAAACTCGATCCCACGCGCGCGACGCCTGCGGTTATTAACAACGACGGTCTGAACTACGTTCCGACCAACCGTTACGTGTTGTTTGGTCACCACTTCGCCGCTATCGCCGGTGCTGGTCCGCTGGTGGGTCCGGTTCTCGCCGCGCAGATGGGCTACCTGCCTGGCACGCTGTGGCTGCTGGCGGGGGTCGTGCTGGCCGGTGCGGTTCAGGACTTTATGGTGCTGTTTATCTCCTCTCGCCGTAATGGCGCATCTCTTGGTGAGATGATCAAAGAAGAGATGGGGCCAGTACCGGGGACTATCGCGCTGTTTGGCTGTTTCTTAATCATGATCATCATCCTCGCCGTCCTGGCGCTGATTGTGGTTAAAGCCCTGGCCGAAAGTCCGTGGGGTGTCTTCACCGTTTGCTCAACCGTACCGATTGCGCTGTTTATGGGTATCTACATGCGCTTTATTCGTCCGGGGCGTGTGGGTGAAGTCTCTGTCATTGGTATCGTGCTGCTGGTTGCCTCTATCTACTTCGGTGGCGTGATTGCTCACGATCCGTACTGGGGTCCGGCACTGACCTTTAAAGACACCACCATTACCTTCGCGCTGATTGGCTATGCGTTTGTTTCCGCACTGCTGCCAGTGTGGCTGATCCTCGCACCGCGCGACTATCTGGCAACCTTCCTGAAAATCGGCGTTATCGTCGGCCTGGCGCTGGGTATCGTGGTGCTGAACCCGGAACTGAAAATGCCTGCTATGACCCAGTACATTGACGGTACTGGCCCGCTGTGGAAAGGCGCTCTGTTCCCGTTCCTGTTCATCACCATCGCCTGTGGTGCGGTATCTGGCTTCCACGCGCTGATCTCTTCCGGTACGACGCCGAAACTGCTGGCTAACGAAACCGACGCGCGTTTCATCGGCTACGGCGCAATGCTGATGGAGTCCTTCGTGGCGATTATGGCGCTGGTTGCTGCGTCCATCATCGAACCGGGTCTTTACTTCGCGATGAACACCCCGCCTGCTGGCCTCGGCATCACCATGCCTAACCTGCATGAAATGGGTGGCGAGAACGCGCCGATCATCATGGCACAGCTGAAAGACGTTACCGCACACGCGGCAGCGACCGTCAGCTCCTGGGGCTTCGTGATTTCGCCAGAGCAGATCCTGCAAACCGCGAAAGACATTGGTGAGCCTTCTGTCCTGAACCGTGCAGGTGGTGCACCAACGCTGGCGGTAGGTATCGCTCACGTGTTCCACAAAGTGCTGCCGATGGCTGACATGGGCTTCTGGTATCACTTCGGTATTCTGTTCGAAGCCCTGTTCATCCTGACCGCGCTGGATGCGGGTACCCGTTCTGGCCGCTTTATGCTGCAAGACCTGCTGGGTAACTTCATCCCGTTCCTGAAAAAAACCGACTCTCTGGTTGCCGGTATCATCGGTACTGCGGGCTGTGTGGGTCTGTGGGGCTACCTGCTGTATCAGGGCGTGGTCGATCCGCTGGGCGGCGTTAAGAGCCTGTGGCCGCTGTTCGGTATCTCCAACCAGATGCTGGCAGCCGTAGCGCTGGTACTGGGTACCGTTGTACTGATTAAGATGAAGCGCACCCAATACATCTGGGTTACCGTTATCCCGGCGGTATGGCTGCTTATCTGCACCACCTGGGCGCTGGGCCTGAAACTGTTCAGTACCAACCCGCAGATGGAAGGCTTCTTCTACATGGCAAGCCAGTACAAAGAGAAGATTGCTAACGGTACTGACCTGACGGCGCAGCAGATTGCCAACATGAACCACATCGTTGTGAACAACTACACCAACGCAGGCCTGAGTATTCTGTTCCTGATTGTGGTGTACAGCATCATCTTCTACGGTTTCAAAACCTGGCTGAAGGTGCGTAACAGCGACAAACGTACTGACAAAGAAACACCGTACGTTCCAATCCCGGAAGGCGGCGTGAAGATCTCTTCGCACCACTAACCGGTTGCCTTATCCGGCTTACAAAATGTCTATCGTAGGCCGGATAAGGCGTTTACGCCGCATCCGGCAAATCCCCAGCCCGGACCTTCCGGGCTTTACGCATATCTGGAAGGCAAAATGTTTGGTAACTTAGGACAGGCAAAAAAATATCTCGGCCAGGCGGCGAAGATGTTGATTGGCATTCCAGACTACGACAACTACGTCGAGCATATGAAGACCAACCATCCCGACAAGCCGTACATGAGCTATGAAGAATTCTTCCGCGAACGCCAGAACGCGCGCTACGGCGGCGATGGTAAAGGCGGTATACGCTGTTGTTAATGGAGAGAGCATGAACCCGATTGCAGTTACCCTACTCACCGGTTTTTTAGGCGCAGGAAAAACCACCCTGCTGCGCCATATTCTTAACGAACAACACGGCTACAAGATTGCCGTGATTGAAAACGAATTCGGCGAAGTCTCCGTTGATGATCAACTGATTGGCGATCGCGCCACGCAGATCAAAACGCTGACCAACGGCTGCATCTGCTGTTCGCGCTCCAACGAGTTGGAAGACGCCCTACTCGACCTGCTGGATAATCTCGACAAGGGCAATATTCAGTTCGACCGTCTGGTCATTGAATGCACCGGCATGGCCGATCCCGGCCCGATTATTCAGACCTTTTTCTCCCATGAGATTTTATGCCAGCGTTACCTGCTGGACGGCGTGATTGCGCTGGTGGATGCGGTACATGCCGATGAGCAGATGAACCAGTTCACCATCGCCCAGTCCCAGGTTGGCTACGCTGACCGTATTCTGCTGACTAAAACCGACGTCGCAGGCGAAGCAGAAAAACTGCGTGAACGTCTGGCACGCATCAACGCCCGTGCACCGGTCTACACCGTCACCCACGGCGACATCGACCTGGGCCTGCTGTTCAATACCAACGGTTTTATGCTGGAAGAAAACGTCGTCAGCACCAAGCCACGTTTTCACTTTATCGCGGACAAACAAAACGATATTTCGTCGATTGTGGTGGAACTGGAGTACCCGGTAGATATCAGCGAAGTTTCCCGGGTGATGGAAAACCTGCTGCTGGAATCGGCGGATAAACTGCTGCGTTACAAAGGGATGCTATGGATTGACGGCGAACCTAATCGCCTGCTGTTCCAGGGCGTCCAACGCCTCTACAGCGCCGACTGGGACCGCCCGTGGGGCGATGAAAAACCGCATAGTACGATGGTGTTTATCGGGATTCAGTTGCCGGAGGATGAGATTCGGGCGGCGTTTGCGGGGTTGAGGAAATAATTTTGGATGATGGCCGCCATGTGGCGGCCTGAATTATTTTTTGTTCTGATCGCGCAGCATCGCTTCACGTAAAATTGCGTTCAGGCGAGTTTGATAGCCTTTACCTGGTCGCTTCAACCATTCCATCACATCAGCATCAATACGCACCGAAGCCTGAGTTTTCAATGGCCGATAAAACTTACCGCGTTCTGCGTTAGACCATTGCTCATCGCTGGAAGATGGGATGTCGCTGTAATCAATATCCTCGTCGAATTTGTTCGCCAGCACCTTCAGTTCGGCCTCATGCTGCACATCGAGTGTAGAGGAGGTCCCTCGTTTATGTTTAACCATGCTCATAGCGGCTCCGTTCGTTGTGGATCATCAAGCACTAACACCGCATCTTCAAAGCGGATGCCATGTTTCACCCGATTACTTTTGGCCTTGTTTGCATTCCATTCAAACTCCATTGGCATAGTTGCCATCCCTAATTGTATATACAAAAATGTATCTACAATTATAGCGTTGATGTTGGAAATAGCATCACGTTTTGGATAATCAACCATGAAATTGACAATGAGTGAGTTGGACTTGATTCATCCAATAGAATTTCTCGCCTGACATGGCACACTAAACACCTCGCTGTCGTTAAGGGATTACCGTGAAAAACTACAAAGTCATTACCCCGCTTTTTCCTACCTATGCGCAAGTTAAGGCTATGATGAAAGCCGTCTCAGGCTATTCCCTGAAAGCGGTGCGCAATATGATTACTGCCATTCACGAGCAAACCGGAACGCCGCAAAAACCCGTTGACTGGTCGGAACCTGACCTGTGGATCAGCGAACGCTTAACGGGTGAAGATGCCGACATCGCCCGTCGTATTTGGGATACCAATAATCACATATTGAACCCGCGTCACAGCTACGGCTGCTACTTATTCCTCAACTATCCCCAGTTTGAGCTGATGGAAAGCACGCCAGACGATACCTGGCAGCCCACCTCGCGCGGGCAAAAATTCCTGCAAGATGACGAAAAAACGCTGCGTTCACTGGACGATCAGGAAGGCATTCTGCAACTTCTTGAACTATTAGCTGGCCGCGAAATGTCGCGCCGCGCCGATTTACTACCGGAATGGCAGGCCTTTTTGCATCAGCATTCGAAATTCGCGTCTGCAAGTTCAGTGAAAAGTACGCTCTACTCCCGTCTCTATAACCTTATCGACCGTGACATGGTTAACCGTGAAGGCATGAGCTATCGCATCACCGATACCGGGCGCGCCTGGCTTGGAAAAGCGTTGCCGGCACGAAAAAGCGATCCACGTAAAGAGCTGCTGGAAGCGGTGAAACGCTACAACGAGCAGCAAAAAGAGCTGCTGCGCGAACAAATCAGCACGATGAACCCGTACAAATTTGAACAACTGGTCGGTCAATTACTGGAAGCAATGGGCTACGAGCAGGTCGAAGTGACCAAAGCCTCTGGCGATAAAGGCGTGGACGTGATTGGTCAGGTGCAGGTCGGCATCACCACCATAACCGAGGTGGTGCAGGTCAAAAGAATGCAGAACACCATCACCCGCCCGTATATCGACCAGTTGCGCGGGGCGTTGCCTTACCACAAAGCCATTCGCGGTACGCTCATCACCACCGGGAAATTTGCGGCGAAATGTGCAGAAGCGGCGCTCTTTCCGGGGGCAGCGCCCATTACGCTTATCGACGGCGATCGCTTACTGGAACTGTTAATCGAAAATAACGTCGGCATTCGCCGCAGCAATGCAGTGGAATTGCTGGATGTAGATTTGCAGTTGTTTGATGAGCTGGAGATGGATTAAAGGGCGAAATCTGCCGTCTCTACCATTACAATAGCGACCCAATTTATCTGAACAGAGTTCATCATGGCCAAAGCACCAACTAAAAAAGCCAAAGCAAAGAAAGGCTTTGAAGAAACATTATGGGATACAGCAAACCAGCTTCGCGGTAGCGTTGAGTCCTCCGAATACAAGCACGTGGTGTTGAGCCTCGTATTCTTGAAATTCATCAGCGATAAGTTTGAAGCACGCCGCAAAAAAATGATTGCCGATGGGCAAGCAGACTTCCTTGAGATGGAAGTGTTCTACCAGCAGGACAACATTTTCTACCTGCCGGAAGAGGCGCGCTGGTCATTTATCAAACAAAATGCCAAACAGGACGATATTGCGGTCCGAATTGACACCGCCCTCTCGACCATTGAGAAACGTAACCTAACCCTGAAAGGCGCGCTGCCAGACAACTACTTCAGCCGTCAGAATCTGGAAACCAAAAAACTGGCGTCACTGATTGATACCATCGACAACATCGAAACGCTGGCACACGAAACTGACGTTGAAACGTTATCGAAAGAAGACCTGGTCGGACGCGTTTACGAATACTTCCTCGGTAAGTTTGCCGCAACTGAAGGCAAAGGCGGGGGTGAGTTCTACACGCCAAAATGTGTGGTTACACTGTTAACAGAAATGCTCGAACCCTTCCAGGGCAAAATTTATGACCCGTGCTGCGGCTCGGCAGGGATGTTCGTGCAGTCGGTGAAGTTTGTCGAGAGCCATCAGGGTAAAAGTCGTGATATCGCGCTGTATGGTCAGGAACTGACAGCCACGACGTATAAACTGGCAAAAATGAACCTCGCCATTCGCGGCCTTTCAGCTAACCTCGGCGAACGCCCGGCAGACACTTTCTTTAGCGACCAGCACCCGGACCTGAAAGCCGACTACATTCTGGCGAACCCGCCCTTCAACCTGAAAGACTGGCGTAATGAAGCCGAATTAACCAAAGACCCACGTTTTGCTGGGTATCGTATGCCGCCAACCGGTAACGCCAACTACGGCTGGATTTTGCATATGCTCTCCAAGCTGTCGGCTAACGGTACAGCAGGTTTTGTGCTGGCAAACGGTTCGATGAGTTCTAACACCAGCGGTGAAGGCGAGATCCGTGCACAGATGATCGAAAATGATCTGATCGACTGCATGATTGCTCTGCCAGGTCAGTTGTTTTACACCACGCAGATCCCGGTGTGTTTATGGTTTATGACCAAATCGAAGGCTGCCGATCCAGCCAAAGGTTATCGTGATCGTCAGGGCGAGACGCTGTTTATTGATGCGCGTAACCTCGGCACCATGATTAGCCGCACAACTAAAGAGTTAACGACAGAAGATATTGCCACAATCGCCGATACTTACCATGCCTGGCGCAGCACGCCGGAAGAGCTGGCTGCACGGATTGCGCGTGGTGACAGCAAGCTGGAAAAATATGAAGACCAGGCAGGCTTCTGCAAAGTTGCGACCCTGCAAGATATTAAAGATAACGACTACGTTCTGACACCGGGCCGCTATGTGGGGGCCGCCGAGCAGGAAGAAGACGGCGTGGCATTTGAGACCAAAATGCGTGAATTGTCGAAGACGTTGTTTGAGCAGATGAAGCAGGCGGAAGAACTGGATCGTGCGATTCGCCAGAATCTGGAGGCGCTGGGTTATGGCATTTGAAAAGACAATCCCACTCAATGAATTTATTACACTTCAAAGAGGTTTTGACTTACCTCAAGATAAAAGAATAAAAGGTGATATTCCAGTCATAGCGTCAACGGGTATTGTTGGTTACCATAATGAAGAAAAAGTGCAGGCGCCGGGAGTTGTCATTGGCCGAAGTGGTAGTATTGGTGGTGGTCAATATATTACAAACAATTTCTGGCCTTTGAACACAACATTATGGGTTAAAGATTTTAAAGGGCATCACCCAAGATTTGTTTATTACTTATTAAAAAGCATTGATTTTAGCCAATTTAATGTTGGTTCAGGTGTACCCACATTAAATAGAAACCACCTTAGTGGAGTACTCGTAGCAGATACAAGTTATAGTTATGAAAAAGAAGTTTCTAATGTCATTGGTATTTTAGATGATAAAATAAATTTAAATAAAAAGATCAACCAAACCTTGGAACAAATGTCCCAAACTCTCTTCAAATCCTGGTTTGTGGATTTTGATCCGGTGATTGATAACGCTCTGGATGCAGGAAATCCAATCCCGGAGGCTCTGCAATCTCGTGCCGAGTTGCGTCAAAAAGTACGTAATAGTGCAGATTTTAAACCGCTTCCGGCGGAAATTCGCTCGCTTTTCCCAAGTGAATTTGAAGAAACGGAGTTGGGTTGGGTGCCAAAAGGCTGGAAGATTGATAATATTGGTGGCCTTTCCGACAAAATTTTCAGTGGTGGAACGCCGAATACCAGTACGGAAGAATATTGGAATGGTGCGTTAAACTGGTTCTCATCTGGGGAAACAAGGAACGCATTAATTATTGAAACTGAAAAAAAAATTACCGCTACTGGTGTTAAAAATTCCTCAACGCGATTATCAGTTGCTGGAGATATATTAATTGCAAGTGCTGGACAAGGTCATACACGGGGACAAACGTCACTAAACACTATTGATACCTATATTAATCAATCAGTAGTATGTATTCGGCCAATTAAACCATCTTATAGCACATGGCTGTATTTTAATCTTTCGTCACGATACACTGAAATGCGTGCAATATCAGACTCTCATAGTATCAGAGGAAGTTTAACGACAAAGTTAATTTCGTCAATGAAAGTCGCGTCTCCAACTGATGAATTAATTTCATTATTTGATATAAATTGTTCAGTGTTTATTAGCAAAATTAAAAATAATTTAGAGCTAAGTCGTGAACTAAAAAAACTCCGCGACACCCTGCTCCCGAAACTCATCTCCGGTGAGCTATCCCTGGAAGATCTTCCGGATCTCACCACCGATACAGAAGCTGCATAACGCATTTTGCCCCTGTAAAATCAGGGGCTTTCTGGTAAGGTTTTCTACTGATACGGGAATGCTTACCAGAAATTAGCCAGGGTTGGAGCGCGATATGAGTCTCTCTTTCAGTGAAGCAAAATTAGAACAAGCGATCATTGAACTGTTACAGGATCAGGGATATCAATACCTGATCGGCGATAATGTCCCACGTTCAAGTCTCGATCAGGTCATCATCGAAGACGATCTCCGTCATTATTTAGCGGCACGCTACCAGCCTGATGGCATTACTGAAGAAGAGATTCAGCGACTGATCAAACAGTTCACCACACTTCCGGCCTCCGATCTTTATGAAAGCAACAAAACATTTTGTCGCTGGCTGGCAAATGGTTTTCTGTTCAAACGCGACGATCGGCAACAAAAAGATCTCTACATTGAATTGCTCGACACCCGGCATCTACCTGCCGCACTGCGCCAGATATTTGACGCCGAAGATGTCCCGTTGCAACAGGCGGCGGAACTCCCGCCCTCCTATATTAATCCGCCGCTTAACCGGATTAAGATTGTTAACCAGCTTAAAATCTCCGGTAAAGATAATCAGACTCGTATTCCTGACGGCATTCTCTATATCAACGGTCTGCCACTGGTCGTCTTTGAATTTAAAAGTGCGGTGCGCGAGCAGGATGCCAGTATTGGCGATGCCTGGAAGCAGCTCTGTAAACGCTATCGCCGGGATATTCCGCAACTGTTTATCTACAACGCGCTCTGCATTATTAGCGATGGCGTTAATAACCGGATGGGCAACCTGTTTGCGCCCTATGAATACTTTTACTCATGGCGCAAAGTTACCGGTAATGAAAACCGTGAACAGGACGGAATTCCGTCATTGCACTCAATGATTCAGGGGCTGTTTCATCCGGTACGTCTGCTGGATGTAATTAAAAACTTTATCTGCTTCCCGGATAAAGCCAAGCACGAAGTTAAAATTTGCTGCCGATATCCGCAGTACTATGCCGCCCGCAAACTCTATTACAGCATCAAGCAAGCGCGTAAACCTTTCGGTAGCGGTAAAGGCGGCACCTACTTTGGCGCAACGGGCTGTGGCAAAAGTTACACCATGCAATTTTTAACGCGTCTTTTGATGAAGAGCGTGGAATTTGCCAGCCCGACCATTGTTTTGATCACCGACCGCACCGATCTGGACGATCAGCTTTCTGCGCAAATGTGCAACGCCAAAAATTACATTGGCGACGACACCATCGTTCCTGTTACCAGCCGTGAAGATTTGCGTAATCAACTGGCGGGACGCAATAGTGGCGGTGTATTCCTGACAACGATCCATAAATTCACCGAAGACACCGAACTCCTTTCTGAACGCAGCAATATCATTTGCATCTCGGACGAAGCACATCGCAGCCAAGTTAACCTCGACCAGAAAGTCATCGTCGATAAAGAAAGCGGAAAAGTGCGCAAAACGTATGGCTTTGCGAAATACCTGCACGATTCACTGCCAAATGCCACCTATGTTGGCTTTACCGGCACACCGATTGACGCGACGCTCGATGTCTTCGGTGAGGTGATCGACAGTTACACCATGACCGAATCCGTTCAGGATGAAATCACTGTACGCATCGTGTACGAAGGCCGTGCGGCTAAAGTGATCCTGGACTCCAGCAAACTGGAAGAAGTCGAAAAGTATTACGAAGAGTGCGCAAACGCAGGCACCAATGAGTGGCAAATCGACGAAAGCAAAAAAGCCACCGCAACCATGAATGCGGTTCTGGGTGATGAAGACCGATTAAAAGCCCTCGCGGAAGATTTTGCCAAACATTATGAAAAACGCGTAGCCGAAGGTTCCACCGTAAAAGGCAAAGCCATGTTTGTTTGTGCCAGCCGTGAAATTGCCTGGGATTTCTACCGTCAGCTTAAAGCTATTCGCCCTGCCTGGTTTGAAGTGAAGCAAGCCCCCGATGGCGTCGTCCTGACAGAACAGGAGCAAAAAGAGTTACCGCCTTCTGAAATGGTGAAGATGGTCATGACGCGCGGTAAAGATGACGACGAGGCGCTTTATGATTTACTGGGCACAAAAGAATATCGTAAAGAGCTGGATAAGCAGTTCAAAAACGCTAAATCGAATTTCAAAATTGCCATTGTTGTTGATATGTGGCTGACCGGTTTTGACGTCCCGGAACTGGATACCATCTATATTGATAAACCCTTACAAAAACATAACCTTATCCAGACTATTTCTCGCGTTAACCGTAAGCTGGAAGGCAAAAGCAAAGGGTTAGTGGTGGACTACATCGGCATTAAAAGTCAGATGAACCAGGCACTGGCAATGTATTCCCGCATTGATGCCACCAACTTTGAAGATATTCAGCAATCGGTAATAGAAGTGAAAAACCATCTCGATTTGTTGGGGCAAGTCTTTTACGAATTTGACAGTCGGGATTATTTTAGTGGTGAGCCACAAGCGCAATTATCCTGCCTCAACCGCGCGGCGGAATTTGTTCTGCGTACCCAGAAAGTTGAACGTCGTTTTATGGGACTGGTTAAACGCATGAAAGCCGCCTACGACGTCTGCTGCGGCAGCGAAGCATTATCACAGACAGAACGTGACTATATTCACTATTATCTTGCTGTTCGTTCAATTGTTTTCAAACTGACGAAAGGTGACGCACCGGATGTCACCCAGATGAATGCTCGCGTTCGCGAAATGATTGCAGAAGCGTTAAAAGCTGATGGCGTAGAAGAAATTTATTTTCTTGGCGATAAAAAAGCGGAATCCATCGATATTTTTGACGAAGATTATCTGGCACGAATTAACAAGATCAAACTTCCGGCAACGAAGATCCAGTTATTACAAAAATTACTGGAAAAAGCGATCAGCGACTTCAAGAAAGTGAACCAGTTGCAAGGGATTAACTTCACCCGCCGCTTCCAGGCGATTATAGATCGTTATAATGAGCGGCGAGAAGATGATGTACTCAACGGTGAAGAATTCGATACATTCAGTCAGGAAATGACCGATATTATCTATGATATTAAAACCGAAATGGGCACCTGGGCCGATTTAGGCATTGATATTGAAGAAAAAGCCTTTTTCGACATTCTTGCTCATATGCGCGATAAATATCAGTTCACCTATGACGATGAAAAAATGCTGTCACTGGCAAAAGAGATGAAAAGCGTGGTTGACAACACATCGAAATATCCTGACTGGAGTAAACGCGATGATATTAAAGCGAAACTGAAAGTTGAACTTATTCTGCTTCTACACAAGCATAAGTTCCCGCCAGTAGCGAATGATGATGTTTATATGGGTGTGCTGGCACAGGCAGAGAATTTTAAAGAACATCATATGAGTGCTTTAAATTAATTATGAAGGCCGGATACACTTTGTTATCCGGCCATTCTGAATTAACGTTAATTTCTCTTCCAGATCTTTCCAGTAACGCTTTTATTATTTTCTATTTTTAGCTGGACTTTCCCTGTATTTACTGATGATATATCCAGGTATTTAGCGCGGTGCGGATGTGCGCCAACACACCCGCACCGCTCATCACAATCACTATTTATAGGGAATAGCAGTTATGACTGACACGCATTCTATTGCACAACCGTTCGAAGCAGAAGTCTCCCCGGCAAATAACCGTCAATTAACCGTGAGTTATGCGAGTCGCTACCCGGATTACAACCGTATTCCCGCCATCACCCTGAAAGGTCAGTGGCTGGAAGCCGCCGGTTTTGCCACCGGCACGGCGGTAGATGTCAAAGTGATGGAAGGCTGTATTGTCCTCACCGCCCAACCACCCGCCGCCGAAGAGAGCGAACTGATGCAGTCACTGCGCCAGGTGTGCAAGCTGTCGGCGCGTAAACAAAAGCAGGTGCAGGATTTTATTGGGGTGATTAGTAGCAAAACGCCACGCTAAGTTTCTCTCCCCTTCCCCATACGGGAAGGGGAATTGCCCTCTCACTCCACATCCTCCCTGCGTAACCCAATATCCCTCAACCGCTCATCACTCATCTGCTGTAACACCCGTCGGGCCTGCATTTGCCGCCACCAGCTCCTCACCGCTTGCCAGAGTTGTACGAAACCGATAAACGGCGCTTTGGCTTTGTTTTAGTGAAATTCCATCTGCTGCCTTCCTCATCTTTCAGAGGCTTCATCATCCGTCTTCTGGCAGTTCACAATACAGATGCAAATATTAGTTTTATTTAACATACAGACAGGTTAAAACAGCATCTGCATCCGGTTTTTTAGCCTCATCTGTACTGGTTTTTCTCTCTGTATGGTCCAAATAAGGAATACAGCATGACGCGTTATCAACATCTGGCAACTCTGCTTGCCGAGCGGATTGAGCAAGGGCTGTATCGTCACGGGGAGAAATTGCCGTCGGTGCGTAGCTTGAGTCAGGAGCACGGCGTCAGCACCGTGCAGCAGGCGTATCAGACGCTGGAGACGATGAACCTCATCACTCCGTAGCCGCGTTCGGGTTATTTTGTCGCGCAACGTAAAGCCCAGCCGCCAGTACCGTCGATGACGCGTCCGGTGGAAATTACCCAGTGGGATCAGGTGCTGGATATGCTGGAGGCACATAGCGATAGTTCCATATTAGCTCTCGAGCCATGAATCGTGCTCACGGTCAGGCAAGGGCTGCTCTAATGCCTGCATTTGCTCTGCCGAAAGTCCGGTAATCTTTTGTATCCATTCAGGATCTGCCCCATTCTGCAAAAACAATCGAAGAATGCGCTGTTCCCCTTTTATATATCCATCATTATGAATTCGCTCTGCAATCGTCATTATTCGCTCCCTTTGTTGTGGCAGTCGACGGGTAATTTCACTGATAAACTCATTAAAACGCGCTTCATCACCAGTCAGTAAAATGTAATTTAACAGCGCAGTTATCTGGCTGTCATTAGCACACTCTGTAACCAGTAATACTACCAGTTGGTCAATAAGCCCCATCAGATCGCGCTGGCGAATATGCTTTTGGATCAACTCCAACAGGGCGACTCTGCGATGCTGCACAATCTCGTCGTCTGGCACGACAGTGATATCCACCAGCGGGAACGCGGCGGTATAAAGCTTCCGTGCGGTAGTCGGGTCGGCAAATTCGTCCAGCCAGCACAAAGACCAGGGATAAGGACTACGGCTACCGTGATAAAACAGCATCGGGATGACCAGCGGTAGCTGCCGGCGTTTATCATGTTCGATATGGCGCTGCATCACCGCCATGGAATATCGCATCAGACGAAAGGCCATATGAATATCCTCACGGCTCTGATGTTCAATCACTACATAAATATAGCCATCGCCTTCACGGGTCTTTACCGACCACAGAATATCGGAATGTAGCGCCCGCAATTTTTCATCGACAAAGCTGGCGGATTCCAGTTTTAAGCTATCGAGATCGCACAGTTCACGTAAATCTTTGGGTAAGTGGATCTCCATAAAATCCCGCGCGGTGTCAGAGTGTGTGAGAAAGGATTTAAATAATGCGTCATGCGGCGTGCTGGTCGTAAAGTTTGTCATGGCGATCCGTCACCTGTAGATAAGATGGCCCAACTTTAGCGACTAACAAAGCCATTCACACCTGGCTATTTCCTATTCCCCGAGGCGGTTTCCAGGCTATTTTTATTCTTCTGCAAACGATACATTTTTATGGAAGATATCTCGCTTTTTGCGTTTTCTTACCGTCAGGCTCTATTCTTACGATATGAATAAACTCATTGAACTCAGACGCGCCAAAATGTTGGCGCTCTCTTTACTGCTTATCGCCGCTGCTACCTTTGTCGTTACGCTGTTTTTGCCGCCCAATTTTTGGGTGAGCGGCGTGAAGGCGATTGCTGAAGCGGCGATGGTCGGCGCGCTGGCGGACTGGTTTGCGGTGGTGGCGCTGTTTCGCCGCGTGCCGATTCCGATCATTTCTCGTCATACGGCGATTATCCCGCGTAATAAAGACCGGATTGGCGAAAATCTCGGCCAGTTCGTGCAGGAAAAATTTCTCGATACCCAGTCGCTGGTGGCATTGATTCGACGTCACGAACCGGCGTTGTTGATTGGCAACTGGTTTAGTCAGCCGGAGAACGCCCGCCGCGTTGGTCAGCATCTGTTACAGATCATGAGCGGTTTTCTCGAACTGACCGATGATGCGCGTATTCAGCGCCTGCTTAAGCGCGCGGTCCACCGGGCGATCGATAAGGTCGATCTTTCCGGCACCAGCGCACTGATTCTGGAGAGCATGACCAGAAACGATCGTCATCAGGTGCTGCTCGATACGCTGATCGCACAGTTGATCGCCCTTCTCCAGCGCGATAAATCGCGCAAGTTTATCGCCCAGCAAATTGTTCGCTGGCTGGAGAGCGAGCATCCACTGAAAGCCAAAATTTTGCCCACTGAATGGCTGGGCGAACATAGCGCGGAGTTGGTTTCTGACGCGGTGAATTCTTTGCTTGATGATATCAGCCGCGATCGTGCGCATCAGATCCGCCATGCGTTTGATCGCGCCACTTTTGCCCTGATCGACAAGCTGAAAAACGATCCGGAAATGGCAGCGCGAGCCGATGCCGTAAAAAGTTATCTGAAAGAAGATGAAGCTTTTAACCGCTATCTCAGTGAATTGTGGGGGGATTTACGGGAATGGCTGAAAGCGGATATCAACAGTGAAGATTCTCGTGTGAAAGAACGTATCGCGCGGGCGGGTCAATGGTTTGGCGAAACGTTAATTGCCGATGATGCCTTGCGGGCGTCGTTAAATGGTCATCTGGAACAAGCCGCACACCGCATTGCGCCTGAGTTTTCCGCATTCCTGACTCGCCATATCAGCGACACGGTAAAAAGCTGGGACGCACGGGATATGTCGCGGCAAATCGAGTTAAATATCGGCAAAGATCTCCAGTTTATCCGTGTCAACGGTACGCTGGTTGGCGGTTGTATTGGACTTATTTTGTATTTGCTGTCGCAGCTCCCGGCCTTGTTCCCCCTCGGCAATTTATAGAAATCCATGAAAAACTAAGTGGCTAACCGCGAGAGAGATCAAATAAACCACACTAAAAGAATGGTAATAATGTGGCCTCTTTTCATTATCTCCCGTGGTACGGGGAAGGAAAATCATGGGCACTGTTGCAAAGTTAGCGATGAGGCAGCCTTTTGTCTTATTCAAAGGCCTTA
>ENA-OVGI01000183-OVGI01000183.1-human-gut-metagenome-genome-assembly--contig:-NODE-183-length-55852-cov-6.444863_pt1 | contig 55852 bp, 52 predicted proteins | sample MGYA00237771_ERZ505421 | MGnify/ENA primary metagenome ERZ505421 (study PRJEB26158, sample SAMN06016378) | human gut metagenome | biome: human gut; feature: ankylosing spondylitis patient; material... | reverse complement strand
CGGGCATAGTGTGCAGAAGTCACCAACCCAATCGCGCGAAAGGGTCAAGGGAGGAACTCCCTTGTTGCGGCTTCTGGTCAAAAAAGAAAAATTTTTTTGCAAAAGCAGCAGGAATTTTCGAGGGAGCGTCGAAATATATAAACACAAGGACAGAGAAAGGACGTGATGCCGATGGCGCATCAGAATCAGCGGAAGCGCTGACAAGTGTCCATGTGCTTCCGCAGGAATTATCAACTGCGAAAGGAGCAACTGATTTTATGAAGTTGACGATTTATGCGAAGAATATGACGGTTTCCCCCCATGTGACCCGCCGCATTGAGAAAAAGACGGAGCGCATGGGCCGCTATCTCCTGCCCGATACGGAAATGCAGGTTCGGCTGAGCAAGGAACCCAAGCGCGATATTCGCACCGTCGAAATCACCGTCCCCATGGGCAATGGCGTTATCCTCCGCTCGGAGGCCTCTGAGCCCGAAAACCTCTTCCTCGCCATTGATCAGGCGCTGGCGAAGATGGAACGTCAGATTCACCGCCACCGCTCGAAGCTCGACAAGCGCATCCGCGACGATGCTTTCGCTAGCAATGAGCTGGAATTTATCGAGGATGAGGACGCTGCGGCGGAAGAGAGCGTGCCGGAAATCGTTCGCCGCAAGACCTTCCCCGTGCGTCCGATGTCTGTAGAGGACGCCGCTATTCAGATGGAGATGCTGGGACACAGCTTCTTCGCGTTCGTCAACGCCGAAACCGAGGAAATCAACGTGTTGTATCAGCGCAAAGACGGAAAACTGGGCTTATTGGAGCCGGAAAACTGAGGAATCTCTGACTTATTCGGCAGTCATCTGGCAAATGTCTTTTCCGCCATCTGCTGCTTGACAAAATCTCGATTTACCTCCAGTAAACCTTCGATTTTGTCAATTGCATCTGACGAAAAATTCATCCACCATCTGACCACCTCATTTCATCAGAGCTTCCTAACGCTTCCCCGTGGGCGGTGCGAGCCGCCTGCCCAGTCCATGCTGTCTGAGCCTTGAAACATATAGGTTAACCCCGACAATTGCATAACGAAGAGCCTGCTGCAAGCGGATTGCGGCAGGCTCTTTCCGTGTGGCGGCGGATGATGCAGAAAAGCAGACAAAAATTCGCCGAAATATGCAGAATCAGCAGGAAAATCGGTGCGCCATCGCGAATTTTTATGGAAACATGCCGCAAGGAGGTTGAACATGCAGCATTATCTTTTTGTTCATTTTCGGGAGAAAACATCCCCCGACGGCGAACAGGTGCACTTCGCCGTCAGCCGCGACGGATTCCACTGGCAGGCGCTCAACGGCGGACATCCTGTCCTCTGGGCATACTATGGCGACCGCGGCGTGCGCGATATGACCATTGTCCGCGACCACACATCCGGAAAATTCCACATTTTCGCGACTGACCTCAGCCTGTCCTACGGGATGCGCAACCAATATCAGCACTCATGGCGGAATATCGGGCTAAACGGCAGCAGAGATTTGGCGCACTGGGTGTCCGATGACCTCGTGCATTGGTCGGAGGAGGAAATGGTGCGCTTCGGCACGGACGACATGGGCTGCGTCTGGGCGCCTGACGTGATTTTTGACAGCGAGCATGGCGAATATCTCGTGCACTGGTCATCGAAGCACCGCTGCAACAACTTCGGGAATATGGCGATTTACGGCAGCCGAACAAAAGATTTCGTCCGTTACAGCGAACCGGAATTGATTTACCGCAAGCCGGACAGCAGCATCATTGACTCCGCGATGTATGAAGAGAAGGGCAAATTCTACCTTTTTGTGAAAAGCAGCCCGAACCCGGACAACCTGCTGCTGCTCGTCAGCGACCATGTGAATGGAAAATTCGAGCGCGTGGAAGGCTTCGATGATTCGATGGGCGCGCAGACGAAGGGCATGTACGAAGCGCCGACCGCCGTCAAACTCGCCGACGGCCGCTGGTGCCTGTTTGCGGATTTCTACGGCGCGGGCTGCGCGGGACAGGGGTACGTTCCGTTCGTGTCGGATGACCTGACGAAGGGCGTTTTCACCCGCGCAGATGAGGCTTTCCATTTTCCCTACGGCTTTAAGCACGGCACGATTCTGCCGATTACGGAGGAGGAGTACGAGCGGATGTTGGCGCGCGACTGGACAGACGTGCCGGACTTGCGGTAAACCCCTATATTTCGCCGGATCTTGACGAAAATCGGTTGACATGCCCCCCGCAAACTGCTATCATGGACACTGGCTGCGTATGGAAATGCGCAAGCCGGGGAAAAATCAATCAGACAAATGGCGGGAATGCCCGCGGTTGAGGTGCTTTCATGTTAGACATCCAGCATTTGTCCTTTGCCGTCACGAATGAGGCGGCGGGAAAGGAAATCCTCCATGATATTACGCTGACGGTGGACAGCGGGCGTTTTGTGGTCATCACTGGGCCGAACGGCGGCGGAAAATCGACGCTGGCGAAGATGATTGCCGGCATCGAGAAGCCGACAGCAGGCAAAATTCTGCTCGACGGCACGGACATGACCGACCTGTCTATCACCGACCGCGCCAAACTCGGCGTCAGCTACGCCTTCCAGCAGCCCGTGCGCTTCAAAGGCATCACCGTGCTGGATTTGCTGCGGATTGCGTCGGGCAAGCGGCTGTCGGTCAGCGAAGCGTGCGCGATTTTGTCCGAAGTGGGGCTTTGCGCGCGGGATTATGTAAACCGTGAGGTAAACGGCAGCCTGTCCGGCGGCGAACTCAAGCGCATTGAGATTGCAACGGTGCTCACGCGCGGCACGCAGCTGTCCGTGTTCGACGAGCCGGAAGCGGGCATCGACCTGTGGAGCTTCCAGAACCTCATCAGCGTCTTTGAGCGGATGCGGCAGGTGCGCAGCGACCGCACCATCCTCGTCATCAGCCATCAGGAGCGCATTCTGAACATTGCGGATGAAATCATTGTGCTGGCGGAAGGAAAAATCGTCAGCCACGGCAGCCGCGCGGAAATTCTGCCGACGTTGCTGGGCACGCCGTCCGCCGTCAGCGCGTGCGCACAATTGGAAAAGACCACCGGGAAGGAGGGCAACTGCTGATGAGCGAGAAGATTACGGCTGTTCAGCGCAGACTTCTGGAAGAAGTGGCGGATTTGCACGGCGTGCCGGAGGGCGCGTACAACATCCGCGCGAATGGGCATTTGGCGTCGCGCCAGACGACGGCGAACATCAGCATCGAGTCCAAGACGGATGTGTCCGGCATCGACATCCGCATCAAGCCCGGCACGGTCAACGAGAGCGTGCACATTCCAGTCGTGCTGAGCGAAAGCGGTCTGAAGGAAATGGTCTACAATGATTTCTACATCGGCGAGGGCAGCGACGTGCTGATTGTCGCGGGCTGCGGCATCGACAACTGCGGTTCGCAGGACTCCCAGCACGACGGCTTGCACCGCTTCTTTGTGGAGAAAAACGCGCACGTCCGCTACGTCGAGAAGCACTACGGTTCGGGCGACGGCACAGGCAAGCGCCTGCTGAATCCCGGCACGGAGGTGCATCTGGCGCAGGGCAGCAGCATGGAGATGGAAATGGTGCAGATTCGCGGCGTGGACAGCACCATCCGCACAACGACGGCGGAGCTGGAAGCCGGCGCGCGCCTTGTCGTCCGCGAACGCCTGATGACCCACGGCGACCAGAAGGCGGAAAGCATCTACGTCGTGACGATGAAGGGCGCGGGCAGCAGCGCGGATGTGGTGAGCCGCTCGGTTGCCAAGGACAACTCGTGGCAGAAGTTCGACAGCCGCCTTGTCGGGCAGGCTGCCTGTTCGGGCCACACGGAGTGCGACGCGATTATCATGGATCACGCGAAAATTCTCGCCGTCCCGCAGCTCGAAGCGGACGACCTCGACGCCGCGCTGATTCACGAAGCAGCCATCGGCAAGATTGCGGGCGAGCAGATTATCAAGCTGATGACCCTTGGGCTGACCGAGCAGGAAGCGGAAGAGCAGATTATCAGCGGGTTCTTGAAGTAATGGCAGTGTAGATTGTAAAATAGGAAATGAAAGCGCGCATCCTCTCCGCAGGCTGCGCGCTTTCAATTTATACTATTTCCAGATGAAAATGCGCCAAGATGCGCCGCGAATTTTTCATTCTGGCTAACGTGAATGAAACGCAGCGTAGCAGCGCTACGCTAAGTGGAATGAACGGACGCCAGAATGGAAAAGGCGCAAGCAGATGGCGCAGGTGAATCTGGAAATAGTATTACTTTCATCCCCCGTTTCCCTTGCCTTTTTGTCCATTTTCGCCTATAATACAACCAGAAAATCGCCTTTCCCGCCATCGGCAGGAAGAAAGGAAGCCCTATGTCTGACCGCACATTCGCCACCCACCAAATCCGCCGCGCTGTCCCCGTGCCGACGCTGTGGGATTTCGCTGCCCTTGACACCGACGCACCCGTCCCTGCGCGGCTGCCCGTCCCCAGCGCATGGGAGCTTGTCCCTGCGCTCCACAACTACCGCGGGCGCGCGCGTTACACCACCCGTATCCGCTGCGGGGGTAATATCCGCCTGTCCTTCGGCGGCGTGTCCTTCCGCGCACGCGTCCTGCTGGATGGCAATGAAATCGCTCGGCACTACGGCGCGTTCACCGCGTTTGAGACAGTCGTGCGCCAACTGCCCGACGGCGAACATGCGCTGACCGTCGAGGTGGACAACCGTTTCGGGGAGGATTCCGCCCTGCACGTTCCGAATGACTACTATTCTTATGGCGGCATCACGCGCCCGGTCGTCATTGAGCAGCTGCCGGACGTGTTTGTGGAGCGCGTCGGCATCACGACGAAGCACGCGGCGGACGGCTGGACGGCGGATATTTCCGCAACCATCCGCAATCTGGCGGATGACGACGCGTCGGCGGATGTCACCCTCACCCTTGCCGGGCAGACGTTCACCCAAACCGCGCACGTCCCGGCGGACAGCACCGCCATCATCCGCATTCCCGATGCGCATTATGCGGATGTGACCGCGTGGACGCCTGACACGCCCGCACTTTACGCCCTCCGCGCTGAAATCCGCGAAGGAAATCAAGTGCTGGATGATCTCATTGACCGCGTCGGCTTCCGTGAAATCAGCATTTCCGGAATGGATTTGCTGCTCAACGGCGAGAAGCTCCGCCTGATGGGCTTCAACCGCCACGAGGAGTACGGCGCGTTCGGCTGCGCGGTGCCGCTGCAGGCGATGGCGCAGGACATCCTGATGATGAAGGACATGGGCTGCAACTGCGTCCGCACCTGCCACTACCCCAATGACCAACGATTCCTCGACCTCTGCGACGAAATGGGGCTGCTGGTGTGGGAGGAGGGGCACGCGCGCGGCTTGCAGGAAGAGCAAATGCGCAACCCGAACTTCATGCCGCAGACAAGACAGTGCGTGCGCGAAATGGTTGCCCAGCACCGCAATCACCCGTCCATTTTCATTTGGGGATGCCTGAACGAATGCGCGGACAACTGCGATTACGGCGCGGACTGCTATCGCGAAGTCTATGCGCTCCTGCACGACTTGGACGCGTCCCGCCCGATGACCGCCGCGCTCTTGGAGCGCCCCGGCAGCCGCGTCTATGGCGACAGCGACGTGGTGAGCGTGAACATCTATCCGCAGTGGTATCACAACACGCCCGTTGCGGAGAGTCTGGCGCAGAAACTCAAGGAAATCCGCGAGCACGGCGGGGCGGGGAAGCCCGTCATCATCAGCGAAATCGGCGCGGGCGGCATTTACGGCTACCATGACCCGCTGGGCGAATCGAAGTGGTCGGAGGAGCGGCAGTGCACAATTCTGCGCGATCAGGTGGAGGCGGTGCTTAAGAACCCGGCGTGCAGCGGCGTGTTCCTGTGGCAGTTCGCGGATTGCCGCGTGACGGAGGAATGGGCGATGCACCGCCCGAAAACGCACAACAACAAGGGCGTGGTGGACGAGTATCGGAGACCGAAGATGAGCTATGCGGTGGTGAAGGAGCTGTTTCAAAAGCAGAAAGGGTGAAGAAAGCCATGGAGATGTTTGATAAAATCAAGCATGATATTGAACAGGATTACTATCTGGCGCATTATCCAAACGATGGACAGCGTTTTATCGCGTGGTATCTGCGGAATATTCATAATCTCGATATTCATGAAGCAAAAGACTGCATTACAGACGGTGCGGGTGACAAGCAGATTGATGCTATCTATATAGACAATCAATCCAGCACCATTTACATTATGCAGGGAAAATTCTATGCAGGCAGCACGCTGGACAGCGAACCGCTTCGGGAAGTTCTGTCAGCGTGGATACAAATTAAAGACTTGCCGCATCTGCAAGAGGGCGCGAATCAGAAGCTGAAAATCAAGATTAGCGAAATGGCAACCGCTTTGGAGGATGATTACGAAATCTGCTTTGAGCTGATTACAACGTCTGCCTTGACGGATGCAGCAAAATCGGATTTAGAGGCGTTTCAGAAAGAATTGGCGGAAAGCGACACGTTGTCTGCAAATCTGGTCATTGTGGATAATGATACCTTGGCGTTTAAGTACAACGAAGCAATGAACAAAAACCGCCCATATATCAACCATGAGTTTTTCTTGGAGCAGGGCAAGTACATGGAACTGCTGATAGGAAGCACGAAAGCGGTAATTGCCGCACTGCCGCTGAGAGACTGCGTCAAAATACCGGGGATTAAGGATGGCAGCTTGTTTCGCAAGAATGTGCGACAATCGCTTGGAAACAGCAATAAGGTTAATAAAGCGATTGCGCAGACAATTAAGAAAGATGCAAGAGACTTCTTCTTCCTGCACAATGGAATTACGGCAATTTGCTCCCATATGGAATTGAAAGGGAATCATCTATCCGTCAAGGAACTCAATGTGGTTAATGGCTGTCAGTCGCTCAGCACCATTTACAGCTCCAGCGAGACCGCGAAGAAGGCGACGGATGCGTACATTCTTTTCCGATTCTATGAAATCAGCGAATCCGACCGTGCCGACAAAATCAGCACGTCGACCAACAGTCAGAGCGCCGTCAAAGCCAGAGACTTGCGAAGCAATGATAAATCGGTGCTGGCGCTGAAAAAGGCTTACGAGCAATTTTACCCGGACGGCTATTTCATTACGAAACGCGGCGAAAAAGTTGATAAGCTGAAATATAATGATGCAAATGTCGTTAATTTGACGGACTTGGGAAAGCAGCTTATTGCATGGCAATCGCAGCGCCCGACGATTTCTTACAGCGAGACTAAAATCTTCGATAAGTATTTTGACCAACTTTTTCATCGTCCCTATTCGCCTGAAAATGTTCACGCACTGCATGTTATTTTCGACAGCGTATATAGCAAATGGAACGCAGAAAATCCGATGGGGCTGAATGTAACGCTGCTTTCCATGAAAGCGTATGCGCCATATCATCAATTTTTCGCTGTCTCTGTGATTCTTGGCGAAATCAACAATATGCCCAATGACAGCGTTCCGATTGCCGCCATTGCGCTTGAAAAACTTATGGGAAGCGGCACGCTTGATAACGTGATTGAAATTGCGGGCGCCTGTCTCGGAACCGCCATGGATGCTGCATCGTCGGAAGTGACGGAAAACGGGAAAATTTTTGTTCCACAGAATTGGATAAAATCAAAAACATCGCTGAAAGATATTCGCAGCGCCGTGAAGAACTATTTCAACATTCTGCGCTTTACGCCAGTCGGCAAGCAAATGCTTGAACAGCTTCGCAGCGGCTTGAAAATGAATGCTGGCGATTTTGAAGCACGCTGGACAGCAGACTGAAGCTGTTTTTGCGTAAAAAATTTCTCTACCACTGAAAAAACAGTTGAAAAACAGGCGTACTTGTGGTATAATCAGCAAGACTACGCACCTTTGTCCTGCGGTCCTTGTGCTGCGGATGCAGTGAGTCGCCGCGAAGGGGCAGAGGGTGGTTGAAGGCATAGCCCGCAATCAAGCGAGGCAGCCCGAAAAACAAGGAGGAAAACAACTATGGCAGTCATTTCCATGAAGCAGCTCCTCGAAGCTGGCGTCCACTTTGGTCATCAGACCCGCCGCTGGAACCCGAAGATGGCGCAGTACATCTTCACCGAGCGCAACGGCATCTACATCATCGACCTGCAGAAAACCGTTAAAAAAGTTGAAGAATGTTACAACTTCCTGCGCGATGTTGCTGCCCGCGGCGAAAATATTTTGTTCGTTGGTACTAAAAAACAAGCTCAAGAAGCTATGCGCGAAGAAGCTTTACGCTGCAACATGTTCTATGTAAACGAACGTTGGTTGGGTGGTATGCTGACTAACTTCAAAACTATCCAAACCCGTATCAACCGTTTACGTAAGCTGGAAGCTATGGAAGCTGACGGAACTTTTGACGTACTGCCGAAAAAAGAAGTTATCGGTCTTCGTCTTGAGATGGAAAAACTTACTAAATATCTTGGCGGTATCAAAGATATGAAAAAATTGCCGGGTGCTCTCTTCATTGTTGATCCCCGCAAAGAAAATATTGCTGTGCTTGAAGCACGCAAACTGAATATTCCTATTGTTGCTACTGTTGACACTAACTGCGATCCTGACGTTATCGATCATGTGATTCCCGCTAACGACGACGCTATTCGTGCAGTAAAACTTTTAACTGCAAAAATGGCTGACGCTGTTTTGGAAGGTCGTCAAGGTATGCAAATGGAAGAAGCTGCTGAAGCTGAAGAAGTTGCAGCTGAAGACGCTGAATAATAATCAAATACTGGAGGACGAATAAATGGCTGAAATTACTGCTGCATTAGTAAAAGAACTGCGTGAACGTACTGGCGCAGGTATGATGGACTGCAAAAAAGCTTTGAGCGCAACCGATGGCGATCTTGAAAAAGCAATCGACTTCCTGCGTGAAAAAGGTTTGGCTGCTGCTGCTAAAAAAGCGGGCCGTGTAGCGGCTGAAGGTTTAGTTGAAGCTTATATCCATGGCGGCGGACGTATCGGCGTTTTGGTAGAAGTTAACTGCGAAACTGACTTTGTTGCTAAAACTGATGCTTTCAAAGAATTGGTAAAAGACATTGCTATGCATATTGCTGCAACGAATCCGTCTTACCTCAAACGCGAAGAAGTTCCTACTGCTGAACTTGAGCATGAACAAGCTGTTTTGGCTGAACAGGCTCGCAACGAAGGCAAACCTGAAAAAATCATTGAAAAAATGGTTGCAGGACGTATCGAGAAATACTATAAAGAAGTATGCTTGATGGAACAACCTTTCGTTAAAGATCCCGACAAAACTATTTCTGATTTGATTACCGAATCAATTGCTAAAATCGGTGAGAATATTTCTATTCGCCGTTTCACCCGTTATCAACTGGGCGAAGGCATTGAGAAAAAAGAAGAAAACTTTGCAGAAGAAGTTATGTCTTTCGTAAAATAATGAGAAACCGCATAAGAGAACACTTCGGTGTTCTCTTATTTTTTGCCCGAATGGCTGTAGTTCACAAAAAACTCAAGGTAAAAAAGAGGAAATATTGGTAAAATGTAGAATATGAAATAGGATATAGAGTTGCAGAAAATAGGAGGTCGTGGAAGTGGCGGAGAAATCGAAGTATAAGCGTGTCATTTTAAAATTGAGCGGTGAAGCTTTAGCTGGTGATAAAGGGTTCGGTATTGACCCGGAAACGGTTGAGTCCATAGCTTCACAAATCAAAGATGTTACGGAATGTGGTTTAGAAGTCGCTATTGTCAACGGCGGTGGCAACATCTGGCGTGGTTTATCGGGAAGTTCGAAAGGTATGGACCGCGCTACTGCAGATTATATGGGAATGCTTGCCACAGTTATCAATTCTCTGGCGCTGCAGGATGCTTTGGAGACTTTGGGAGTCCCAACACGTGTGCAAACAGCGATCGAAATGCGTCAGATTGCAGAAACGTATATTCGCAGACGTGCCATACGTCATATGGAAAAAGAGCGTGTAGTTATTTTTGCCGCTGGTACTGGTAATCCTTACTTTTCAACAGATACCACTGCTGCTTTAAGGGCGGCCGAGGTAGAAGCCGATGCGATTTTGATGGCTAAAAAGGGTGTTGACGGTGTTTATGATTGCGATCCGGCTAAAAATAAAGATGCGGTAATGTTTGAAAAACTTGATTATATCGAAGTTATTCAAAGAAAATTGAGTGTAATGGATTCTACGGCAATCAGTCTTTGCATGGATAATAAAATTCCTATCGTAGTATTTAATATTGATAAACCGGGTAACATTTTGCGTGCTGCCTTAGGCGAAGAGATCGGTACCCTGGTGGGAGGAAAATAATCATGGCAACAGTAAAAGAAATCATTGAATTAGCAGAAAGTAAAATGCACAAAACTACTGACGTACTGCGCGTAGATCTTGCTTCTGTTCGTGCGGGACGTGCTACTCCGGCTCTGCTGGAAAAGGTTATGGTAGATTATTACGGCACACCGACACCTGTTAACCAGGTAGCAAGCGTTACTGTACCTGAACCGAGAATGATCATTATCCAGCCTTGGGAGAAGAATCTTCTGAAGGATATTGAAAGAGCTATTATGAAATCTGATTTGGGATTGAACCCTAACAGTGATGGTGCTGTAATTCGGTTGAATCTGCCGCAGCTGACAGAAGAACGCCGTAAAGAGATTGTAAAAACTGTTCATAAAAAATCTGAAGATGCACGTGTGATTGTGCGTAATCTGCGCCGTGACGCCAACGATGCTGTTAAGAAAGCAGAGAAGGCTAAAGAAATCACTGAAGATGAAGCTAAAAAGGGTACTGATGATATTCAGAAAATGACTGATAAAATTATCAAGGAAATCGATAATATCATGGCTAATAAAGAAAAGGAAGTTATGGAGATCTGATGCTGATACCTGATGTGTTGGCACTGCCTTTGGCAGAAGCTATTGCCAGACTGGAAGCTGCCGAGATCGGATATACGGTTGCTGATACGCAGCCGCCGCGCCGGCAAAACGAAGTTGTGGCGGAGAAGATAGCTGTTGAATATGTGGTTAGGCAGAGTTTGCTGTCTGACAATAAAGTAGCTCTTGTAACAGTAAAAAAATATAGAAAGGAGGTGCTGGAGAATGGCATTAGTAATCAATAAAGACGAATGTATCGGTTGCGGTTCCTGCGCTTCTACCTGCCCCGTAGGTGCTATTAAAGAAGCTGACGGTAAATATGAAATCGGTGATGAATGTGTTGAATGCGGCGCTTGCGCTGGTGTTTGCCCTGTAGGTGCTATTAAACAACCTTGATTTTAAGTTTTTAGGACTGCAAGGCCCCCTCTTAGAGGGGGTCTGTCAGTTTTATTTATTCCAGGGAAGGGTTGGTGTGCTTGTGTTTAACAGCTTGTTCAAAATCAAGAAGAATACAAACCCCGACGTAAATATCGATATCGATGGTATTAATTTGGCTAATGTGCCGCAGCATATAGCAATTATTATGGACGGTAATGGCCGTTGGGCTAAAGCGCAGGGAAAAGTGCGAACATTTGGGCATCAGGCCGGAGCTGAAACTTTAAAAACTATTGTTAAAATTGCTGATAAAATTGGTGTTAAAGTTATCAGCGCGTATGCTTTTTCAACAGAAAATTGGAAACGGCCTGTTACTGAGGTCAGTTTTATTATGGAGCTTTTAAGCCGTTATCTGACCAGTGAGATTGAAGAATTTAATCGAAATAATGTTCAGGTTCGTTTTATGGGTTCACGTGAAGGTTTGCCGGAAGTTGTAAAACAGAAAATGGACCACGCTGTGGAAGCAACTAAAAACAATACCGGTATTATTTTAAACTTGGCAATAAACTACGGTGGGCAGGCCGAAATTTTACAGGCAATACAGCGTATTGCGGCAGATACCGAAAAAGGCTTGCTGAAAGTAGAAGATATACAGGCAGAAACTTTTGAAAATTATCTTTATACGGCTGGCTTGCCTGCGCCTGATCTTTTGATCAGACCAGGAGGAGATAATCGTATCAGTAATTTTATGCTGTGGCAAATCGCATATGCGGAAATTTGGACTACAGATGCATATTGGCCTGCTTTTACCCCTGAAATGTTCTTGCAGGCAATCAAAGAATATCAGGGACGCGAACGACGCTTTGGCGGGTTAGTGACAAAATAAATTAAGCAGGTGTAAAAGAATGTTGACTCGTATTTTGACAGGTTTGGTAGGCGTTCCGATAGTAGTATGGCTGCTTCATAGCGGCGGTATGCTTTTTAATGCTGCAATATTTGTACTGGCAGCTATCGGCTGGCTGGAATTTTATAATATGGCCAAAAATAAAGGCTATAATGTTTTTTATTTTTCGTCCGGTATTATGACCTTGGTGCTGGTAGGAAGTTTGATGTATTTGGATGATTCTATTTATACATTATATTCACTGCCGCTTTTTCTGGTCGTAACTATTATTGCTATTTTACTGGAAGGCCTGCATAAGCACTGTAAAGGTCATTTGGTTGAGAATGTTGGTTTGTCGGTTATGGCGGTTTTATATATCGGCATTCTGTTTTTTCACTTTGGTCTTTTAAGGCAGTTACCATTTGAACCGGTGGTTATTGGTTCATTTGTTTTAGAAGGCGGCGAATGTTTTTTCTGGCTGATTATGCTTGGAACATGGACCAGTGATACTTTTGCTTATTTTGTCGGCTGTGCGATCGGTAAACGCAAGTTGTGTCCAAATGTCAGTCCTAATAAATCTGTAGAAGGAGCTGCAGCCGGATTTATCGGCTGTCTGGCTGTAATGGTTTATTTGGGAGTAAAGGTGTTAGATATGGAGATAGTACAGGCAGCTGCATTAGGTTTATGCGTAGCTGTTTTTGCGCCGCTGGGAGATTTGGTAGAGTCGATTTTGAAACGTTCCTTTGGCGTTAAAGACTCTGGTAAGATTTTTCCAGGCCATGGTGGAGTTTTAGATCGTTGTGACAGCTTGTTGTTTGCCATACCGCTTGGCTATTATGTTTTAGTGTTTTCGGTTTTGTTGACTAAAACACACTGATTATATTATTCGGAGGCTTCAAAATGAAAAATGTTTCCGTGCTTGGCAGTACCGGGTCCATTGGTAAACAGACATTAGAGGTTGCTGCAGCTAATCCTGATAAGATAAAAATCAGAGCGTTGGCGGCACATACAAGTGACGTTTTATTGGAAGAACAGATTAATATTTTTCAGCCTGATATTGCGGCGCTTTCTGATGAGGCCGCTGCAGAGCGGTTGAAAAAACGTTATACCGGCAAGACGAAAATCCTTGCAGGAGAAGCGGGTCTTTTGGAAGTGGCTACGTTCAGCGAAGTTGACACAGTTTTAGCTTCAATGGTCGGTTATGCCGGTCTGAGACATACTCTGGCTGCGATTGAGCATGGTAAAGACATCGCTTTGGCTAATAAAGAAACGCTGGTTGCTGCAGGAAGTATTGTTATGAGTGCGGTAGCAGAGCACAATGTTACTTTATTGCCGGTCGACAGTGAACACAGTGCCATTTTTCAAGCTTTGGCAGGTGGTAAGCATCAGGAAGTTAAGCGGTTGCTGATAACTGCTTCTGGCGGTCCTTTTCGTGGTAAAAGTAAAGCTGAGCTTGAAAATGTGACTTTAGAACAGTGTTTGAAGCATCCAAATTGGAGTATGGGCAGAAAAATAACTGTTGATTCTTCTACTTTGGCTAATAAAGGGTTGGAAGTTATTGAGGCGCATTGGCTTTTTGACATGCCTTATGAAAAAATCGATGTAGTTGTACATCCGCAGAGCGTAATTCATTCTTTGGTTGAATATCAGGATGGTTCTGTTTTGGCTCAGTTGGGACTGCCCGATATGCGTTTGCCGATACAGTACGCTTTTTCATATCCAGAGCGATTTGATAATGCTTTCGGACAGCTGGATTTAGTAAAAGCAGGTCAATTGACGTTTGAAGCTCCTGATTTGGAAGCATTTCCGGCACTGAAACTTGCTGTCGAATGTGGTAAAGCAGGAGGTACCTTACCTTGTGCATTTAATGCTGCTAATGAAGAATCTGTTTACGCATTTTTGGACAATAAGATTAAATACCTTGATATTCCGATGACTATAGAAAAGATTATTGTCAGACATCAGAATATATTGCAGCCTGTTATTGAGGATATAGAGCAGACAGATGCTGAAACTCGCAGGCTGACCAGAGAAATTTTAAAAAACTTGTAATGAGAGGGGGAACTCGGACATGACAACTATTTTAGCGGCTATTTTTGTTTTTGGTGTTTTGATCACCGTACATGAATTCGGCCACTTTATTACGGCAAAAATGACAGGCATGCGCGTGGACGAGTTTGCCATTGGTTTCGGACCCAACATTTTTCAGAAAAAAGTTGGTGAGACCCTATATAGTTTAAGAATTATTCCTTTAGGCGGGTATAATAAAATAGCCGGTATGGATCCGGAAGAGCCTGACAGCGATGATTCTTTTAAGTCAAAATCTATTCCTGCCAGAATGTTGGTTATTTTAGCAGGTTCGTTAATGAACTTTCTGCTGCCGATAATTTTGTTTTTCAGTATTTTTATGATCAATGGTATTCAAAAGCCAGTCGATCAGCCTATTTTGGGCACGATTATGGAAGAAAAGGCGGCCGCGCAGGCAGGCTTGCAGGTAGGCGATCGTATCCTTGCCATTAATGGTGAAAAGATTGCCACATGGAATGATTTGGTAGTTACCTTGCAGAAGTATCCTGATAAGGAGATTACTGTTACGGCAGAGCATCAGGGCGCAGTAAAAAATTATCAAATGACGCCAGCCTATGATGCGCAGTACGGCAGGCCCTTGATAGGTATTTCTCCTACATATGAACAATATCAGCCAGACGTTGTTGAAGCGGCTACCATGGGCGCTGGCTATACTAAGTATATTATATTTGCGATGATTGACGGTCTGCAGAAAATAATTACCGGGGCGGCGCCGGCAGATGTTTCAGGTCCTATCGGCGTAGCTAAAATGGCAGGGGAGATGGCAAATCAGGGCATGCTTCCGCTACTGAACTTTATTGCTTTTCTCAGTATTAATTTAGGCGTTATCAATTTATTGCCATTGCCGGCTTTGGACGGCGGGCATTTTGTTCTGTTAGTTTTGGAAGCAGTACGTGGCAAGCCTTTAGGAGCGCGTGCGACCAATGCTATTCAAATGGTTGGCGTAGCGATCATTCTAAGTATTACTGTTTTGGCGGTGTTTAACGACATCAGCCGATAAAATAAAGAGGTGTCTTTATGAAGCGCAGAATAACCAGACAATTACAGTTGGGATCTGTATTTATTGGCGGTGATGCTCCTGTTTCAGTACAGTCGATGACTAATACGAGGACCGACGATGCTGCAGCGACTTTGAAACAAATTAAGGAACTGGCGGCAGTTGGCTGCGATGTCATTCGTTGTGCTGTACCTGATATGCCTGCAGCGCAGGCCTTACGGGAAATAGTTGCGCAGAGCCCGATTCCTGTAATAGCTGATATTCATTTTGATTACAAGCTTGCTTTGGCGGCTATAGATGCCGGTGTCAACGGACTTCGGTTAAATCCTGGTAATATTGGCGGACGTGAAAAGGTAGAAGCGGTAGTTGCAGCGGCCAGAATAAAAAATATACCTATTCGTATCGGTGTTAATGCCGGTTCACTGCCGAAGGATTTATTGGAAAAATATGGGCATCCGACAGCAGAAGCATTAGTAGAAGCTGCTTGGCGTCATATTCATATTTTAGAAGAACTTGATTATCGCAATATCAAAATTTCTTTGAAAGCACATGACGTACCATTAACGATTGCGGCTTACAGGCTTTTAGCTGCTCAATGTGATTATCCGCTGCATGTGGGGATTACTGAAGCTGGTACCGTTAATTCCGGGATTATAAAATCGGCAGTTGGTATAGGTACGTTATTGGCGGAAGGTATTGGCGATACGATTCGTGTTTCGCTTACCGGGGATCCGGTTAATGAAGTAAAGGTTGCTTATAATATTTTGAAAGCTTTGGGGCTTAGAGAATATGGGCCGACTTTGATCTCCTGTCCAACCTGCGGCAGGACCAGAATCAATCTGGAAAAGCTTGCTTTAGAGGTCGAACGCCGTTTAGACGAAATAGCAGAACCAATTACGGTTGCAGTTATGGGCTGCGTAGTTAATGGACCTGGTGAAGCCAGAGAGGCCGATATAGGCATTGCCGGCGGTATTGGCGAGGGCCTGCTGTTCCGCAAAGGCGAGATCATAAAAAAAGTCAGCGAAGATAAAATAGTTGACGAGCTGTTTGATGAAATTAAGAAAATTTTGGTTGAGAGGAAGATGAAATAATGCGAGTTTCCAAACTGTATGCTCCTACTTTGCGTGAGGTACCTGCAGAGGCGGAGGTTGTTAGTCACCAATTAATGCTGCGTGCCGGATTTATGCGTAAAGCTGCCGGTGGTATTTATACTTATCTGCCGCTTGCCTGGCGTGTATTGAAAAAAATAGAAAGAATAGTACGTGAGGAAATGGATGCCAAAGGTTCACAGGAGCTTTTGATGCCTATTGTACAGCCGGCTGAGATTTGGCAGGAAAGCGGACGTTGGGATGTATACGGTGCGGAAATGTTCAGGTTGCAGGATCGTCATAATCGCTGCTTCTGCCTTGGGCCTACACATGAAGAAATGGTAACGACTTTGATCCGCGGTGATGTTCGTTCTTATCGCCAGCTGCCGCTTAGTGTTTATCAAATCCAAAATAAATATCGTGATGAACGTCGCCCGCGTTTCGGTTTGATGCGCGGCCGTGAATTCATTATGAAAGATGCGTATTCCTTTGATCGTGACGAAGCTGGTCTTGATAAATCTTATCAGGATATGTACGATGCTTACACCAATATCTTTACGCGCTGCGGCCTGAACTTCCGCCCTGTTGAAGCTGATTCCGGGGCTATCGGCGGCAGTGGTTCCCATGAATTTATGGTAATTGCCGACAGTGGTGAAGCAGAGATTGTTTTCTGCACCAGCTGCGATTATGCGGCCAATGTCGAAAAAGCAGAGCTATTTCCTTTGGAAGCTCAAGAAGAAGCAATGCTGACTAAAGAAGAGGTAGTAACACCAGACTGTAAAACTATTGCTGATGTGTGCGCTTATTTAAAACTTCCTGTTGACCATTCTGTTAAAGCTGTTGCTTATAACAGTGAAAAAGGTTTGATTCTTTGTTTTGTACGTGGCGATCACGAAGTCAATGAAATCAAAGTTATCAATACCTGCGGCGTTATTGACCTGGAAATGGCGACAGAGGAACAATTAGCTGCTGCTGGTACTGTCGGCGGTTATATGGGCCCTGTTGGCATCGATAATAAAAAAGTCATAGTAGTTGTTGACGCTACTGTTATGAAAATGCATAATGTTTGCTGCGGCGCTAATAAAGAAGGGTACCATTTCATCAATGTTAACCCGGGCCGTGATTTTATACCAACATATGTAGCAGATATCCGTCTTATTCAGGAAGGGGATCCGTGCCCGCATTGCGGCGGCGAAGTGAGCAAAGCCCGCGGCATCGAGGTAGGGCAGGTCTTTAAGCTGTTTACTAAATACAGCTCTGCTTTAAAAGCTACCTATCTTGATGAAAACGGTAAAGAGCAGCCTATGGTAATGGGGTGCTACGGTGTCGGTGTCAGCAGAACGATGGCGGCTGCTATTGAGCAGAATTATGATGACAATGGTATCATCTGGCCAATCGAAATAGCACCCTATCATGTGCTGGTTGTGCCTGTTAATACAAAAGATGAAGCATCTGCAGCGAAAGCTGAAGAAATTTATATGCAGTTGAAAAAAGTAGGTCTGGAAACAGTTATCGATGATCGCAACGAACGCCCTGGTGTTAAATTTAAAGATGCTGATCTGATCGGCTATCCGCTGCGCGTTGTAGTTGGGCCGAAAACATTGACTGAAGGTAAGCTGGAAGTTAAAATTCGTAAAACAGGCGAGATCAGATATTTGCCTTTAGATGGCGATTACGTACAAGATATCAAAAATATTATCGCAGAACTTGCTTTTTCAAAATAAAAGATTAAACTGACAGTAAGGAGGTGCCGATAATGAGTTCTCATGATTGGGAGATGCTTATTCGTCTATTATTGGCCGCTTTTTTAGGCGGAATAGTCGGCATCGAACGCGGCAGCGGCGATAGACCGGCTGGCTTTAGAACACATATTTTAGTTTGTGCCGGTGCGGCGTTATTTATGCTGGTTTCTATGTACGGTTATGATGATTACCCTATGCATGGGGAAGAATTCCCGCGCAATCGTGATTCTTCCCGTATTGCTGCACAGGTAGTCAGCGGTATTGGTTTTCTTGGTGCCGGTACGATAATGCATGAGGGAGTTACCGTACGTGGTTTAACAACAGCTGCCAGCTTGTGGATGATTTCGGCCATTGGGTTGGCTGCCGGTGCTGGGATGTATGTTTTAAGTATTGGTTCTACGGCGGTAATGATGGTTACTTTGGTAACTTTTCACAGCTGGGAAAAACGTTTTGCCGGCAGCAGTAGAAATGCCCGCCGCTTTATTCGGATTGTTGCCGAAAATGAACCCGGTATTATAACGAATATTACTGCGTATTTGACTGAAAATGGCGTGAAGGTACGCACTTTAAACGTAAAAAACAACTCCAGAAAAAATGAGGTAGTTTTAGAGCTGTATCTCAAAATAAGTAAAGATAGAGATGATATTGATATTATTCGCGGTTTACAAAGTATTGAAGGTATCATTACTTTAGAGAACGTTGGTTGATTGGTAAGAAAGGACGCAAGCATGAAGGCGAAATATTGTATTGTTCCTGATAAAAATAAATTTTTTGCTTTTTTAGCCGAGCAGTCCTTAACGGAAGCAGAATTATTGCGTGCTCGTTTAATCCAGCCGGAGAAAATCTTTATGGATATCGAGGCTGCCGTGTGGCAGATAGAGTATAAAGCAGTTGCTCCCGTGACAGAAACTTTACTTGCAGCGGTGGCAAATAAGCTTACCGCTGCTTTTAATTTAAAAAAAGTGGAGCTGCAGCAGACAAATCTGCTGGAAACTTCCGTTGTGGCTGAATCGGTTAAAACAGAAAATAAGTCTGTGCAGGTAGAGCCGGAGCGTGAAGAAATTCCTTTGCCGCCGGAAGAACCTGAAGCAGTTGAAATAGGAGAAGCTGCCGCATTTGAAGCAGTACCTTCGTGTGAGGCAGAGCGTAAAGACGATGCTTATGAAAAGGCTTATAACCTTCTCTATGGAGGGAATAAAAAAGCAGACGGCCTTATTTTTGGTAAAGCATTTAAAGGTAAGCCCAGGCCGATGATCGACGTTATCGAAGAAGAAAATCGAGTCGTAGTAGAAGGTGCTTTTGTAAAAAGCATTGATAAGGACGGTAAGCTGACTGCTTTTATTGAGCGAGTCCTGCGTACCGGCAATGTGATGCTCACTTTTAATTTGAGTGATGAAACCAGTGGACTTTATGTTAGAATGCGTTTTGAAAATCTGGAAGAATGTCTGCAGTTTAAAAAGAAGATCAAACCGGGGATGCAGCTGCGTATTATGGGTAATGTTGCTCCTGACAGATTTTTGTTTGATGAAATGGTCATCAGTCCTCAGGGTATTATAGCTGTTCCTAAAAAAGAACGTATGGATAACGCTGAAGTTAAACGTGTCGAGCTGCATTGTCATACAAAAATGAGTAAGATGGATGGCGTAACACCAATGGAAGATTTGGTGGAGACAGCGATAAAATGGGGGCATAAAGCTCTTGCCATCACAGATCATGGCGTTGTACAGGCTTTTCCGTTCTGCTTTGATGTAGCTGAAAAAGCGGATATCAAGCTGATTTTCGGTATGGAAGGTTATTTGATGAACGACGACGGCCATGATATCGATCTGGAGCCGACGGATACGATCAAGAAAAGCCGTATCAAGAAGGTCAAAAATAACCACATTATCATTTTAGCAAAGAACGAAACAGGTCTGCGTAATCTGTATAAACTGGTAACAATCAGTCATTTGCGTTATCTGCATAAACGGCCGATGCTGCCGCGTGAGGTTATCGAAGAATATCGCGAGGGTTTGATCCTGGGTTCTGCCTGTGAAGCTGGTGAACTGTACAGGGCTATTTTGGCAGGTCGTCCCGATGAAGAATTAGAGAAAATAGCTTCTTTTTATGATTATCTGGAAATTCAGCCAACCGGAAATAATATGTTTTTAGTCAGACAGGAGCGCTGCACAGTCAAACAGCTGCAAGAGCATAATAGGAAAATTTATGAACTTGGTAAAAAGCTGGGTAAGTTGACTGTCGCTACCTGTGACGTGCATTTTTTGCATCCGGAGGACGCGCAGCTGCGGGCTATCCTGCAGGCTGGGCAAAATTATTCTGATGCTGATCAGCAAGCACCTCTTTATTTCAGGACAACAGAAGAAATGCTCAAGGAATTTGAGTATTTTGGTAAAGAAATTGCTTATGAGTTGTGTGTAACCAATCCGAATAAGATTGCGGAGATGGTAGAAAAAATCAAACCTGTTCCTGATCGTGATCAGCTGTATTCACCATTTATACCTGGGGCAGAAAAAGCTATCAAGGAAATGTCTTATCAGCGTGCGCACGAATGGTATGGTGAAAATCTGCCTCAGGTAGTCAGCGACAGACTGAAAATGGAGCTCAATTCCATTATCAATCATGGGTTCTCAGTTCTGTATTATATTGCACATAAGCTCGTAAGAAAATCTTTGGACGATGGTTATCTGGTTGGGTCCCGTGGTTCTGTCGGTTCTTCTTTTGTAGCGACTATGATCGATATTACAGAGGTCAATCCGCTGAAACCGCATTACCGCTGTCCACAATGTAAACACAGCGAGTTCTTCATGAAAGAAGAAGTTGCGTCAGGTTTTGACTTGCCTGCTAAAGCATGTCCTGAGTGCGGTACAGAGATGATCCGTGATGGGCACGATATTCCGTTTGCCGTGTTTATGGGTTTCCATGGTGATAAAGTACCTGATATTGATTTGAACTTTTCCGGAGATTATCAGCCGACAGCACATAAATATACAGAAGAACTTTTCGGACGCGATAATGTTTGCCGCGCTGGTACGATTTCAACGATTGCTATCAAAACGGCTTTTGGTTATGTCAAAAAATATTATGAGGCAAAAAATCTGCATGTGCATTCGGCACATGTTGCAGGTCTTGTAGAAGGCTTTGCCGGTATTAAACGAACTACTGGCCAGCATCCAGGCGGTATCATGGTTGTACCGCGCAATATGGATATTCATTATATTTCGCCGATGAACAGACCGGCCGATGAAAAAGATTCGGAAACAGTAACTACTCACTTTGATTATCACTCGATCAACGACCGTCTGGTTAAGCTTGATATACTTGGTCACGACGATCCGACGGTTATCAAAATGCTGGAGGAATTGACAAATATTCCACCGCAGCAGATACCCGTCGGTGATGAAAAAACTATGTCTATCTTCCGTTCGACTGAGGCTTTCGGCGTAACACCTGAGCAGATCGGCAGTGCCGTTGGCACTTATGGTATTCCTGAATGTGGTACACAGTTTGTACGGCAGATGATTCAGGATGTTCAGCCTAAAAATTTCAGTCAGGTTGTCAGGGTATCAGGCTATTCGCATGGTACTGATGTATGGCTGAACAATGCGCAGGATCTGATTCGCGAGGGTAAACCCAGTGAGGAAACGATTTCGACGCGTGATGATATTATGACTAATCTGATCGCGAAAGGCGTAGATCCCAGTATGTCTTTTAAAATTATGGAATATGTTCGTAAAGGCAAGGCGGCTAAAGGCGGTCTGGAAGCACCCATGCTTGAAGCGATGCGTGCCGCAAAGGTGCCGGAATGGTATATTGAATCCTGTAATAAGGTCCAGTATCTTTTTCCGAAGGCGCATGCAGTGGCATATGTTATGATGGCTTATCGTATAGCATACTGTAAAGTGCATTATCCACGTGAATTCTATGCGGCATACTTTACTGTGCGTGCACCGGACTTTGATATGGATCATGTTGTCAAAGGCGTTGATTATATGAAACGTTATATTAAAGATGTTTATGCACAGGGCTATAAAGCAAGTAACAGAGATAAAGATACGGTGACGTATCTGGAGTTGGTGATTGAAATGCTGGCTCGTGGTTTTGAAATGGAACGTATCGATTTGTATAAATCCCATCCGACGCGTTTTACCGTCACTGAAAAGGGATTGAGGCCGCCGCTTGCTGCTTTGGGAGGAATTGGTGTTACTGCCGCTCAAAGTATCAGCGAAGCCAGAGAAATCGGTCATCCTTTTATTTCCCAGGAAGATCTGCGGGTAAGAGCCAAGGTTGGTAAAGCTGTAGTTGAAAAATTGGCAGAACACGGAGCCTTAGGGGATTTGCCTGAAACAGATCAGATAGATTTATTCTGACATTAGGAGGCGATTAGTATGTTAGAAGCAGGAGTAAAAGCACCGGAATTTTCGTTGCAGGACAAAGATGGTAATATTGTGAGCCTGAAGGATTTTTTAGGGAAAAAAGTAGTTGTCTATTTTTATCCTAAGGATTCTACACCGGGGTGTACACGTCAGGCCTGTTCTTTTCGCAATAATTACGGTGAGTATAAAAAAATGGGCATTGAGGTTATCGGCATCAGTAAAGACAGCGTAAAATCTCATGCTAATTTTGCCGCGAAACAGGAGCTGCCTTTTATTCTTTTAGCTGATCCTGAACGTCAGGCCATCGAAGCTTATGATGTATGGCAGGAAAAGAAATTGTATGGCAAGGTATCAATGGGAGTAGTGAGAACGACTTATATCGTTGATGAAAAAGGTATGATCGAAAAAGCATATCCCAATGCTAATCCTGATACTAATGCTGAAGAAATTTTAGCCTATTTGAAAGGTTAAGAATCAAAAGCGCGTTCTTGTATAAGGAACGCGCTTTTTGATAAATACTTGCAGGAGGATACGATGCAGATAATTATTTCCCCAGCAAAAAAAATGCGTATTGATAATGATGACCTTGTTTCTGCGGCAGAACCGCGCTTTTTAAAAGATACAGAAATTTTAATGGCAGAGCTGAGAAAGATGCAGTATGATGATCTAAAAAAGTTGTGGCAATGTAACGATGAGATTGCGGCATTAAACTATAAGCGTTTACAGACTATGCGTCTGCGTGCTAATCTTACCCCGGCAGTATTGGCTTATGACGGTATCCAGTATCAATATATGGCACCGCGTGTTTTTGAAAATGCACAGCTTGATTATGTGGCAGAACATTTAAATATTTTATCAGGGTTTTATGGTATTTTAAAAGCAATGGACGGTGTTGTTCCTTATCGTTTGGAGATGCAGGCAAAGCTGCCGGCTGCCGGGTGTAAAAATCTGTATGACTTTTGGGGAAGCAGGCTTTATTTTGAGCTGACGCAAAACGATAAAAGCATTCTTAACCTGGCATCAAAAGAATACAGTAAAGTTATAGAAAAATATTTGACGCCGGAAGTGGAATATGTCAGCTGTATTTTTGGCATTTGGCAGGACGGTAAAGTAAAGGTTAAAGCTACTGAAGCGAAGATGGCCCGTGGTGAAATGGTGCGCTGGTGTGCCGAGCATAATATTTTACACATTGAAGACACAAAAAAATTTGACCGGTTAGGATATAAATATCAGAAGGAGCAGTCCACCGCAAAGGAATTTGTTTTTCTGAAAAACTGAAATTTGTGACTGGGCTTGATAAAAGTTTGAATTTTGCCATATATATTGTAGGGAAGTTAACAAAAAACTTGTAATTAATCTTACAGGGTGGTATAATATAAGCAGAAAATTTATGACTTCTTTTGAGAGAGTGGGTGCTATGCCCGCTCTTTCCGCTTATTTAAGATAAATTACAGACCGGAGGTGAGTATTGTGCAGAAGGAAGCTCTGGAAGCTTTGATTGCTGATTTGGTAACGCCGCTCTTAGATGGTACCGATCTGACTTTGGTAGATGTAGAATATGTGCGTGAAAAAGATTGGTATCTGCGTATCTACATTGATAAACCGGGTGGAGTTGAAATCGACGATTGCCAATTAGTAAGTGAAAAACTGACTACAGTTTTAGATGAAAAAGACCCGATTAAAGAGAAATATTACCTGGAAGTTTCATCACCCGGCATTGACCGCCCGTTGAAAAAAGATAAAGATTTTACAGCAGCTTATGGAAGTAAAGTTGATATTTCCTTTTTTGCTCCGTGGGAAGGCTTAAAAGACCTGGTTGGAATTTTAATAAGTCACAGCGATGAGACAATAGAAATAAAAACGATTATCAAGGGAAAAGAAGCCAAAAATCCGGTCAGCATTGACCGAAAACTTATCGCAATGATCAGACCGCATATTGATTTTTAAAGATTATAAAGTATAGGAGGATTAAGAAACGTGAACGCAGATTTTATTCTGGCAATAGGGGAATTGGGAAAAGAGAAGGGGATTGATCCGGAACTCCTGTTCCAGGCGGTCGAAGAAGCTCTTGTAACAGCTTATAAAAAGAATTTTGGTTCTAACCAGAATGTCCGTGTTGATATGAACAAAGTAACAGGTGAACTTCACATATATGCACAGCGTCATATTGTGGCAGAGGTAGGCGACGATCCTAATGAGATTTCTCTGGAGGAAGCCCGTAAAATAGATCCTCGCTATGAAGTCGATGATATTGTAGAAACTGAGGTGACTCCACGTAACTTTGGTCGTATTGCAGCACAAAATGCCAAACAGGTTGTTGTACAGCGTATCCGTGAAGCAGAACGCGGCATGGTTTTCGAGAAATTTTCCAGCAGAGAGAATGATATCGTAACCGGTATCATTCAACGTATGGAAAATAAAAATGTTTATATTGATTTAGGTAAGGCCGAGGCTATTTTGACTCCTAACGAGCAGATCCCCGGAGAAATTTATCAATATCATGATAGGATGAAAACCTATATCGTGGAAGTAAAAAAGACCAGCAAAGGCCCACAGATCATGGTTTCCCGAACACATCCGGGATTGCTGAAAAGACTGTTCGAGCTGGAAGTTCCTGAAATTCACGACGGATTGGTCGAGATCAAGTCAGTAGCTCGTGAACCTGGTATGCGTTCTAAGATATCCGTTTATACTAAGGATGAGAATATTGATCCGGTCGGCGCCTGTGTTGGACATAAAGGTATGCGTGTTCAGACTATTGTTAATGAGCTGCGCGGTGAAAAAATCGATATCGTCAAATACAGTTCCGAGCCTGACCAATATGTGGCTAATGCCTTATCGCCAGCTAAGGTTGTCAGTACTGAAGTTCTGGAAGAAGAAAAAATCTGCCGCGTTATAGTGCCTGACTATCAGTTGTCTCTGGCAATTGGTAAGGAAGGACAAAACGCACGTCTGGCAGCGAAGCTGACAGGCTGGAAGATAGATATCAAAAGTGAATCTCAGGCTGCCGAAGAAGCAGAACAGGGAGCACAAGAAGTTGGTGTAGCCTATGAAGCAGACGAAGATTAAAAAGATCCCTCAACGTAAATGTGTGGGCTGTAATGAAATGAAAGAGAAAAAAGCTCTGCTGAGAATAGTACGTTCTCCGGAAGGTGAGATAAGCCTTGATTTGACTGGGAAAAAGGCAGGTCGTGGAGCTTATGTTTGCCAATCTAAAGAATGTATCACCAAAGCAGTGAAGGAAAAACGTTTGGAACGGGCCTTGGAAAAGCCGGTCAGCGAAGAAGTTTATGCCAAATTGCTGGAGGATTTGCCTGATGGCGAATAATGGTGTGACTTTTGCCTTAGGATTGGCACAGAAAGCAGGTAAACTGGCATCAGGCGACTATGCTGTAAGATCTGCTCTGAAAAACGGTAAAGCTAAGCTATTGCTTGTGGCCGCAGATGCTGCTGAAAATTCTAAAAAAGATATGTATTTTATGGCAGAGATGTCTGATACACCCGTGGTTGAATGCCTGACCAGAGATGAACTGGGCTGGGCGATTGGCAAGGCTAAAAGAACCGCAGTAGTTGTTTTGGATAACAGCTTTGCGAATATGATAAATAAAAATATATGACATAAATACGCTTGGAGGTGGATGAATGGGTAAGCATAGAGTATATGAGATAGCAAAAGAACTTGGTAAAACAAACCAGGAAGTAATCGATATTTTAGCTAAAAATAACATTCAGGTAAAAAGTACGTTAAGCACTGTAGACGATACGGTTAGAGATTTGGTAGTGAAAAACTCGGCCAGGAAGCCTGTACAGGAGAAGAAGGCTGCTCCTGCACCGCAACATATAGTGAAAAAAGAGCCGGTTAAGCAGGCTGAAGCTGCTCCGAAGCAGGTGCAAACTCAACCGAATTCCGCTGCGAATACACAGCGTCCGCAGCAACAACAGGGTCAGCGTCCCAACAATCAGGGTCCGCGTCCTGCTGCCGTTAATCATCAGCAGGGGCAGAACGCAGGTCAAAACCGTCCTAATCAGGGCATCAGCCAGCAGAATCGTCCTAACAACCAACAAGGTCAGCGCCCACAGCAACAGCATGGGCAACGTCCTAATACCCAAAATCAAGGTCAGAGGTTTAATCAAAACCGTCCTAACCAGGGCGTTAATACGCAAAATCGTCCCAATAATCAACAGGGACAACGCCCGCAGCAGGGAAACAGACCGCAGCAGCGTCCTCAGGGGGGCATTTATATAGGCCCGCGCGGGCAGCAGCCTGGTCAGCATAATGCTAACGCAGCGCGCCCGCAGCAGCAGGGTAATGCGCGCCCGCAACAGGGAAATATGAATAACAATAATAATGCACGTCCGCAGCAAGGCGGTACCGGTGCACAGCGTCCGCAGGCCAATACTGCTCGTCCTGCTGGTGCCAATAATAAACCTTTTAATAAAAATGCCCGTAAAGATAAACCGCAGATCAAAGGTTCTTATGCAACTAAAGACAGCCGTCCTAACCGCAGTAATAATCATATGGGACGCAGTAATAAACGCCAGGGCGGCAATAATAATGTTCCGCGCGTGCAGCAGCCTGTAGTAGAGGTTCAGAAACCTACTTATGTAGAGATCGGCGAAACTATCAATGTCAAAGATTTTGCCAACCTGCTGAAACGTGAAGTCAGCGAAGTTATCAAATCTTTGTTCATGTTGGGCGTGATCGTTACTATCAATCAGGATATCGACTTTGATACGGCATTGTTGGTCGGCAGTGAATTTGATGTCGAAGTTGCCGCGTTACCGCCTGAAGAGGATCCGACTGAAATTCCTGAAGTGGAAGATGATCCGGCTAAACGTTTGCCGAGGCCGCCGGTAATCACTGTTATGGGTCACGTTGACCATGGTAAAACTTCTCTGCTTGACGCTATTCGCAAGGCTAATGTTACAGCAAGAGAAGCTGGCGGTATTACGCAGCATATCGGTGCTTATCAGGTTAATTATCAGGGCAAAAAGATTGTTTTCCTTGATACTCCCGGTCACGAAGCTTTTACAGCTATGCGTGCGCGTGGAGCACAGGTAACAGATGTTGCTATTTTGGTAGTTGCTGCAGATGACGGTGTTATGCCGCAGACGCTCGAAGCTATTAACCATGCAAAAGCAGCGAAGGTACCTATTATCGTTGCCATTAATAAAATGGATCGTCCCGGAGCTAATCCGGATCATGTAAAACAGCAGCTTGCTGAGCATGAGCTGATCCCGGAAGACTGGGGCGGCGATACTATCATGGTTCCGGTTTCCGCACATCAGAAAACAGGTATTTCCGAACTGTTGGAAATGATTCTGCTGGTTGCAGAAATGCAGGATCTGAAAGCTAATCCAAGTCTGCCTGCTCATGGTACGATTATTGAAGCGCAGCTTGATAAAGGCCGCGGCCCTGTCGCTACTGTTTTAGTTCAGCGCGGCACTTTGCAGATCGGTGATACTATTATTGCCGGTACTGCTTATGGCAAGGTGCGTGCAATGGTCAATGACCGTGGTGAAAAAGTCAAAAAAGCACTGCCTTCTACGCCTGTAGAGGTTTTAGGCTTGAACGATGTGCCGCTGGCCGGTGATATTCTTGATTCTACTGATGAAAAGATTGCCCGCAGTGTTGCTGAAAAGCGTGTTGCGAAAAAACGTATTGAAGAAATTCAGCAGAATTCCAAAGTTTCGCTGGATGATTTGTTCCAACGTATTCAAGAGGGCGAGATTAAAGACCTGAATATCGTCGTTAAAGCCGATGTTCAAGGTACTATCGAAGCTTTGCGTTCTTCTTTGCAGAATATAAAAAATGACGAAGTTAAAGTCGTTGTTGTACATGCTGGTGTAGGTGCTATTACCGAGTCCGATGTTATGCTGGCCTCGGCCGCCAATGCCCTCATTATCGGCTTTAATGTTCGTCCTGATGCTAACGCCCGTAAAGCAGCGGAAGCAGAGAAGGTAGATGTTCGTACTTACCGTGTTATTTATGACGCTTTGAATGACGTTGAAGCTGCTATTAAAGGTATGCTGGCACCGAAATTCCAGGAGACTATCCAGGGCCGTGTAGAGGTTCGTCAGATGATCACTATTTCGAAAATGCTGATTGCTGGCTGCTATGTGCTGGAAGGTAAGATCACCAATACTTCTAAAGTGCGCGTAGTTAGAGACGGTATCGTCATCAACGAAGACGAAATCGACACTTTACGACGGTTCAAAGACGATGTGAAGGAAGTCGCTGCAGGCTATGAATGCGGTGTTACTTTGGAAAAATTCCGCGATTTGAAAGAAGGCGACGTGTTCGAAGTCTTCACTATGGAAGAAGTCGCCGTCGAATAGGTGAACTATGGCTAGATTAAGAGTAGAAAAAGTACAGGAAGCAATCAAACAGGAGCTTAGTAAAATGCTGCTGATGGATATCAAAGATCCACGGATCCAGTTTGTTACCATTACCGGTGTTGAGCTTACTGACGATATGAGCATTGCTAAAGTATATGTCAGCCTTTATGGTCCGGAAAAGGATCATGAAGCCGCCTGGCAGGGATTGAATAAAGCACTTGGCTTTATGCGTACGGAAATAGCAAAGCGGATTCGCCTCCGCTTTGCTCCTAATTTGATTTTAGTAAAAGATACTTCGATGGAGTATAGTGCACATATCGAGGGATTGCTGAAGAAAATCAAAGAAGAGGAAGGTCCCTCGCATGAGTAAGCATTGTTCCCTGCAGGAAACAGCCGCTTTACTGCAGGCTGCCAATAAAATAGTATTATGTTCTCATGTGAGCCCAGACGGTGATACGCTGGGCTCTGCTTTGAGTTTGATGAAAGCTTTGCAGAAGCTTGGGAAAGATGTCATTGTGACTGTTGATGATGAAATCTCAAAGGTCTATAAATTTTTACCCGGTATCGAAAGCTTTGTCCGTTTTCAAAATGATGAGCGGATAGCTGCGGATCTGTTAGTCGTGATCGACGCCAGTTCTTTAGATAGAGCCGGTAACGTGTCACAGTGTGTCAGTGCTCCTAAAACACTCAATATCGACCATCATATTTCTAATACCGAATATGCCGATTATTTGTATCTTGATACAGCTGCGGCTGCTACCGGTGAAATTATGTATGAGTTGATTGATACATTAGGAGTTGAAGTGGATCTGGAGATGGCAACGTGTATCTATACGGCGCTGTATACGGACTGCGGTTCTTTCAAATATTCTAATACGATGCCGAAAACGATGCGGATAGCTGCAGCTTTATTGGAAATAGGGGTAAAACCCAATGAAATTTCTGACAGTATGGAGATTAAGCCGCGCTCTAATATCGAGATGCTGACAAAGGTTCTGGAAACATTGACCTTTGATGCTGATGGTAAAATTGCATATATTTCTATTAATAACGAAATGTATGACAAAGATGTTGATACAGATACCTTCATTTCTTATCCAAGGTATATTGAAGGCGTCGAAGTTGCTATTATGTTTAAAGCTGTGGAAAAAGTTGTTACCCGTGTCAGTATGCGGTCTCGTAACCTTGATGTTTCTGAAATCGCTATTACCTTCGGCGGCGGCGGTCATCTGCGCGCGGCAGGCTGTACTATCGAAGCCTCTTTACCTGAAGCGCAGCAGCAGCTTTTGAAAGCCTTAAAGGAAAAATTAGTATGACATCAGGCATTTTGAATGTACTCAAGCCCTGTGGAATGACGTCTCACGATGTGGTCGGCTTTCTGCGCAGGACTTTGCAAACTAAGAAAATCGGACACGGCGGCACACTTGATCCTGATGCCGCGGGAGTACTGCCTGTTTTTATCGGTACGGCAACAAGGCTGTTGGAATATGCAGTCGAAGGCCGTAAAAATTACCGGGCTGAACTGAAATTCGGTATCAAGACAGACACAGGAGACGACAGTGGTACGATCATTGCCAGTTCAGAGGTTCGTGTTGTTACTGAAGCCGAAATTCAAGAAACTCTGCAAAAATTTATCGGTGAACAAAAACAGATTCCGCCCATGTACTCTGCTATAAAAAAAGATGGTCAGAAGCTTTATCAGCTGGCACGGCAGGGGATTGAAGTTGAACGGGAAGCACGGAGCATTACTATTGATGCTTTAGAGCTGCTTCATAAAACTGGTACTTCTTTAACACTTGATATTGTATGTTCAAAAGGAACTTATGTAAGGACTTTGCTGGAAGATATTGCGGCAGAACTTGGTATGTGCGGCACAATGAGCTTTTTATTACGCAAACAGGTAGGAGATTTTTACCTGTCAGAGGCCAAAACTCTGGAAGAAATTGCCGCTGCACCGTATGCTTATCTGCTTCCTGCCGAAGCAGCAGTGCAGGATTTACAGGAACTGGTTTTGACAGATAAGCAGGCGCTGCGGATTACTCAGGGGGTAAAGACCACTGTGCGAGGCATTTCAAACGGTACATACCGCTTGAAAACGATTACAGGTGATTTTCTTGGCATTGGCAGTGCAGAGTCCGAGCTCGTTAAAGCTGAAAAAATATTGAAACAATTTCAAGCAGATGCGGAAATGATTTAGATTGAGGCAGATATGGAAATCATTACTTCATTAGAAGCTGTGAAAACTGAATATAGTCCCAGTGTTATTGCTTTGGGAACTTTTGATGGGCTGCATTTAGGTCATCAGGATATTATAAAAACAGCACGTGATTATGCCCAAAAGCATGGTTTGAAGCTGATTGTTTTTACATTCAGCAATCATCCCTTATCCCTGATCAAGCCTGATTTAGTGCCAGTGCGAATTATTACGCAGCAGCAAAAAATAAAATACCTGGAAAAATTAGGCGTTGATATTTTGGTGAACGTACCTTTTGATCATGATTTAGCCGGATTATCGCCGGATGAGTTTTTGAAAAAACTGGCTGTATTTAATTATCGATGCTTAGTAGTAGGTGAAAATTTCAGCTATGGTTTTTTAGGCAGCGGTAAAACAGATACTTTGCAGCGTACCGGATTGCACGATCACTTTACCGTGATTATCAGGCAACTGGTCAAATGCGGTAAAAACGTTATCAGCAGTACTGGCATTAGAAGTCTGATCCAGGCAGGGCATGTGGAGCATGCTAATCAGATGCTGGGGCGTGCTTATGCGCTCACCGGTATAGTTACGCATGGGGCGCAGCGCGGCAGGACAATTGGTTTTCCAACTGCGAATATCGAACTGCAGCGCAGTGAAACTGCTGTGCCGGCAACTGGTGGTTATGCGGTCAAGGTCAAGGTAGGCGATAAACTGTATTTCGGTATGGCCAATATCGGCAATAACCCTACTTTTGGCGATGTGGAGCATGCACGTCTGGAGGTAAATCTGTTTGATTTTAAAGGCGACCTGTATGGCAGGGAGATCACTGTTTACTTTTATAAATATATACGTGGTGAAGAAAAGTTTGCCAGTATCGATGAGCTGAAAGCACGTATTACTGAAGACCGCGAAAATATTAAAAACTATTTCCAATGTTACAAAAAATAGTTGTCTTTAAAAGTCAAGTGTGGTATACTACATAAGTACTTCAACCAAGGCTTGGATGCTCGCTTCTCCAACGACCTCTATGCTTTGGGGATTATAAAAAAATGGAGGAATTACAATGTTAACAGCTGAAAGAAAACAACAACTCATTCTTGAAAATGCACGTCATGAAGGCGACACCGGATCTCCGGAAGTACAAATCGCTGTTTTGAGCGAACGCATCAAATATTTGACCGAGCATCTGAAAGAACACAAGAAAGATCATCATTCCCGTCGCGGCCTGTTGAAAATGGTTGGTCAACGTCGTGGTCTGCTGAACTATCTGATGGCTAAAGATATCGAACGTTATCGCGCTATCATTGCTAAACTTGGTATCCGTAAATAATTTTGAGTATCAGAGCCTGCCTTTTCGGCAGGCTTTTTTATTTTCCTGTTAAGGTGACAGAGTTTTGTAAAATATTGTTTTGTTTTAGTAATAATGCTGTTAGTAACAATGATTTTGCTATATAATAGGGAATAGATAATATGCTAATAAAACTACGCCGGGAGGTTAAATGATGAGTAATTATTCCTTGCCGTTGTTTATGCAGGTCAAAGAAAACGCAGTTCAGGACCTCAATAAAAATCTAAGTTTATATATGCCTAAACTTATTCATACCAAAACTTTGATTTTAACGACAGACGGACTTTTACAGACTTTAGAGAAAAAAGTCGTTGTTCTATTGAAACAGTTACTGGATTTTGAAATCATTACCGTTCAGGAGAGTTCCTTTGATTTTGCTGTTGATGTTGCTAAAAAGGTAGCAATGAACAATATCAGCCTGATCATTGGTTTGGGCGGCGGTACAGCACTGGATACGGCCAAGTATGCTGCTTTTGTTGCCAACGTAGCTTATATAGCGATACCGACTACACTTAGCAATGACGGCGTTGCCTCTCCTGTTTCCGTATTGTTTGCAGAAAACGGCCGCAAACATTCTTTTACTTCTAAAATTCCTGACGGATTATTGATCGATACTGATATTGTTTTTGACGCGCCGAGGCTTTTGATGAAAGCCGGTGTCGGTGATACGATCAGTAATTATACGGCACTGTATGATTGGAAGCTGGGTTGTGAAGAAAACAGCGATCGTCCTAACGATTTTGCCTATATGCTTTCTGAAACGGCGTTTACTTCGCTTTTATATTCTGAAGCTAAATCACTGACGACAGTTCCCGGGATTCAAATGCTGGCTCAGTCACTGGTCTTGAGCGGACTGGCGATGCAGATAGCTGGTAATTCACGTCCTTGCAGCGGGTCGGAACATTTATTCTGTCACGCTATGGATGAGCTTTTTGAGCATAATATCCCACATGGTATTTTGGTAGCTCTTGGCAGTGTCGTAGCCTGCCGTCTTCAGGGACGTGACCATCATATTCTGCTGGATTTTCTGGAAGCTTACGATATTTCCGTTAGCCCAAAAACTTTGAATATTACTGAAGAAGAATTTATCAAAGCCTGGATGTTTGCCAAAGAAGTCCGTAAGCGTTATACGATTTTAAATAAGATCAATTTACAGCCGGAGATTTTCAGACAGATGTATGAGATGCTGGTGAAGGAATGTAAGTAATATGCTGTATGTACATAAGTTTATTTCGGGCTGGCTGCTGCCGCCCGGCGGTATTATTGTAATGCTGTTTTTACTGTGCGGTTATTGTTTTAAGAAACGCAGCAGACTTCGTTATCCTTTAACAGCAGTAACGGTCACTTTATATCTGTTTTCGATTCTTCCTGTTGCCGGAATGCTGATGCAGGGACTGGAAAAGCAGTATGTTCCTCCGGCGTTGGAAAAAATAATCGGTAAAACTGATGTTGTAGTTGTTCTTGGTGGCGGAGCTGTCAGGGATGTGCCTGATATCAGTGGTAGAGAGGCCTTGTCGGCGGTCTCTATGAATAGACTGATCACCGGGGTGCGTTTGCAAAAACGATTAGATATCCCGATCATTATCAGCGGTGGGCAGGTTTTTGCCGACAGTGGTACAGAAGCTACAGTGGCAGAAAAAGTGCTGCTAGAGCTGAGTGTACCGCCACAACAGATTTTTACTGATACCGAAGCAAGAAATACAACTGAAAATGCTGTTAATGTTGCTGCGTTGTGCCGTGAACAGCAGTGGCAGAAAATCGTATTGGTGACCTCTGCTTTTCATATGCCGCGCAGTGTACTGAATTTTGCGGATAAAGGTTTGGACATAGTGCCTTTTCCCTGTGATTATCAGCTGAGCGGAAAAATGCAGCTAAGTATTTTTAGCTTTATGCCGCAGGGGTTTGCGCTGGAGCTTTCTGCAATGGCGTTAAAGGAATATTTAGGGCTGCTGGCTTTAAAGATATTGTAAAAATAATCATGGTAAAATAAAAACACCTGGTCGGTAAACCAGGTGTTTTTATTATTTGCTTAAAAGTTTTTGAGCCGCTGCTTCATCAGGCGTAGCATAGTAGGTTGTTTGATCGGTATAGATCACAAACCCAGGTTTAGCGCCATTGGGTTTCTTGACAAAACGCCGCTCGGTACAGTCTACAGGTACTTTGCTGCCACTGCGGCTTTTGCTGAAATAAGCGGCCAGTAGAACTGCTGCTGCAATATCACTTGCCGTTGCCTGGGGTAGCGTTGTTTTTAATATGACATGTGATCCGGGAATGTTTTTAGTATGGAACCACAGATCCTTACCGCGTGCTAATGTAAAAGTCACGTAGTCGTTTTGTTTATTATTTTTACCGATATATAAGGTCGTTTCTTTGGAAAGCTTTATGAGCAGCGGCTCCGATTTTGGCTCCTGACCTTTATGTTTTTTGCCCTGATTCTGCAGCAGTCCTGCGGTGATAAGTTCCTGTTTTATTTCAGCAATTTCGTTCTTGGTTGTTGCCGTAGTCAGTGAAGCGTCAATGGAAGCCAGGTAATTGAGCATCTCCCTGGTCGTTTCAATTTGGTTTTGGACTTCGCTTTGTGCACGTTTATATTTATTGTACCGTTTATAATAAGCCTGTGCGTTTTCAGTAGGTGAAAGTAAGGGGGATAATTGGATTTCAAGCGGCTCGTTGTCATAAATATTAAGCAGTTGGCAGGAACTTTGTCCCTTGCTGATCTGATAAATATTAGCCATGATGGTATCGGCGATCATCCGCTGTGCTTCAGCTTTATCAGCGGTAAGCAGATCTTTTTCCAAAACCGGCAGCTTCTTTTCCAGACGCTGGCTTTCGCCGATGACTAATTTTTGCAGTGTTTCCTGTTCAGGTAATTGAATTGGCGTCAGGGTGACTGCATAATTAAGTGCGCTGTTGATATCTGGCAGTTGTTTAGTATTACAGCCTGGTTCCAAAATCGTGGGCGCAAAAGGCAGAATAGTCTTGACCTGATTAGTACGGCTGATGACAGCATATACCGGCGCTGATGTTTGCTGATTAGCTGATTGCTGTAATGAATAGATTGCATTGGCGAGACGTTGTTCTTCCTCTGCAGTCAAAGCAGTTGTGTTGCTATCTATACCAGCCGCAGCTAAAAGCTCGGATGCAGTTATTTTGCCAATGCCTGTAGTGGCAGCGATCAAAGCAGCTAAGCTGTTTTTAGTTTTAAATTCGTGCATTGCCTCAATGATTGCATTAGCTGGAGCTGTTAAAATAGAAAGGCCGGTCTGCTGAGGCGGCGCAAGATAAGGCAGATTAGGCATGATCTGCCGGAAAGAACTCATTGCTTTATTAACATGCTTCAAGCTGTCGAAAATCAGACCGTTTTCGGCAAAAATGATATTGCTGTTTTTGCCGGTCAGTTCAAAAATCAGTTGTTTAGTAACTATTTGTCTAGCGGTACCGATTGTATCAATATCTATGGTAATGATACGATCCAGACCGCTTTGCTCGATTCTGGTTATACGGCCTTCTTCCAGATGCTTGCGCAGCAGCATACAAAAAGCCGGAGGACTTTCGGGACGTTCGGGTAAATTATTCGGCAGGTACAGCATCGGTGAACCGCAGCTGAAATCAGCAAGCAATGCCGCAGTATCGCGTTCGCGTTTTACAAGCAGCAGCAGCGACTCGTATGAGGGCATAAAAACCTTGTAGATCTTGCCGCCTAAAAGCTCTTCTTTTAGTTTATTTGTTAAAATATGCAAGGTCAAACCTTCTAAATTCATTGATTTGCTCCTTTTTACTTCGTTTTTTAGTGATTTTGATTTGCACGTGAAAGCAGAATAAGATATAATAATAGTTCAAGAATAAGTATACAACAGATTTCGCGATTAGCAAATAATCGGAAGGGGATACGATTATGAAAAATCTGCTTTTGGTGCTGTGCCTGGTTGTCTTTTGCCTGCAGGCAGAAGCGGCGCTTCCAGCTACTGATCAGAATTTAGAAGCGGCTATTGCCTATGGTAAAAGCTATCAGGGTGAAAAAAATGACGCAGTTATGCTGCAGCCGTGGGTAATTGCTGAAAGTTTTGAAACCAATCCTTATCGTGATGAGGAAAGGATCATAGTTTATACTCCTTATCTGCTGACGGCTCTGGATACCGCAGGAAAAACGCAGGAGGCTGCCGGTATCAGTGTGGAGAATGCTAAAGAACTGGTAGCGCGTTACGATGGCGTGCTAGTTATACGTGCGGTGATCAACGCACCGATAATTCTGAATGAAAAAGATTTGGAAGTGCAGCTTGTGCAAAATGGGAATTTTGTCACACCATACCACAGCGACTATTTAGACGGCAGATATCTTGACAAGGCGGTCAATAAGCCTATCGTTGATGTGGAGGTACAGAAAAAGCTGGATCGGATGGAAACGATCCAGGAAAAAGCGGCAGCACTGCAAAAACAGCTGGATGCCTTGAAGGAAAATAAAATCAAGCCTGCAGACATCGATCTGGAGCAGAAAACGAAATCGGATGTCAAATCTGAGTCTGTGGAAGTAAAGCAGAAGATCTGCCAGCTGCAGTATAATTTTTATTTTGATCAGGCAGAATTCAATGTTGACAAACCTTATTTACTGGTCATTAAGGACGCTTATTGCGGCGGACGAGAATTTGCCGTGGATCCTGCGTTATTAAAATAAAATGAATCATCATAAAATTTAGGAGGTTTTAGCTTGCTGAAAAGTATGACTGGCTTCGGCCGGGGTGAATATGAAGACGAGCAGTTTTCAGTAACGATTGAAATGAAAACGGTCAATCACCGTTATAACGAGGTAGCTATTCGCTTACCGCGTTTTTTGAATCCGGTAGAAGACAGAATCCGTAAGACTATTTTAAAATCTGTTAATCGTGGACGCATCGATGTTTTTATCAATGCTTCTTATACCAATACAGAAAACGTTTCGATTAAAGTAGATAAAGCTTTGGTACTGGCGTATCATAACGCTTTGCGTGATGTTGGTTCCGCTATCGGCTGTGAAGACTATAAGCTTAACGAGCAGTCGGAAATTTTATATTTGTCACGCTGCCCGGATGTGATCAATGCACAAGAAGGTTTTTTTGACGTTGAGAGTGTTTGGCCGAAGCTGGAACAGGCTTTGCGTCAGGCTATCAGTAATCTTGTCGCTATGCGTGAGACCGAGGGCAGTAATATCTATGGTGATTTCATTAAACGTGCCGATCTGATTGCCGAAAAACTGGCAGTAATCGAAGAACGTTCGCCGCAGGTAGTTGAAGAATACCAGACCCGCCTTAGCGACAGGATCAACGAACTGCTTGCGAAACATAACCAGGTCATTGAACCGGAACGATTGCTGCAGGAAGTCGCTATTTTTGCTGACCGTACCAGTATTACTGAGGAGATCGTCAGACTGAAAAGCCATATTAAACAATTCAGGCTGATCATTGATGCAGATCAGCCTGTCGGTCGCAAGCTCGATTTTCTTATCCAGGAATTCAACCGCGAGGCAAATACCATTGCTTCCAAAGCCAACGATTATACTTTGGCGCAAGTTGTTGTGGAGATCAAAGCTGAGATAGAAAAAATCAGGGAACAGATCCAGAATATCGAGTAATGGGGAAAGGGTGAAAGTATGGATATCAAATTGATCAATATTGGCTTTGGCAATATTGTAGCTGCCAACAGGATCATTTCTATCATCAGTCCTGAATCTGCTCCTATCAAAAGGATTATTCAGGAAGCACGCGACAGAGGTATGCTGATCGATGCCACTTATGGCCGCAGAACCAGAGCGGTTATCGTGACTGACAGCGGTCATATTATTTTATCGGCTGTGCAGCCGGAAACAGTCGCCAACCGTTTAGTGCAGACTGACGACGAAGACGAAGAATAAATAAAACGGAAGGTGGGCTAATCGTGAAGCCGCAGGGGTTATTATTAGTTTTGTCCGGGCCTTCAGGAGCCGGCAAGGGAACGATTTGTCAGATGCTTAGGGAAAAGCTTCCCGACTTGGCTTATTCCGTTTCAGTTACTACCAGACAGGCGCGTAACGGCGAAGTTGACGGCGTGAATTACTTTTTTAAATCTGTGGAAGAAGTAAAGCAGATGATCTCAGAGGGAGAACTGCTGGAATATGCCGAGGTTTATGGAAATTATTACGGTACGCCCCGTTCTTATGTTATGGAACTGCTGAATCAGGGTAAGGATGTTATTTTGGAGATTGATATCCAGGGCGCGATGCAGATCAAAAAACGCTTTCCTGATGGAGTATTTGTGTTTATCGTACCACCGTCACTTGATGAATTATGCTCGCGCATTTATAAACGCGGGACGGACAGCGAAGACGTTATTAAACGCCGTTTAGCTTCGGCAACAGGTGAACTGGCTTATGCCAACGAATATGATTATATAGTCGTCAATGATGTGGCTCAGAAAGCTACCAGCAAAGTTTTGACGATCATGGAAGCAGAACGTTACCGTGCTGCCAGAACTTATTTTATTATCAATGAAATTTGCCATGCGGCACATAAGGAGAGAGAAATATGAGTATGGTTGACCCTTCTATTGATTATTTAGCAGAGAAAGTTGACAGTAAATACACCCTGGTGATTTTAGCTGCCAAACGTGCCCGTGAACTGACGGTAGGCAATCAGAATATGCCTCAGAAAGAAGTAAGCACCGCTTTACGCGAGATCGCTGACGACGTTATTACTTACGAGCGTAAAGTACGCTGAGATAAGGGGGCTTAGTGCCTTGTTGCTAAAAGGAAAGAAAATCGTTTTAGGCGTTACTGGCGGTATCGCCGTCTATAAAGCTGTCGATCTGGTAAGCCGTCTGCGCAAGCAGGGGGCCGAGGTGCGTGTCGTTATGACAGAGCATGCCCGGCAGTTTGTTACGCCGCTGACATTTAAGGAAATCAGCGGCAACGCTGTTGCGACTTCTATGTGGAACAGTAACCAGGAATTTAATGTTGAGCATATCGCTCTGGCAAACTGGGCTGATGTTTTTGTAGTAGCTCCGGCTACTGCCAATATCATTGCGAAAATGGCGCACGGTCTTGCCGACGATCTGCTTTCTACAACTTTACTGGCCGCTCAGGCACCGATCATCGTCTGTCCGGCGATGAATACAGGTATGTATGAAAATGCTTTGACGCAGGAAAATATTACCTGCCTGAAAGAGCATGGCGTAACTATGATGCCCCCGGCGATAGGCTTTTTGGCCTGTGGTACTTCTGGTGCGGGACGTCTGCCTGAGCCTTGTGAGATCGTGGAATTTGTCAAAGCTTTCTTTGCCAGAAGTTGTGGCGATATGAAAAATCTGCGTGTTTTGGTAACTGCTGCCGGTACCCGCGAGCCGATCGACCCGGTACGGTATGTCGGCAACCGCTCTAGCGGTAAGATGGGTTATGCTATCGCGCAGGCCGCTGCTGACCGCGGTGCCGAGGTGACGCTGGTTTCGGGGCCGTCGGTGCTGAATCCGCCTGCTAATGTCAAAACGGTGCAGGTTGAAACTACGCAGCAGATGATGGACGCCTGTCTGGCAGCTTACAACGACATGGATATAGTGATCAAAGCTGCTGCTGTGGCTGATTACAGACCCCATGATGTTGCCGAACAGAAAATCAAAAAGAAAACTGACGACGCTTTAACTGTCGTAATGGATAAAAACCCTGATATTCTAAAAGCTCTGGGCGAACGTAAAGAAAAACAGTTTTTGGTAGGCTTTGCTGCCGAAACTCAAAATCTGATTGCTAATGCAAAAGAAAAAATCTGCAAAAAGAATTTGGATATGATCGTTGCTAACGATGTCACTTTGCAGGGGGCAGGATTTAACTCTGATACCAATATCGTTAAATTCCTGTTTCCGGACGGCGAAGTGCGCGAGCTGGAGCAAATGACCAAAGCAGAAGTTGCAGAAGAGCTTTTGAATACTGTTCTGCGTTTGCGCAAATCGTAAATAGTATAACTCGTTCAAAAGGCGTAGAAATAAGCTTTTGTAGGCCTCGGGATGTAAAAATGAAAGATTTTTGTAAAATCTGTTGCAATTTGAAAGTTGTTCCGCTATAATAAGCATTGTAATTGAATATTACTCATCAAGAGCTGGTGGAGGGAATGGCCCTGTGAAACCGCAGCAACCATTGTAAGGTGAAAGTCTTGCAAAACGGTGCTAAGTCCTGCGATAATTCGTGAGATGAGAATGCTGAACAATAATACGCAGCGCTCTCATTATGAGAGCGCTTTTTTAGTAAGCAGGCAGATTGATGATGTGTACTTTATCTAAAGGAGGCTAATTATGAGAAAATTATTTACTTCTGAGTCTGTAACAGAAGGACATCCGGATAAGATCGCCGATCAGATTTCTGATGCGGTTTTAGACGCTATCTTAGAACAGGACCCGATGGGACGTGTTGCGTGTGAAACTTTGGTGGCAACCGGTCAGATTCATGTTGTCGGTGAGATTTCCACAAACTGTTATGTGGATATTCCGAAAATCGCCCGTGAAACTGTAGTCAATATTGGCTATGACCGTGCTAAATATGGTTTTGACGGTAATACCTGCGGCGTGCTGATCTCTATCGACGAGCAGTCTGCCGATATCGCTTTAGGTGTTGATAAAGCACTGGAAGCTAAAGAAGGCAAAGCAGAGGAAACTGAGGTAGGCGCCGGCGACCAGGGTATGATGTTTGGTTACGCTACTAACGAAACCGAAGAATATATGCCGCTGCCTATCTGTCTGGCTCATAAGCTGGCCCGTCGGTTGTCGGAAGTTCGTAAAAACGGTACCTTACCGTATCTGCGTCCTGATGGCAAAACTCAGGTTACAGTTGAATACGACGACGGTAAGCCCGTACGTATCGACGCTATAGTAGTTTCTTCTCAGCATGCGCCTGAAATTCCGATGGAGCAGATCCGCGCTGATATTATGGAGCATGTTATTAAACCGATCGTACCTGCAGAAATGCTGGACGCTGATACCAAATACTATATCAATCCTACCGGCCGTTTTGTTATCGGCGGCCCGCAGGGTGACTCCGGTCTGACCGGACGTAAGATCATTGTCGATACCTACGGCGGTATGGCACGTCATGGCGGCGGAGCTTTCTCGGGTAAAGACCCCACAAAGGTAGACCGCAGCGCTGCTTACGCCGCACGTTACGTTGCTAAAAATATCGTTGCCGCCGGACTGGCTGGTAAATGTGAGATTCAGCTGGCTTATGCTATCGGCGTGGCACAGCCTGTATCTGTTTTGGTAGATACCTTTGGTACCGGTAAGATCGACGATGATAAGATCGCTGACCTGGTGCGCAAAAACTTCTCGCTGAGTCCGGCTGCGATCATCAAAGCTTTGGACCTGCGCCGTCCGATCTATAAACAAACGGCTGCTTACGGCCATATGGGACGTACTGATATTGATCTGCCGTGGGAGCGTACGGATAAAGCCGCTTCCTTGAAAGAACAGGCAGGCTTGTAATTTAAAATGTTGGTAAAGTCACAGCTTCTGCAGGAGCTGTGACTTTCTTTATCTTAGTATAAAAACTGTTGTCCGTAGGAAAAATAAAGGAATTTTCATTTAAATAGTAGAAGTATAATAAGTTAAAGTTTACAGTAATGGAGCATTACATGAAATATATAAATGTGGCAATCAACCTGCCTGTAAAAAACTTGTTCAAACAATTTACCTATGCCGTACCGCCGCAGCTGGACCACGTTGATGTGGGCTGGCGTGTTGTGGTGCCATTTGGGTATCAGACAGTGGAGGGGTTTGTGACATCGTTGGCCGCGGCTGCTCCGGCAGAATACGAATGTAAAGAAATTTTGGCGACACTGGATACGCGCCCCTGGTTTGATGCGGAAATGCTGGCAACGGCAAATTGGCTGTCCGAATATTATCTGTGTTCGCCGGCTGAGGCGATGCGGCTGTTTATTCCAGGTAAAACCAGCATCAAGCGGCAGGCTGTTTATAACGATGAAGGTAAGCTGATCGCTTATGATTACGAAAATAAACTGAAAATCAAGACCCGTATCTGCTTTGTTGTGACTAAGGCAGGACGTGAGGCTCTGGTAGCATATAATAAACGTCTGCGTGCACAGATGCATGCCTTGGAAGTGCTGGCAGAAGCCGAACGCCCTCTAAGCGGGGAGGAACTGGCGTCAGTGCAGGTGAGTGCTGCGACACTGCGTATCTTATGTGAGAAAGGCTGGAGCGAACGTAGTGAGCAACGTGTTTTGCGCAACAGCTATGCCAACAGGACGGAGCTGAAGGAAAGTCTGCATTTGACAGACGAGCAGCGTCAGGCTGTTGAGGCTATCGGCAGTGCTATTACAGAGCCGCATCAGGAAACTTTTTTGTTGCAGGGCATAACCGGCAGCGGTAAGACAGAGGTTTATCTGCGGGCGGCAGCTCAGGCAATGGAAGCAGGCAAGCAGGTTCTGCTGCTGGTACCAGAGATAGCATTGACGGCACAGATCGTTAAACGTTTTCAGGCCTGGTTCGGCGATGAAGTTGCGGTTGCCCACAGCAAACTGTCACAGAATGAACGTGCCGATGTGTGGTATAAAATGCGTACTAACAGTGCCAAGCTGCTGATCGGTGTACGCTCAGCTGTTTTTGCTCCCTTCAGCGATCTGGGCCTGATAATTATTGATGAAGAACATGAGAGCAGTTACAAGCAGGACGAGCGGCCCAATTATCATGCGCGGACAGTAGCCCTGAAAAGGGCGCAGCTGAGCGGTATTCCGGTAGTTTTGGGAAGTGCGACACCTGATTTGGAAAGTTTTTATAAAGCGCGCCAGGGAACATATACACATCTGCGTTTGCTGCAGCGTGCCAACGGCAGTATGCTGCCGCATGTTGAAATTGCCGATATGAGGCTGGAATTGCAGCGGGGGAATAAATCTGTGCTCTCGGCGGCGCTGAACGATGCATTGCTGCAGACGGCGGTACAGGGAGAGCAGGCTATAGTACTGCTGAACAGGCGTGGTTTTTCAACCTTTGTGATGTGTCGTGACTGCGGTGAAAGTATTGTATGCCCGCATTGTGCTGTTGCGCTGGTTTATCATAGTGCCGGTGAAGCAATGCGCTGCCATTACTGCGGGAATACCGCCCCGATCCCGGACGAATGTCCTAACTGTCATAGTCGCAGAATCAGATTTTTTGGTACTGGCACCCAGAAAGCAGAAGCAGAAATTGCCGAACTGCCGGAAATCAGGATTTTGCGGATGGATCAGGATTCGACTGTCAAAAAATTCGCGCATGAGGATATTCTTAAATCTTTCAGCAGCGGTGAATATAATGTGCTTTTAGGTACGCAGATGGTAGCAAAAGGACATGATATACCTAACGTAACACTGGTGGGTATCCTTTCGGCAGATTCGACGCTGAATCTGCCCGATTTCAGAGCTTCGGAACGAACCTTTGCTCTGCTGACACAGGCTGCAGGCAGAGCCGGGCGCGGTGACAGGGCCGGCCATGTGGTCCTGCAGACTTATGACCCGGATAATCCAGTTATCAAGCTGGCGGCGACGCAGGATTACGACACTTTTGCCGCCAGCGAACTGGAAATCAGGCAGGAGCTTGGATATCCGCCTTATACCGAAATTTTGAAAATTACGGTATTGGATAAGGAAGAAGTGCGCGGCAGCAGTCTGGCCCAGCGGATCGTTAATTTTCTGCAGACGCTGCAGCTGGAACATCCTGAACAGGAACTGTTGGTATTGGGGCCGTTCCCTGCTATCGTTGCCAAGGTACGTGACCTGTACCGCATGAACATTCTTGTAAAATGTCCGCAGATGGAGCCGGTCAAGCGTGCTTTGTGGAATTCTGAATTTAAAGAATGCCGAAATGTCTTTTTTGACGTCGACCCTGTCAGCGTAGTTTAGAAATTGCCTGCAGTTTGAATTTTATGGTATAATATAAGGTACGAAAAATTAAGGAGGTCCGACCGTGGCTAAATTAGATATCATTGTTGCCGGTAACCCAGTGCTGCGGTTAAAGGCAAAAGAAGTAGAACGTATAGATAAAAAAACAGTCCGTTTGCTGAACGATATGGCGGAAACCATGTACGCGGCAGACGGCGTAGGCCTGGCAGCGCCTCAGGTAGGTGTTTCCAGACGAATAGTAGTTATCGACGTTGGCGAAGGCCTGATCGAGCTTATCAATCCGGTTATCACCAAAAGGGAAGGTTCCGTTGTCGGCGGCGAAGGCTGTCTGTCGGTGCCTAATTTTGAAGGCGAAGTAGAACGCGCCGAATATATTGAATGTGAGTTTTTTGACCGTAAAGGCAAACGTATGAAGCTTGCCAGCGACGGCATTCTGGCGATCGCTGTACAGCACGAGCTGGATCATTTGGACGGTATCCTGTTTATTGATAAAGCTACCGTATTGACACCTAAAGAAACAGTGCCTGTCGGCATAGAATAGGCGGCAAGCTAAAGGAGATCAAAATGAGAATTGTATTTATGGGTACACCAGATTTTGCCGTAGGAACTTTACAGGCTTTGGTGGAATCAGGTAAGCACGAAATCGCTGCCGTTGTTACGCAGCCCGACCGTCCTAAAGGGCGCGGGCAGAAAATGCTGATGACGCCTGTTAAAGAATACGCTTTATCGCAGGGTTTACCTGTGTATCAGCCGGCGAAGGTCAAAACACCTGAGGTTATTGCCCAGCTGCGTGAGTTGCGGCCAGAGATCATCGTCGTTGCCGCTTTTGGGCAGCTGCTCAATCAGGAGCTTTTGGCATTGCCGCCTTTAGGATGCGTCAATGTACACGCTTCGCTGCTGCCGAAATATCGCGGTGCGGCACCGATCCATTATGCGATTTTGCAGGGCGAAAAAGAATCCGGCGTAACGATCATGCAGATGGATATCGGCATGGATACTGGCGATATTCTCAGTAAAGTTATCGTTCCTATAGGCAGTGAAATGACGATGGGAGAGCTGCATGACGAATTGAAGGTCAAAGGGGCTGAGCTTCTGGTGCGAACGTTAGACGAGCTTGCCTCAGGTGCGGCAAAGCCTGAAAAACAAAATGAGACTGAAGCAACCTATGCCAAGCTGCTGGACCGGGCAATGGAAAAAATCGACTGGAATAATCCGGCCGCTAAAATACACGATTTGGTGCGGGGATTTAATCCGGCTCCCGGCGCATTTACCAGATTGCCGGACGGCAAAAACCTGAAAATATGGAAAACAGTTCCGGCAGAGGGGCAGACGGCACCAGCAGGGACAGTTACGGCTGTAACGAAAAAAGGTTTTATAGTTGCCTGCGGCAGCGGTGCCTTGGAAGTGCTGGAAGTGCAGCCGGAATCGAAAAAACGTATGGAAGCCAAAGTTTTCTGCAATGGCCGCGGTGTAGAGCCCGGCACTGTATTAGGTAATATCGAGGGGTAAGTAATGATTGAACTTGAAAATGTTTTTAAGCCTAAAAAGAGGGTCTTTGTTTCACTGACTCTGGCCAGCGCCGTTATTGGCGCGATGGTCATTTATATAGCCTGGCGCGTAGCTCTGCCTGGTTTGGAACAAATCAACGCCAAGCTGCCTGTGGTGTTCGGCGGCATCGGTATCGCTATTGCTTTAGCATTGCTGGCCGGTGTTGCCGGTATCGTACTGGCTATCTTAGGTGTGCCCATCATGAAGATCTTTTACTTCTGGGCCTGGAAGGCTGTGAATATCTTATTCCCCTTCGCCGTTGTTTTAGGCAGAATTTTTGATATCCCGCGCAGTAAGATAGAGCAGTCTTTTATCGAAGTCAGTAATCATTTGGTCAAGCAGCATCGCGTCAAAGTTCCTGCCGACCGCATTATGATCCTGACCCCGCACTGTATCCAGCTGGATACCTGCGTACATAAGATCACCCGTAATATCGAAAACTGCCGTCAATGCGGTGGCTGCAGCGTTGGCGATATGCTGGGGCTGGCCCATAAATACGGTATCCACATGGCAGTAGCCACAGGCGGAACTTTGGCCCGGCAAATGGTCAAACAGATCAGACCGAAAGCTATTGTGGCTGTGGCCTGTGAACGTGATCTGACCAGCGGTATCCAGGACGTGTTCCCGCTGCCGGTAGTCGGCGTGCTCAATGAACGTCCCTTCGGGCCCTGCTTCAATACCCGCGTCGATATCAAACGTGTGGAGGCCGCAGTATTAGACTTTTTAGAAGTTGAGGAAAAGCATGGCGAACATTAAAGAACAAGCCGCTGCTGTGAACATGCTGCCAAATGCCCGCTTAACAGCGGCTCAGGTGATCAACAGCGTTTTCAAAGATGGGGCTTACGCCAATATAGCGCTCGGCAAGGCGCTAAGCAAACAAAATCATAGCGAACAGGACAGAAGGTTCGTTACCGAGCTGGTTTACGGCACGGTGAAGGCCAAAGGCACTATAGACTGGCTGCTGCAGCAGCTGGTATCACGTCCTCTTGGCAAAATCGAACCGATGATTTTAAATATATTACGGCTGGGTGTTTTCCAAATTTATTTTTTGGAACGCATACCGGCCTCTGCTGCTTGTAACGAGTCCGTTAATTTGGCGAAGAAGTTCGGGCATGAAGGCATCGTAAAATTTGTGAACGGCGTGCTGCGCGGAGCGGTGCGCAGTAAGGAAAGTATCGTTTATCCGGATGCAGGAAAAGATCCCAGGCAGTATTTAGCACTTAAAGAATTTCATCCGGACTGGCTGGTAAAACGTTGGCTCAAACAATTCGGTTTTGAAGGGGCGCAGGCTTTGTGCCGCTTTGATAACGAGCCACCGCCTCTGACACTGCGTGTAAACACTTTGGTGATTGACCGCAAAACACTTCTGGCGAGTCTGCAGGAGGATGGCTTTGAGGCCGAACCTTCCAAATGGTGCGAAGATGGTATCGTCTGTACCAAGATCCCGGCGCTCAGTGTTTTGTTCAGTAAATACAACGATATGTTTTATGTGCAGGACGAAAGCTCGATGCTGGTAGCGCCGGTTTTAGCACCTCAGCCCGGGCAGACAGTTATCGACGTTTGCAGTGCGCCGGGCGGTAAAACGACCCATTTAGCGCAGCTGATGCAAAACAAAGGCGTTATCTACGCTACTGATATCCACGAGCATAAAATCAAGCTGATCGAAGAAAACAGCAGGCGGCTGGGCATTACAATCATTGAGCCGTCGCTGCAGGATGCGGCAGAGTTTAAGCCTGAGTGGGCGTCAATGGCAGACTGCGTGCTGGTAGACGCTCCATGTTCGGGGCTGGGCGTACTGCGCCGTCGTGCCGAAGCACGCTGGAAGAAAAATAAGCTTGATCTGAAAACTTTCCCGCCGCTGCAGCGCGATATTCTGCGCAATGCTGCCCGTTATGTCAAACCTGGCGGCAGGCTGGTCTATAGTACCTGCACTTTAGAGCAGGCCGAAAATCATTACATTCCCGCTGAATTTTTAGAAAATAATCCCAACTGGCAGTATGCCGGTTTTCAGCACCCGCTGACAGGTGAAACAGTGGACGAATTGCAGCTGCTGCCGCAGCACGATGGTACCGATGGTTTCTATATCTGCGCTTTGGTGCGTAAGGAGTAGGCTGTGAAAAAAGAGCTTTTTGGCTTATCTTTAATTGAATTACAGGAACTTTTGGTGGCTGCCGGATTGAAGAAATTCCGCGCGGCTCAGGTTTATCAATGGTTATACCAAAAATCCGTAACTGCTTTTGATCAGATGCGCAATCTTTCCAAAGCGGATATCGCTATCTTAGAAGCAAACTTTACGCTCCTGCCGCAGCAGCTTAAAATCCTGCGCGAGCAGGTATCGCAGGACGATCTGACCCGCAAGGTGCTGCTCGAATTTCCGGACGGCAATTCGGTCGAGACCGTACTGATGCGCCATGATTATGGTTACAGCGTCTGCGTATCCAGCCAGGTCGGCTGCGATATGGGGTGTGCTTTCTGTGCCAGCGGCCTCAGCGGCTGCATTCGTAATCTGACCGCCGCTGAAATTTTAGCACAGGTTTATATTTTTAACAGTATGCTGGTCGGAGAAGGTAAGCAGGTCAGTCGTATTGTCGTTATGGGCAGCGGCGAACCGATGCTTAATTTTGACGCCGTTATCGGCGCACTGCAGTTCCTGCATCGGGAAAATACGCTGTATATGAGTTACCGGAACATGACGATTTCTACCTGCGGTATTATCCCAGGTATCGAAAAGCTGACGCAGCTGGGACTGCCGATCAATCTGGCAATTTCGCTGCACGCAGCCGAGCCTGAGCTCAGAACCGAGCTGATGCCGGTCAACAAAGGTTTTCCTTTTCAGGACGTCATCCAGGCTGCCGAAGCTTATGTCGGTTATACCGGCAGGCAGGTGACTTATGAATATATTCTGATTGCCGGCAAAAATGACAGCCCTGTAGCAGCCGAGCTGCTGGCTAATCATTTGCGGTTCAAACATGCCAGCGTCAATTTGATTCCGGCCAATCCAGTGCCAGAAAAAGGCTTTGAACGCCCATCAAAAAAAGTGGTTGAAGCATTTTTAAAGGTACTGCAGAAACATAAAATCAATGCCACCGTCCGCAGGGAAATGGGCAAAGACATCGATGCCGCCTGTGGACAGCTGCGCGCCAGGTTTGCCCAAGAGCAGCAGGACTGAAAGCAGCGGCGTTATCAGTGACAAAAACAGACATAAGCTATAAAGTTAGGAGGTTCGTCAATGTTCGTTATCAGTAAAACCCATGTGGGCATGGTAAGAACTGTCAACGAAGACGCTTTGTTGACAACAGGACCTGAGCTTTTTGCGCTGGCTGACGGTATGGGCGGCTATGCAGCCGGAGAAACCGCCAGCAGGGAAGCCTTACAGGTTTTGCAGCAGGAAGCGGAAAAATTTAAGGAGCTTACTGGCACCGAGTTATGCACCGCCATGCGTGAAACAGTGCAGCAGGCTAATAAGCATATCAGGCAGATGGCTCAAAGTGAAGTACAGTATCATGATATGGGCACGACGCTCGTGGCAGTATATCTGGCGGCAGACGGTAAAGCTTATGCGGTCAACGTAGGTGACAGCAGACTTTATACATGGAGTGCCGGCACTTTACAGCAGGTCACCCGCGATCATTCTTACGTCGCAGAGTTATTGGCCAACGGCGAAATCACTGCACAGGAGGCTTTTAAGCATCCACAGAAAAATATCATTCTGCGCGCTGTTGGAGCCGAAGACGAGCTGGAAGTAGATTGCTTTACTCTGGAGCTGACAGCAGATACCAAGCTGCTTTTATGCAGTGACGGTTTAAGTGATATGGTGGATGACAGACAGATCAGCGAGATTCTGCAGGCACATCAGACGGCCGAAGCTGCTGAAGTGCTGCTGGAAGCTGCCTTAGACAACGGTGGCAGAGATAATATTTCGCTGATCCTGATAGACTTGACCCCGACCGAGGAGGATAACAGATCATGACAGATATGGTAGGAAAAATTTTACATAACCGTTATAAGATCCTGCGTCCTGTCGGCGTCGGTGGTATGGCGGAGGTTTACCTGGCACAGGATATGCTGCTGGACCGGGAAGTCGCCGTAAAAATACTGCGCGCTCAGTTCAATAACGATAAAAGCCTGCTCGAACAGTTCCGCCGCGAGGCTCAGTCCGCCGCAAGGCTGATCCACCCTTCAATTGTCAATATTTTTGACGTTTGCGAAGAAAACAGTTTGTATTTTATCGTTATGGAATACGTAGATGGTAGAACATTGAAAAGTATTTTAGAGGAGCAGGGCCCGCTCAAACCTTTCTGGGCCGTGCATATTGCCTGTGAGCTGGCTGCCGCTTTGCAGCATGCCCATAACCGCAATATTATTCACTGCGACATCAAACCGCATAATGTCCTTATCAATAAAAGCATGACACCTAAAATCGCCGATTTCGGTATCGCGCGTATGGTCACCAGTCAGACGATGGTCTATACATCGTCTGTGATAGGTTCGGTGCATTATCTGTCGCCAGAACAGGCTGGAGGCTGTCCCGTAACGGCTCAGTCCGACATCTATTCACTGGGCATCGTTTTGTATGAAATGCTGACGGGACACGTGCCTTTTGACGGCAAAACTGCCGTTGCTGTGGCGATGATGCACCTCGAAAAAACGCCGCCGCCGCTGAAAAGCTATGATCCAGACCTGCCTGATTCGCTGCAGGAAGTAATTGACAAAGCGCTTGCCAAAGACCCGGCCGACCGCTATGCGACCGCCGAAGAAATGTGGCAAGACCTTTATAATATCAAAACTAAAATGCTGCAGGAAAGCGTTGAAGAAGATTATGCCGAAATGCTGGGTATTACGGCGATCTCGAAAAACGAGCTGGCCGAGCCTACCGGAAAAATTTACGACTGGGCCAATGATAATGAGGAAGGCGCTCCTGAAGAAACCATTATCATGAAGCCGGCCTTCAACAAAAGTACTGACGAGATAGTGCAGGAAGCTGCCGCTATCAACAGGCGGGAACGCCGGAACAAATACATCAAGCTGTTTGCACTGGTCGCTATCTTATCCGCTGTCTTTTTAATGGTCGGTAACGTGTTCAGCCGCAAAACAGTTGATGTGCCTAACGTAGTTGGTAAATCGGTAGTGGAAGCGCAGAAAACCCTGGAAAAATCGGGCTTTACTGTAAAACTGGACGAAGAATATGACGAGAAGGTGACTCCGGGCTACGTTATCAAACAAGAACCGGAAGGCATCAGTAAGCGTAAGGAAGGCAGCGAGATCACTTTGGTAGTAAGCAAAGGCCTGGAAATGCTGGAAATGCCTGATTTGATTGGAAGAAAGCTGGACAATGCCAAAAAGTTTTTAAGTGACCTGGGTTACGAAACTGGTGTTGTAACTTATAAATTTGTGGCAGGCAAACCGGCCGATTCTGTTTTGGAACAGGCCCCAAAGGCTAAAAACAAGACACCGAAGGGATCGAAGGTAGATCTGGTTGTATGCCGCGATCCCAAAGACCTGTCGATGCCGGACGTAATGGGCAGCAGCTTGAATGATGCTAAAAAAGCCCTGACCGAGTTAGGTATCATGGATATTACCGTACGTTATGTTGAAAGCGGCAGCAGTGAGGGCAGCATAGTAGGTATGGAACCGCCTGCAGGCTCTAAGTTTGCCGCCGACGGTAAAGTTGTATTGCAGGTATCATCCGGCAGTCATCCGCAAAGCGTCAATAAATATGCCGAATTCGTCGTGCCCCAGGGCAGCGGTACCCAGGATGTGCAGATCATCCTGATCGATGCCAACGGACAGCGAACTGTTTATCAGGGCGCGCAGAAAGCCGGCGTACGTATACGCCAAAAAGTGGAAGTTACCGGCAGCGGCAAAGTGCAGTTCTTCTGTAACAATAAAATGGTCGAGGAGAAAAATCTGTGAGTATCGGCCAGGGAAGAATCATCAAAACCTATAACGGTTATTACTATGTCGACAGCGGTACCGACGAGCTTGTCACCTGCAAGGTCAAAGGCAAGCTTAAGCAGATCAGGATTTCACTCTGCACTGGCGACATAGTTGAATTTGAAACCAATCATAACGGCGAAAGTATGATTACCAGGATTCTGCCGCGGCGCAATTTTATGCTGCGGCCGACTATCGCCAACGTCGATCTGATCATCGTCGCATTTGCCTGTATCAACCCCGATTTCAGCTACCTGCTGGCCGATAAGCTGCTGGTACTGGCAGAGCAGGCTGGTATCCCGGCCGTTATCTGCCTTAATAAAATCGACTTGGCACCGGCGGGGCTGGTGGCCGAGATCGAAGCTGTTTATAAACGGGCGGGCTACGAGGTCTATGCGATCTCTGCGCAGCAGGGAATCAATGTTGGCAAGCTGAAAGATCGGCTGTACGGTAAAATAACTGTATTTGCCGGACCTTCCGGCGTGGGCAAGTCATCGACTCTCAACGCTATCGAACCCGGTATGCAGCTGGTGACAGGCAGTGTCAGCGAAAAAATAGGGCGGGGCAAACACACCACGCGCTTTGCACACCTGCTGCCTTTTGCCGGCGGTTATCTGGCAGACACTCCCGGTTTTGGCAATTTGAATTTAGAAGAACTGGACGATAAAAAACTGGCTGCATGTTTCCGCGAATTTGCAGGCTTTGAAGATGGATGTAAATTTACGCCCTGCACACATACGCACGAACCGATATGCGGCGTCAAAGATGCGCTGGCAGCCGGAGAGATAGCGCAGTCGCGTTACGAATCGTACCTGACTATTTTAGAAGAAATAAAATCCAAAAAGGAAAAGGACGGAAGAAAATGATCAAAGTAGCGCCTTCAATCTTATCTGCCGATTTTGCTTATCTGGCAGACGAAATCAAAAAAATCGAAACTGCCGGAGCCGACTGGGTGCATATCGACGTGATGGACGGTGCCTTTGTACCGAACCTGACCTTTGGCGCGCCGGTCGTTAAAAATATCCGTAAGGTCACTGATCTCTTTTTTGACTGTCACCTGATGGTCAACAATCCCGAGCAATATATCGACGATTTTGCCGATGCCGGCGCGGATATGGTAGTAGTACACGCCGAAGCTACCAAACATCTGCACCGCTGTGTGCAATACATCAAAAACAAAGGTATGCAGGCCGGCGTGGCTTTGAATCCGGCTTCGCCACTATGCCTGGTGGAAGAGATTCTACCGGATGTGGATATGGTGCTTTTGATGAGCGTCAACCCCGGTTTTGGCGGTCAAAGCTTCATTGAAACCACAGTACCAAAAATCGCCCGGCTGCGGAAGATGATCAACGATGCAGGACTAAACATAGAAATACAGGTAGACGGCGGCATCAATGCTGAAACCTCCAGACAGGTGCGGGCGGCAGGCGCGACCGTGCTGGTAGCAGGCTCGTATGTTTACGGCGCCGCTGATACGGCAGCCGCTATTGCCAGTTTAAAAGCCTGATGACCAGACTGCCGGGGGCAAAGTGACGGCAAAAGGAGGATGACAGATGGAAGTAAGGGTAGAGCTTGCCTATGATAAGCCTCAGGCGATCATAGATTTATTTACCGAATATACAGACTCCATAATGGAACAAGGCCCTGACGTAGTTTCGTGCCTTGCTTTTCAGCATTATGACGACGAACTGCAAGAGCTGCAAAACAAATACGGCTTGCCGGACGGCAGACTGTACCTGGCGTTTTTGGGTGACGAAGCAGTGGGCTGCGTCGCTTTAAGAAAGCTGGACGACAGCAGCTGTGAAATGAAACGGCTCTATGTCAAAACAGGCTACAGGGGTAAACGCATCGGCAAGGCATTGGTCGAGCAGGTAATAGAAGCTGCCCGGCAAACAGGCTACCGGCAGATGCGTCTGGATACCTTTCGGTTTATGGAGGACGCCATTAAAATCTACCGTCAGTACGGTTTTTATGAAATAGGGCGTTATAATGATAATCCTGCTACAACAGCTGTTTTTATGCAGCTGGATCTTTAAACGGCAGGCGTTTTTACTCGCTTGAGAAATTAAAAAAAGCAGAAGTTACTGGTTCTATAAGTAACTTCTGCTTTTTTCTTTGTACTATTTTTCAATTCTGTTATTTTGCAAAATAGCCTTACTCAATTCGTTCAGGCAGTTGGTCAGCTTATCCAGCCGCTGCTCCATGCGCAGCAGCAGATACCAGCTCAGCACCATCGGAAAGCCGAAGTTGCCAATGGCGCTGCAAAGCTCTTTGGTATCCATAAGCTTAAGCCAGTACGGAAACAGTAACCGTCTTGATGCGCGCTTCCACCAGCTCGGTCAAAGCAACGCCGCCGCTGGTCAGCACGTTGGCGGCAATGATCTTGTCGGCGGCTGCCTTAGCATCAGCCAAAGTCACGTCTTCACGCGGGTCGGCAATGCTTAAAGTCTTTTTTGCACCGTCGCTTTTAGTAAAAACCAGTTCTAAAGTTTTTTCCATGTATATTCTCCTTTACTTAAAATTTTTTTCGTTACAAAAGCTTATTCAGCCTGAGCCAGCTCAGACTTTTCGGTAACGTAAACGTTGACGATAGCGTTGCTCATCAAAGTACCGATAGCCTCGGCCACAGCAAAGCATTTATCGTTCTCGGCGTCCAAACGTACATCGCCGACAGAACTGCTTTTAGTCTGAGCTGCACCAAGTGCGTCGACACCGTCTGTTACTTCCAAAGAAAGCCTATAGGAAGTGGGATTTTTACTTACAGTCATTTTGTCATCTCCTTTACTTTGAATTTTAAAATTATAATATTTTGCGCTCCCTCAGCAGTTATTATGGCTCATATCTGGCTTGCAAATACAAACCGCCTTTAATCACATACCTGTATTTTATGTTCATAAAATGACTGGAGAGAGTGTTTTTTCTGCCTTATGGCAGGCGTACCACAGAGCCTTGCCTCTGATTACCTGTCCGCCCGGCTTCATAGTGCCGTCGCCAGGTGAATCGCGCAGATACCACAAGTCCCAGCGGGTTTCCGCATCGCCGCTGTAAGGGCCGTAACCGTCCAGCAGTGCTGCCTCACAATGGGTCAGCACAGTAAAACGGTCCACAGGCAAGTCAAGACCGTCGGTCAAACGGGCGACTAATTTCGCGGCTGCATCAATTTGCTGCGGCGTGGGCGGGTAACTGCCAAAATCAGTATCATAGCCGTGGTGGGGCAGAGCCCCGAAAGCGCAGCACAGGGCGATACCGACCGAACCGCTGTTGCGGTGCCAGGTATGCGGCTTATGATCGGTCAGTAAAGCGCAGGTATGGTAAATGCTGCCGTCCGCGTCAATATTGAAATGATAGTCGTCGTACAGCTCGCCGTAACGTCCCGCCGTCCAGTGCAGATAAAGCTGCGTGATCCTGTTGCGGCCCAGTGCCGTCAGCTCCCGCAGCAGGTCCTCTGTCAGTACTGGTGGTGATGATCCCTGTAATCTCATTGTTGTTCCTCCTTTATTTTTGTTTGGGGTGATTAACCCTTACACTTATAAAAGAGCAGCAAAATCGCGATTTTATGCTATGTTTACACAAATAAAGCTGTAAAAACTGTTTCTGTAAAATAAAACGCCTCTAAAGCAGGGTAGAAACCTTACTTTAGAGGCGTTTATTTGTTTGTGATAATATATTGCAAGCATAAAAATAAAATAACGAACTTTAGTTTGTAAACATGATTACAAAGTGCTATACTAGGGCAAGAGATAGCAAATGAGTTGGCTTATCAGTCCCGTAACGGATTGGTGGTGGGACTATGAGCGTATATCAGGCATTGTCATTAATGATAGCGTTTGGTATCCTCGTGGCTACCATTTTTCTTGCCCTTAAATAGCAAGAAAATGAGCCCAACATAAGTATGCGGGCCCATCTTCAAGTCTACATTGTTACGAGATGAGCCAACGCGACTAAACATTTGCTATCTCTTTTGCTAATATTATATCGCATTTGTCAAGTAAAAGCAAAAACAGCGTAACCTTGCGGCTAGCGGCTTCCTGTCAATTTTAATATTTTCGGGGAAAGCCGACTATCCACAATCAACTATCTCTACTTCGTATTATAGACTGTTCGTCAAAGAATTTCAAGCATAGAGGTGATCATGTACATATTTTTATTATTCTATTATTAATGTTTCTTCGAGATCATTAAAGTAAAAGTGAAGGTGAATTTTTATGAAGTTAAATAATAGACTTAATTT
>ENA-OVGI01000112-OVGI01000112.1-human-gut-metagenome-genome-assembly--contig:-NODE-112-length-74692-cov-162.485496_pt1 | contig 74692 bp, 66 predicted proteins | sample MGYA00237771_ERZ505421 | MGnify/ENA primary metagenome ERZ505421 (study PRJEB26158, sample SAMN06016378) | human gut metagenome | biome: human gut; feature: ankylosing spondylitis patient; material... | reverse complement strand
CAGGTAGCCAAAGCTACCCAGCTACCTTTGGAAATCATTAAGAATCTGAGCAATTCAAAAAACTCAAGTTTCGCATGTAAGCTCCACACGCTCCAGGTATCAGAACACCATGGTATCCCCACATGCCCCAGGCATCAGAAGAGCATCACGTCCCCACACGCCCTGGGCTAGGAGCTTTTGGACCTTCAGCCCGTACTTAAACCACATGCGAAAGTTCAGGACTCTAATAATTCATTCCGAAGTACCAGAGAGGGATGATGATTCCATGCCCCGTCTCTATATCGTCTTTTACGATACGTCCGTTTTTTACATCCTCTATCTGCTTTTTACCTTTCTTCCTTCCGCCAATCTCAAAGGTATAATCACCAATGGTAAAGTCGGAAACCCTGGAGGAAGTAACGTCTTGTTTTTCTCTCATCTGATTGTAGAAGAAAGTTTCCCTTATGTTTCCTATGTTGGGATTAGAGGTGAGTACTGACATCAGACTTGGGTTATCGACATAAACTTTTTCCACCTTCCCCAGATTGCGCATTCCCGAAGTATCATCTCTGAGCAGACCTATCATTCCTGCACGCTCCAGATAGACGAGATAATCAGGCACGTTGTTCTTGCTTACCCCGATTTCTGTGGCGAGGTTCTCTACGCTTGGCTTGTAGGGAGCCAACCCGGAAAGAATGACGAGCATACGCTTCAGCTTGCGTGCTGTTGAAGCTTTCATATCAGCATATTGCGGAATGTCAACTTCTACCGTCTGGTCTATCACCTGCAGCATTCTTTGCGTAAAATCTCCCTCTATGGCAAATGGGTAATAGCCATGGTCGAGGTACGCTCTGAAAACAGGCAATGGATGATCCAACCCCGGAATCTCTACCTGGTGATTGAGTATTTCGTCGAGACTGAAAACTCTGGTCTTGATGCCTTCAAAAAGTTGCAGGTATTCCCTGAACGACAAGCCTTGCATCATATACATCAGCGCCCGACGACTCAGATCAGCTTCGCCCTTCTTGATATCCAAGACCGATGAACCGGTAAATATAAGGTTCAGGGATGGGTGCATGTCGTAAATTTGCTTCAGTTCTCTGCTCCAACCGGCATACTTGTGAATTTCATCTATATAAAGATGTGTACCACCCTCCTTGATAAACTCGTCAGCAAAGTCAATCAAGGAATGATTTGAAAAATAGATGTTGTCGGCAGACACATACAGGTGATGGCCTTCCTTAGACAGCTTGATGCGCTGAAGTATCATGGTGGATTTTCCAACACCTCGCGGACCAACGATACCTACTAATCGTCCATTCCAGTTGATTTCATCATATTTATATCTGATGAAATCAAGCGGAGTACGTTTCAATAACTCCGCCATGTATTCATAAAGTATATTGTCTATCATATCTTGCTCTTTTAGATGAATATCGTTTAAAACTGCAGCAAAGATACAAATAATCCCTCAATGAGGGATGAATTCTTTTGAAAAGTTCCCTCAATGAGGGATGAATTTAAGCATTTTTATCCCTCATTGGGGGATTTTTACACATTGTTATTACCAAATGAGTTCGTGCCAAACTTGGCAAAAAACGCAAGTTTGGCACGAACTCAACTTATAGTTTCAGGAGTTTGACAAACTCCCAGACTACAATGCCGGCGGTGACACTGACATTCAGGGAATGCTTGGTACCGAACTGGGGAATCTCCAGACAGCCATCGCTCATATCCACGATGTTCTGCTTGACTCCCTTCACCTCGTTACCGAAAATCACGGCGTAGCCTTTGGAGAGGGAAGGGTGAGCCTCAGGCAGGTTCTGGAGCTTGGTGGAGCCTTCTACCTGCTCGATGCTATATACAAAGTAGCCTTTCTGCTTCAACTTCTCTACCGCCTCTTCGGTAGTCTTGAAGTATTCCCAATCCACGCTGTCTTCGCCACCCAATGCCGTCTTATGAATCTCGACATTGGGAGGGGTGGCGGTGATTCCGCAGAGATACACCGCCTCTACACGGAAGGCATCGCAGGAACGGAAAACACTTCCTACATTATATAATGAACGCACATCATCCAGGACCACTATCAGGGGCAGCTTCTCGGCTTCCTTGAATTCCTCCAGGGTGAGGCGGTTCATCTCTATCGTTCTTAATTTGCGCATTATAATATACCTTTTATATATAATATAATCAGAGGCGGTTAAGCCTCTGCCTCTTTGGTCTTGTAGGCAAGGGCATACATGCGAATCTGCTTGATCATCGCCAGAAGACCATTGCTGCGGGTTGGACTCAAATGGTCTTTCAGACCAATTTTCTCTACGAAATAGAGGTCGGCATCCATAATCTCGGTTGGGGTATGACCGCTCAACACACGGATGAGGAGGGCAATGATACCCTTTACGATGAGCGCATCGCTATCGGCAGTGAATACGAGCTTGCCATCTACATTATCGCATTGCAACCATACGCGGCTCTGACAGCCGTCGATAAGGTTCTGCTCGTTCTTGTATTTCTCATCGAGAGGAGCCAACTCGTTGCCCAAGTCAATGAGCATCTGATACTTATCCATCCAGTCTGTGAAATCCTGGAACTCCTCTACTACTTCATCCTGCAATTTATTAATTGTTGCCATTATTTTATTTCTTTAATTTCGTTTACTGTAATCAACTTATAGAGCTTGTCGTTAGGGCGTACCTTATCTGGTACAGGGATGGAAACTCTACAGCCCTGCTGCGCTGTTTCTACAGGCTTCAGGTCGTAGCGGATTTCATCGGCATGGAGATACATCACACCGGTGGTGTTACCCGTAATCAGCAGTTTCTCGCCCTTGTCGAAGGTAGATGCCTCTACGGCTACTTCTGCCACACCCAACTTAGAGAAATATTTCATCACCTTGCCCACGAGCACCTTCTTCTCGGTAGCTACGGAACCGTAATGCTTGTTCCATTCACCGAGAGTCTGCCCCTGGTAATAACCATCCCAGAAACCACGGTTGAAGACGGTGGCGAGTTTCTCATCCCACTCATCCTTCTTCTCCTCGGTAAAGGTTCCGTCGAGCACGGCAGCTATCGCCTCCTTATAACATTTCACTACGGTATATACGTATTCAGGACCACGGGCACGGCCTTCAATCTTGAAGACGCGCACACCGGCATCCATCATGCGGTCGATGAAGCGGATGGTCTTCAGGTCCTTCGGACTCATCACATACTTGTTGTCGATTTCAAGCTGGTTGCCAGTTTCGTTATCTGTAACAGTATAGCTGCGGCGGCAGATCTGCACACACTCGCCACGGTTGGCAGAGCGGTTGGCATTAGCGAGACTCATGTAGCACTTGCCCGATACAGCCATGCACAGAGCACCATGACAGAACATTTCGATGCGGATCTGCTTGCCCATAGGTCCACAGATGTTCTGCTGTTCTATCTGCCCATGGATGTGCTTCACCTGGTCCATGTTCAATTCACGTGCCAGTACGGAAACATCAGCAAAGCGTGCATAAAATTTCAAAGCCTCTGTGTTTGAAATATTTAACTGTGTAGATAAGTGAACCTCCTCGCCCACTTCATTGCAATAGCTCATTACAGCCACATCGCTGGCGATGACAGCAGAGATGCCTGCCTCCTTGGCAGCATCGATGATTTCCTTCATCGTTGGGATGTCGTTATCGTAGATGACAGTATTGACGGTGAGATAGGTCTTGATACCATGCTCGTTGCAGGTAGCAGCAATCTCACGCAAATCATCGATAGTAAAATGGTTGGCTGAATGGGATCGCATGTTCAACTTGCCGATACCAAAGTATACGGAGTCGGCGCCAGCCTGTATGGCAGCAGCCAGTGACTCGCGTGAGCCCACTGGTGCCATCACTTCAAATTCGTTTATCTTTGTATTCATGAATGCAATTTTCTAATTTCAGGTGCAAAGTTACACCAAAATGAAGACAAAACACAGAAAAATGGAGAAAAAATGACAGAAATTCTATTATATTGACAAATCAATCACGATTATTTGTCTATATTTGCCTATAAATAAGAATATATCCCTAGGATATACTTCTTTTTATTATAAATCCAATCCAGTTTTACGGCTGGTATTATTAATTAAAATTAAAATGAAAGCGTATGAAGAAAGCTTTTACCTCAGGAATGATTCTGTTCCTGGCAATGACCACAATGGTTAGTTGCACACAAGAAAACGTGATGTTTGAAACAACACCACAAGTCAAGAACCAAGAAGTAAGATTCTGCTTCTTCGAAAGTTCCATTGTGCCTATCGGGCAGGATGAAGAGAGCAATCTTGCCAGAACGAGAGCCGACGGGAGCGAGAAATCGCTCAAGGATGCAAACCTCTACACAGATCTGCAAGTATGTCTCATTCCGAAAGGAGATGAAACTACTGCCGGCTATACCGTAAGACAGGAAAACTGGGATGACGAATTCGGAAACGTCAGCCTGCAGGTGCCGGCAGGAGAATACACGCTCGTTGCCGTAGCAGCAAAAACTGATTTGCAGCAGGAAGAACGAATCGAAGTAAAATCAAGGTATGAAATGACCTTTGCCAACAATATTGTACGCGATATGGCGTATACCCTGCAGGATATCAAGGTGGAATCGGGCAGCAAAGCCGTAACACAGAATGTTTCGCTGAAACGTGCCGTCAGCTGTTTTAAACTGCAAGCTACCGACCCGATGCCTCTTACTACCAATACGCAGGATATCACGATAAGCGGAAGCTGCGGTACGGTGTTCAATCCTTCTACCGGATTCTGCAAAGAAAAGGCTACCATCACCCGAAGTTGGACTTTTGACCCCAAAGAATACCAGAACCCATACATCAAATTCACACTCTACACTCTTCTGACCGACAATGATGTAACCGACATTCATATAACAACTACCGGAAAGGACAAGGAAGGAAAAGCAGTAAAGACCGTCAGCTTTGACAACGTACATCTGGTCATCGGAAAGAAGACTACCTATACCGGTCCGCTCTACACCTACCCTGCCAACAACATGTCGTTCACGATTGACCAGCCGGAGATTCCTGCATCAGGCTATGACAAGGAATTTTGATAACCCATGGAGTTTTAAGAAAGATTAATGCCACAGATTAAAATCTTTTTTGTATTTTTGCGGCATGGAAAGAAAGAACATTATAACCATAGGACTCGCTCTGCTTGTATTCGCCGGTTGCGGATACAGACAGCAGCGAGCCGGTATCTCAGAGACAGGTGGAGGCGAGGATTATCTTCCGGAGCATATCCACCTGATCAGTACTACGCCCGTCAAAGACCAGGGCAACAGCGAACTCTGCTGGGCATACGGCATGCTTGCCACCATCGAAAGCGAGCACATCATGAAGGGGGATTCCGTGAATCTCTCCATCGCCTACATAGCCCGCATGATGCTGGAAGAACAGGCACTGGAATATTACTTTGCACAAGGAAAGAAGAACATCAGCTTGCGCGGTACTGCCCCGATGCTGATACATTATATAGATAAGTATGGTGCACAACCTTACGACAGCTATGAAGATCCGAAGCACGTGAACTACAAGGTGCTCTGCCGCAAGGTGCAGAAACTGTGCGATGGCGCCATCTTGAAGAAAGCGGGCATCAGCCAGCTCAAGGAGGAACTGAACGACCTGTTTGACGCAGAAATAGGCTACATGCCTGCCAAGGCCGTACACATGCTGGGTGCCGAATATACCCCTCAAGAGTTTGCCCACAGCGTATGCTATCCCGAGGAGTATGTATCGCTCACCAGTTTCTCGCATCATCCTTACAGAGAATATTTTGCGCTCGAGATTCCCGATAACCGGATGCACGATGCCTATCTGAACCTTCCGCTCGACGAGCTGATGCTCCACATCAGGAAGGCGGTAGAAAAAGGACACCCGGTATGCTGGGAAGGTGACATCAGCGAACCTGGCTTCAAGGAACCAAGGAAGAACTGTGTAGACATACAGCCAATGGAACGCCCCGTGACCCAGGCATCGCGACAGAAGGAGTTTGAACAGCTTCGCACCACCGATGATCATGTGATGGAAATCATAGGTACCTTCATGAAAGGCAAGCAGAGATTCTACGTCTGCCGCAACTCATGGGGCAAGAACTGGGGCAACAAGGGACTCATCTACCTATCGGAAGACTATCTGCGCCTCAAGACCATCGCCGTGTTCATGAGCGAAGAGGCATATATAATAAGGTATAAGCTCCCAAACAGGCTTCAGACATAAGAAATGTGTTAAAATGGTTGACATACATCAAATAGCTGTTAAATAGCACGTGTGTGCGCACACACATAGTTGATTTATATCAAAAAAGAGGCTTTTTTATGTGATTTTCTCTTAAAACATTTGGTGGGTTCGGAAAATCGTCGTACCTTTGCATCGTCAATAAGACAAAAAGGTTATTAGGTTTTTAGGTTAAGATTGTTAGTTGTTTTAGGTTATTAGTTAGTTTAAAGGTAAATTTAAGATTGTTTATTCAGAGAAACGGTATTAGTTAAGGTAAAGAAAAGATTGTTTATTCAAGGACGACAAAAAGTTTAGGTTATTAGGTTTTTAGGTTTAAGATTGTTAGTTGTTTTTTATTAGGTTTTAGTTTAAAGGTAAATTTAAAGATTGTTTATTCAAGGACAACAGGATAATTCAACAGGTGAGTTGAAGGTAAAAAGATCAAATGTATGGGATAACCAAAGATGACGCCTGAGCAGAATTGCTGCTTCGGGCTTCGTAATGGAAAGGGTAACAAAAAACCCTTGAGTTATGAGAAATTTGGGAATATCGTATTAGAAGAGCGCAATTTCGAAATCATTCGAAGTTGCGCTCTTTATATTTTATCCCCTAGGTAAAGAAGCTAGGACATATGTATTACTACATAAAAACTTTGCCAAAGACTATAGCCATAACTCCTTAAAGTACTTAACTCATTTACTCCTAGACTGGAGAAAGTTCAGTTTGAGAAAAAATAACCGCCAAATTATTTTGTTTTACCAACGAAAAGTCGTAATTTTGCAGAAGATATATAAAGATAAGAAATTATGGCAAGACATCCTCTCTGGAACGAAGAATACTGGCTCCTGCTGTTGCAGCTGTACCAGAAGAAGCCCATGGGCGTGAAACCTCTCTATTCGAAAGGGATGGTCGACTTGAGCTTGGAACTGCATATTCCACCTGAGTTTCTGCACGAACAGATGTTCAAACTCAGAATGGTGACTCCGAGAATCAAGCGACTATGGGAAAAGTATGCCGATAAGCCACAGAAACTGAAGCGCGATATACAGCGCATCAGACAGATGAACGGCTGCGGAAACGCCATACAGTTCTTCGAGGGAGTGGAAGTGAAGGAAACATTCGAGAAAAACTGGGAACCACTGGAAAGTGAACCATCGCTCACCCCCGTAAAACTCATCATCATCCTCGATCTCTACTTCCAGCTTACACCAATCACCATGGTGCCGGAAACACCGGAAATCATCGACCTGGGAAAACTCATCAGGACATCACCGAAGGTCATTGCCAAGGCGATGGGCATATTCATGTACTGCGACCCCTATCTCAACCGCGAAGATATGCTGATACACCCGCTGCTAGAAGCATGCAGCGACATCTGGCACCAATACGGAAACGGAAATCCAGACAAGCTTTACCAGCTTGCCAACGAACTAAAAGAATACTTTAAGTAATTATGGCTCAAAAACTCATACAGACACAGGCACAGAAGTTACAGCAACTTCAAAGACTTTCAGCCCAGCAAATGCTGCAGGTGAAACTGTTGGAAATGCCGCTCACGGAACTGGAAGACAGTATCAATGCAGAACTGGACGATAATCCCGCTCTGGAAAGCGAGAACCCAGACGACATGCTCAACGAGAATGTCGCCAATGATGATTCGCCCACAGATGATGAGTACGACAACAGCAGCGATGAGGATGCCTACGAGGCTGAATCTGAAAAAGAAGAAAGAAAAGACGAACTGGACCAGGCACTGGAAAGCATCGGAAAAGACGACCAGATGCCTGACTACAATACAGACAGATACAACAACCAGGACAGCGCTGACTACGAAGAAATGGTTTACGGCGACACTACCTCTTTCTATGATAAGCTGAAGGAACAGATGGATATGCAGCCGCTCAGCGACAAGGAGAAGGAAGTAATGGAATATCTCATAGGTTCACTGGATGACGACGGACTGCTCCGCAAGGACCTGGACAGCATCTGCGATGAACTCGCTATCTATCACAACATCGATGTTACGGAAAAAGACATCGAGCACGTGCTCCACATTCTACAGACCTTCGACCCAGCCGGTGTAGGAGGAAGAAGTCTGCAGGAATGCCTCCTGCTGCAGGTTAAGAGACTGCCAAGAGGTGTGCTCCGCAAGACAATGGAAGAGGTGTTTACCGACTATTTTGACGAGTTTACCAAGAAACATTGGGACAAGATCAAGGCAGGACTGGAACTGAACGATACACAGGTAGAAACCCTGCAGGCAGAAATCAGAAAGCTGAACCCGAAACCGGGCGCATCGATGGGCGAAACAGAGGGAAGAAACATGCAGCAGATTACCCCCGACTTCATCATCGACACCAATGATGACGGAACGATTACATTCTCGCTGAACCGTGGCAACATTCCGCAACTGACGGTTTCGCCATCATTCACCGACATGATTGACACCTACAGGAAGCATAAAGACAAGATGAGCCGGAGCGACAAGGAAGCCCTGCTCTACGCCAAGGAAAAGGTGGACAAGGCACAGGGATTCATCGAAGCCATCAAGCAGAGAAGACATACCCTCATCGTCACCATGAAGGCAATTATCGACATACAGCGGCAGTTCTTCCTGGATGGAGACGAGGCTGACCTGAAACCGATGATCCTGAAGGATGTAGCAGAACGCACGGGACTGGACATCAGTACCATCTCGAGAGTGAGCAACGTGAAGTATGCCCAGACTAAATGGGGCACCTTCCCGCTGAAGTTCTTCTTCACAGACAGCTACACCACTGAAGACGGCGAAGAGATGTCTACCCGCAAAATCAAGATTGCCCTGCACGACATCATCGAGAAAGAAGACAAGAAAAAGCCGATCAGCGATGATGCACTCGCCAAACTGCTGAAGGAGAAGGGATTCCCTATCGCACGACGTACGGTGGCAAAATATAGGGAGCAACTGGGCATACCGGTGGCACGACTCAGGAAATAAGATAGTGGTATGAGTCAGGAAGAAACCGGGGCCCACCACAAAATATTTGAGAGATAAAAAGAATATATACGTTATTAGTGTTATGAAAGAGAAGAATATCATATTGACAGCACGCATCATGAGCATGATCTTCACGCCCTTCTATCTGCCGATGGTAGGACTGATTGCTCTGTTCATCTTCAGTTATATGTCGCTGTTACCGATAGGATACAAACTGGTGATGCTGGGCATGGTCTACCTCCTGACCGTCGTAGCTCCATCACTACTCATCCACCTCTACCGCATGGTTCAAGGCTGGACCTCGCGTGAGCTGGGCAAGAAGGAGCGTCGTATTGTGCCTTACATCCTCTCTATCGTATGTTACTTCGGCTGTTTTTTCTGGATGGAATACCGCAATACGCCTCGCGTCATCAGTATCATCGTAGTGGTAGCGCTGGCGATACAGATGATTTGCGCCTTCATCAATGTATGGTGGAAGATCAGCACCCATACGGCAGCCATCGGAGGTGTGGCAGGAGCTCTGGTGTCTTATTCTGTAGCCTTCAATTTCAATCCGCTGTGGTGGCTCTGCCTTGTGCTGATGATGGCAGGAGCAGTAGGAAGTGCCCGCATGATACTCCGACAACATACGCTGTCACAGGTAGTTACAGGATTTCTGATAGGAACCACCTGTGCTATATTGGTAATATAAAGTTTATAATAAAATATAAGAAGAAATGAAACCATTAGTAAGCATTATTATGGGCAGTACAAGCGATCTGCCTGTTATGGAAAAAGCATGTAAGTGGCTGAACGACAACCAGATTCCTTTCGAGGTTAATGCCCTTTCTGCTCACCGCACTCCAGATGCAGTAGAGTCATTCGCCAAGGGAGCCAAGGAGCGTGGCGTGAAGGTTATCATCGCCGCTGCCGGTATGGCTGCCGCCCTTCCTGGTGTTATCGCAGCATCTACTCCTCTGCCAGTAATCGGCGTGCCTATCAAGGGTATGCTCGATGGTCTTGATGCCATGCTCAGCATCATCCAGATGCCTCCTGGCATTCCTGTAGCTACTGTTGGTGTGAATGCGGCTCAGAACGCTGCCATCCTCGCTGCTGAAATGATTGCCCTTGCCGATGAGGAAGTGGCTCAGAAGGTAGAGGCTTGGAAGGCGGGTCTCGGTGCCAAGATCGAGAAGGCCAACAAGGACCTGGCTGAGATGAAATACGACTTCAAGTGTAATTAATCTAATATTGTAATATGCCCCATTCTTTTGGGGCATATCTTATCTTATATATTATGGTAGATTTATTCAATTATACCCGCCGGGCCTCTTCTGTGGCACATATCGGAGCCCTCGGCCTGGGTGGCGATAATCCTATCCGCATCCAGTCGATGACCACCACCAACACCAATGATACCGAGGCTTGCGTACAACAGGCTGAGGAGATTATCAAGGCTGGTGGCGAACTGGTGCGCTTCACCACTCAGGGTTCCCGCGAGGCAGAGAACATGAAAAACATCAATGCCGGCATCCGTGCCGACGGCTATCAGACTCCGCTCGTAGCCGATGTTCACTTCAATCCTAACGTTGCCGACGTGGCTGCTCTCTATTGTGAGAAAGTGCGCGTCAATCCTGGCAACTACGTGGATCCTGCCCGCAAGTTCATCAAGCAGGAATATACCGACGAGGAGTATGCCCACGAACTTCAGAAGATTGAGAATCGCTTCGTACCTTTCCTCAACATCTGCAAGGAGCATCATACTGCCATCCGCATCGGTGTGAATCATGGTTCACTCTCCGACCGCATCCGTAACCGCTACGGCGATACGCCAGAGGGCATCGTAGAGAGCTGTCTCGAGTTCCTGCGCATCTGCAAGAAGGAGAATTTCCACGATGTGGTTATCAGCATCAAGTCATCCAATACCGTTGTGATGGTTCGCTCCATGCGCCTCCTGGTAGAAGAAATGGAGAAGGAAGGCATGAACTACCCACTCCACCTCGGCGTAACCGAAGCCGGCGAAGGCGAAGATGGCAGAATCAAGAGTGCCGTAGGTATCGGTGCCCTCCTGGCTGATGGCATCGGCGATACCGTTCGTGTAAGCCTGAGCGAGGAACCGGCTGCAGAGATTCCAGTGGCACGCCATCTGGTAGATTACATCGGCAAGAAGAAGGGGCATCTGATGATTCCTGCCACAGCTTGTCCTTCATTCGACTGGCTGCGCCCTACCCGCCGCGAAACCGTGGCTGTAGGCAATATCGGCGGCAGCAACGTTCCGGTGGTTATCAGCAACCGAATCAACGGCGAGAGCACCGCTTGTGAGAACAAGGATGCTACTCCAGACTATATCTACATCGGTGGCAAAATGCCTAAGCAGTTTGTGGCTGGCCAGAGCTACATCGTAGATTACAATGTTTACGAGACGCTGAACAGCAAGCCAGAGACTACTGGTGCCAAGCTCTACCCTATCTTCCCTGCCATGGCAATGCCGCTCATCGCCAGCATCAAGGCAGACGTCAAGTTCCTCACCCTGCAGTTTGGAACTCCTGCCGATGAGTATATCGCTTGCCTGAAGGCTCATCCTGAGGTGGTGGTTATCTGCGTAAGCAATCATCAGAACCGTCTGGGCGACCAGCGTGCATTGGTTCACGAGATGATGAATGCCGGCTTGAAGAACCCTGTGATCTTTGCTGAGATGTACCAGCACAGCAAGGAGGAGAAGAGCGACTTCCAGCTGGAGGCTGCTGCTGATATGGGAGCCTTGATGATTGATGGTCTTACCGATGGTATCTGGCTGATGAACAATGGAGACATCCCTGCCCAGACAATAGATGAAACCGCTTTCGGAATACTTCAGGCAGCCCGTCTGCGCACCAGCAAGACCGAGTATATCAGTTGTCCGGGATGCGGCAGAACCCTCTACGATCTTCGTGAAACCATCGCCAAGATCAAGGAGGCAACCAAGCATCTCAAGGGTCTGAAGATAGGTATCATGGGCTGTATCGTGAATGGCCCAGGCGAAATGGCGGATGCCGATTACGGCTACGTAGGTGCCGGTCCTAACCGAGTAAGCCTCTACCGCAAGCAGGTTTGCGTAGAAAAGAATATTCCGCAGGAGGTGGCAGTAGAGCATCTACTCGCCCTCATCGACTCGGACAAGCAATAATATTTAGGCACGGATTACACAGATTACACGACTCTTTATTAGAGATTATGATATGGTTTATTAGCAGTTGCGCCATAAATCCGTGTAATCCGCGTAATCCGTGCCTAATTTATACCCGCCCCTAATCACTCCCCGTTCCTAATCCATAGTGCCTTCAAAAGTTCAGGAATGAATGTTATCTTTAAGTTAATCTCCACCTCTTTATATGGCTCTTTCACAAAAAAAATGTATCTTTGCAACTGTAATCATCAAAAACTGAAAAGATTATGGCAAATACTAAACTGCTCCTGGTAGAGGATGATGAAAACCTCGCCTATATGGAGAAAAGTTGCTTCGAAGATATCATCGGAGGATATGAGGTGAAAACCGCCGTAAACGGCAAGGAAGGACTGAAGGTGTGGCAAGACTTTCAGCCCGATGTTATTGTATCTGATATCGACATGCCCATCATGGACGGAATAGAAATGGTGAAGAAAATACGCGAGGTTGACGGAAAAACCATAATTCTGTTTACCACCGGACTCACCTCGCCGAAAGACCTGAAGGCAGGTTATGCCACCGGGGCCAACAACTATGTGAAGAAGCCGTTTATTCCGGAAGAGCTTGATGCTCATATACATAGCCTGCTCCAACTGAAAGCCGGAGCCCGCAGCGAAAACGCCAGCAACCAGATAAAACTGGGTAAATACATTCTAGATGCCGACCATGCTACTCTGAAAGATACGCAGGATGGTAAACAGAAAATGCTCACCGCACGAGAGGCAAAGATTCTGGAACTGCTGGCAGTAAACAAAAACGAGGTGGTGCGCCGCGAAGCCGTGTTGAGCCGCTTCTGGGGCGTGGAAGACAAAGACTATTTTGCTTCCAGAAGTTTGGATGTATTCATCAAGAAAATCCGCACAGCGCTGGAAGACGAACCGGGCGTAGAACTGAAAACCATCAGAGGTGTGGGATTCAAACTCATCGCAGAATAGACATCCCCCACCCCCCTCATAACATCATACGAGAATCAAATTAGAATAAAGAAAAAAGACAGAAAAGACATCATTATGCTGAAAGCGATATTATACTACATCCTGTTTCTGGCAGAATATCTCATCACCATCTTCCTGGGAGGATTCCTGGTGGGACTCTACATGGCAATGAACATGGATTCGGGCTCCCACAGCCAGCAGATAGGAGCCCTGAAGGAATCCGTCTATCCGTTTATAATAGTCATCGGATTTCTGGGCATACTCATCGTATGGTTCACCTTCGGACATTACAAATTCTCCAGGTTCTCGCTTGGAAAGGTGATTCCTGCAGCCAAATGGAAGGCGATGACCATTTGCACCATGCCGATTCTAGGCTTCACCATGGTCTTCTATTCCATCATGAATCTCTTCCATCTCGACTTCCTTCCCAAGCAGATGATGGATATTAGCTATCTCGGCTTCCTGCCTTTTAATATCAACGGATCGTTTATATCTGCCTACATATTCTTCGGCGCCATTCAGGAGGAACTGATCCGCTGCGGCAAGAAGAGTTGGGTGCAGCTGCTCACGCTCTCGATCATGATGCTGCCAGCCAGCATGATGTCGGTAACACCCAGTGGTGATATCAATGTAGATCTGACCGTGCTCGGTTTTATCACCCTCTGCTATTGCAGCTGGATATACGGCAAGACACGCAGCACCATCATTCTCTTCGTGCTTTATTTCGTATCCAATCTGGTTCCCTTCCATTTTGAATCGAAAGTGCTCGGCATATTGCTCCTGATAGCCGGTACGGCATTAACCATAGGCGGATTCGCTGCCCTGAGCAGGAAACTGCCTGAAATGCTTGTGAAAGATGAAAACGAATAGAACCAAAATACTCAGCACCACGGCGCTGATAGCCGTGCTCTGCATGCAGCTGTTCTGGATGTGGAACTCCTTCGAGATGACCGTTCACCAGATGGGGTTTGAAACACCCTGGAACCTGGCACCGGATGTCAGGGCACAGGCCCTGCTCGCAGCCTTTTACGAAAGCAAGTTCACCGTTCTCACCTCTCTCCTCACCACGGTGGTCATCATCCTGAGCCTCATCGACCAGATTAATTATATTGATGAGCAGGAAAGGGTGCGACTGCTGCGCGAGGACTTCTCCTATGCGATGGTTCACGATATGAAATCGCCCCTTACCTCCATCATCATGGGAACCAAGTATCTGCACAGCGGCGTACTGGAAAAGAAACCGGAAATGAAGGAGAAATACTTCTGCATCGTAGAAGACGAGGCACAGCATCTGCTTGCTCTCATCAACCGCCTGCTCACCATCTCGAAACTGGAGCACGGCAAGCTGCATATTCAAAAGGCGGAAGTAAATTTGGAAACGATGATAGAGGATGTGGTGGATAAATACAAGGCGAAATCGGCGAAACCGATTCATATCACCACCCACATAGGAGCCACCACCGCCCTGGCCGACGAGGAATATCTGAAGGAAGCCATCAGCAACCTGGTGGATAACGCCACCAAATACTCTAAGGAAGAAATCAATATCCAGATTTCCACCCTAGAAAATGATAAGAACGTATATATCAAAGTATTCGATGAAGGTATCGGCATTGCCAAAAGCGAGCTGAAAACCATCTTCAACCGCTTTGAGCGTGCTGCAGAGCACGAAAAGGATGCCAGGAAAACCCGTGACGGCTTCGGTATCGGCCTGAACTACGTGCTGCAGATAATCAACACCCATGGCGGCAGGATAAGCGTAAAAAGCGAGAAAGGCAAATGGTCGGAGTTCACCATATCGCTGCCGAAATAATCTGCTTGCACAGCCATATTAATAACAAAGCTCCCGATGCATCATGCACCGAGAGCTTTGTTTTATCTTATTTCACGATAGAAGAAACCGGATTTCTCACACCCTTCATTCCTACGAGGAATGCCTTGGCAGCACCAAACTTGAGGAACATATCCAAACGGATAGGAATATGATTCTCATCATCGGTTACATAGAAATCTACGATTCTCTTATACTTGCGATTCTCATACTCCATATAGGCAAGGCGCAGGCAACGGTACTTCACACCATTATCTGCCTTGATGGTAACCTTACCATCAAACTTTATCTGAGCTGGAGTGCGGTTCTTTCCATCAGCAATAGGGAATTTTACGGTATAACCCTTCTTCCAGTTGGCAGGATTGAAACTGCGGGCACGCAGGAAGATGTTCATCATGTCAAAAACACAATCATCGTAGGTGGCATTCTTCCATACATGCTTGCCATCATGCTGCTGACGGTGCTGCTTGAGATGACACCTACCGCCAGAATAGCTGTAGAATACCTCATCTACCGTATAGCGCTTGCCCTCGTGAGCTCCCTTACGGAAATACATAGGCGCCAGATCGGTGCCGCTGTAGCAGAGCAGAGTGTCGCGAAGCACAAAGATATCATCTACACGCTTATTGCCTCTTGTAACAAGAGAACCGCGATAAGCAGGCTTACCATGACGGGTGGTTTGGACGATAGACATACTGGCATTACCAGCTTTTACCCAAACAAACTTCCAATTGTAATACAGATTGTAAGTAAGGAACTCACCCGACTTGAAGGCTGTATTACGGAAGGTACACTGGGCAGACACCGTAGTGCTGACCAGAAGTAGCAATAATGCAATCCCGAATGATTTGATCGTTTTCATAACTCTTTATAATTTAGGAATGTACTCGATGCCAAGTTTCTTGGCACGTTGCGCATTCTGGTTCTTAACTTTCTTTTCTTTATCAGGCTTCTGCTTGGTAATGGCACCAGGCTTCTGGCGGGAAAGTTCACGGGCCGTAGGATCCCAACTCTCGGTTAAATCCCATTTAGCCTTGCATTCTATCACGTCTGGATAGTAATACACCTCTTCTGCCTGTTCATCCTTATCATAGCAGCCTGTATCCCACTTGCCGTTGCCGTTGCGGTCTACTATCAGACGCATGTAATACTTCTCCGGCTTGAGATAATAGAATTCGGCTACTCCGTTCACTGCCTTCACTTCTTTCACCACCTGATCCTGCGCATTGAGTAGCTGAACGAGGAGCGGATGATTGTCGAAATCGTGCGTTACATTAATAAGCAACGTGCCGTAAGTATCCAGGGAATTGACCTTGAAACCCTGTTTCACAGGTTTAGATACAAGTCCGTAGATGTCCTGGAATGCGGCAGAATCAACCTCCAGACTATATTCTATGTCCGGACGCCACTCGCCTCTCAGAATATACTTGCGGTTGCCCAGCGGCTTAAACTCCATCGGCGCCCTATACCATAGCGTATCATGCTTGGCATAGAGATGAATGCCTGCTGTATCGGCTTTGGCAAGCGGCGTATTGAAGGTGAAGATAACATTCTTGTCAGGATCGAGCTGAGAAGAGACACTCATCTGAACATCAAGCGGTTTTACAGCCATCACGCTATCATAAGGTTCACCCTTCTTCTTCAGTTTTTCCTGCTTCTTGGTCCATTTCTCCAGTTCCTTAGCCTGCGCCTTCATACGCTTTTCGTAAGGTTCCTTCGAAAGAATTTCGAGCGTATCAGTCTGGTTGCGGAGCACGCCCGTACTGTCTGTTATACGGTAAGTAAGCTCAATATTCAGCGTATCCTGATTGACCAGCGCCGTATCCTTGATCCAATAGGTAAGCGTATCGTTCTTCTCCGATTTTTCCAGAATAAAGGCATCTTTCTCATTAAAATTCAAGCCCTTGATCTGTGGCAGGATAGAATCACCATAACTGTAATAGAGCGAGAAGCAGTTGGCCTTCTGACGCTCTGCCTTGAGGAAGAAGCGGTCGGAAACCTGTTCGGTAAAGGCACGGAGCACTACATTATCCGGTAGAAAATGAGTATAATTAACCTGATCTATCGACTTGATATGCAAGGAATCAATCCATGTAGTATCCTGTCGTACATCCGGCTTGCTTGACGGCACGATAATATCATGAGAAAAAGCAAGTTTTTCGCTTTTCTGGCTGAACATATAGTTGCCATCCATATCCTGCAGGGCATAGATGCGGTAAGAGCCCGGAGCCACACCTTTTATGACGAAGCGACCACGGCTGTCGGTACGGCTTACACGCAGCATAGGCTTGGTCTTGAAGGCTGAATCGGCATGATCAGCGTAAAGACCTACCAGAATACCCTTGATAGGCTCCAGATTCTCTGATTCGAGCACATATCCCGACACCTCCATCGTATCGATGACCTCGCCGGTAGAGAAACTGTAGGTATAGTTTCCCATCGGATTGTCCTCGTTATTATCGCTGATGGCATCGGAAAAGTCGATGGTATAGGTAGTATTCGGCTTAAGCGAATCTACCAGAGAAATCTGAATATGCTTGCCCGAAGCCTTGATTTCAGGCACTTCGAGCTGCGGAGGCGAAACAACCACTTTCTCGGTAGGATTATCTACCTTGATATATTCGTCGAAATAGATATTCACCTTCTTCTGCTTCACATTTACGCCCTTATCGGCTGGCGAAGCTCCAATCACCTTAGGAGGAGTTTCGTCGAACCAACCACCATCCGGCTGTCCCATCTTGGCACAGGATGCCAACATGAGGAAAGCTAAGACGTAGAAAGGCAGAAACAGTGAATTTGCCTTCAACTTGTTCTTTATGTCGTTCAATTGAATCATTCTTTATATCTTCTTAATATCGCAGCATCACTTCAACTTCAGGCGGAAGAAGCATGCAGCTTGTTTTATTTGTTCATCATGAGCATCTCATCAATGTTCTTGCGGCTGTTGCTCAAGCGTGGAATCTTATGCTGTCCACCTAACTTGCCCTTGCTCTTCAGCCATTCATTGAAGAGTCCCGGCTTGGCCTTCACTATCTCCAGATGCTGGAGGGTAACGTCGTGAAAGCGCTTGGCCTCGTAATCGCTGTTGATTTCCTGCAGCTTCTGGTCTAACAGACTGGCAAATTCATCGAGGCTGGCTGGCTCCTGAGAGAATTCTATGAGCCACTGGTGACGGCACTTGGCATTACTGTCCATATAAACCGGCGCAGCGGTATAATCAGAAACCTGAGCACCCGTCTTCTCGCAGGCATAAGCCAATCCCTTCTCGGCATTATCCATGATCAGTTCCTCGCCAAATGCATTAATAAAGTACTTGGTACGGCCGGTAATGACAAACTTATAAGGATTCTTGCTGGTAAACTGAACCGTATCGCCGATGAGATAGCGCCACAAACCACAGGAAGTGGTGATGATCATAGCGTAGTTCTTGCCTACCTCAACACCCCAGAGAGGCACAACGGTAGGATTCTCGCTGCCGAATTCGTCCATAGCGATAAACTCGTAGAATACATCATAATCTATCATAAGCGACATGGCTGGGTCTGCCGGATCATCCTGCAGCCCGAAGAATCCCTCGCTGGCATTATAAGTCTCCATATAATGCATGTTCGGCGAAGTGATGAGCTGTTCATACTGCTTGCGGTAAGGAGTAAAGGCAATACCGCCATGGAAGAATACCTCCAGATTAGGCCATACCTCTTCCAGATGCTTCTTGCCGGAAAGTTCCATGACACGCACCAGCACACTAAGCATCCAGCTAGGAACACCCGAGATATTGGTTACGTTCTTATTCATCGTTTCGCGGGCAATAAGGTCGCGTTTCACTTCGAAATCGCTCAGGAGAGCGGTTGACTTCTTAGGAACACGCACCAGATTGGCAAGCGGATTGATATTTTCGATGAGGATAGCACTCAGATCACCCACCAGACTATCCGACACATTATAGTTAGGCGAATGGCTTCCACCTAAGATAAGGCTCTTGCCATCAAAGAGTCTGCTCTTCGGATTATTGCGCAGATAATAGGCTACGGCATCAAAGCCTCCGGCATAATGAATGCCATGCAAGCCATCATGAGAAACCGGGATAAACTTACTCTTATCGTTGGTGGTGCCAGATGACTTGGCATACCATTTTACCAGTCCCGGCCATAGAATATCCTTTTCGCCATGACGCATACGGTCGATATCCCCCTTCAACTCCTCGTAGGTATTGACAGGAATATTCTGTGCAAATTTATCATAACTGTTGGTGGTATTTAATAAATGCTTGACACCATATTCAGTATTTTTTCCTTTATTTATAAGGTGCATAAGCACTTTATGCTGCAAATGTTCTGCATCATAGACATACTTCTCCAACTCCTTCTGCCGAGGTTTGAAGACGTTACTTACTATCGTTGTTAAACTCATATCTAGATATATATCATTTAAGTAGATGCAAAAGTAAATCAAACTTTTGATATAGAGAAAGTTTTTACTATTTTTTAATACAAAAGGGTAAGATAAAGTATACAAAAAGGAAATATACAACACAAAAGACTCCCATAAGTGGCGATATTTACCATCTCATGGGAGTCTTCTATTAAATCGTATTTCCTATCCGGAAAGAGATACAGTTTACTCACCGTTATCGAAAGCAGCCGCTTCGGCAGCGGCAATAATCTCTTCTCTTGATAATTCCTTAGGCTGAGCCGTGATGTCGCTCAAATCGAACTCATCACTCTCCTTCTTTTCCTCCTTCACCTCGACCTGCATTTCAGTTTCCTGGGCAGTTTCGGCAGATTTCTCTGTGAAAACCTCCTCTTTGAAAACATTGATGTGCTTCTCCTCTACCGGTGCGTTTTGTGCATCAGCATCCTGCGAGATGATGAAATCGTCTTTCACTTCTGTGTTAGGCACGTTTTCAACAGGTTCCTCTTCCATCTTGGTGCGGTTAGCCTTAGCTGTGAACACAGCATCAATATACTGTGGTTCTTTGCGCAGTTTTTCCAAGCTAGTCTTAGAAGCCACCTGCTGGCTTTCCTTCTTGGAATAGCCCTTTCCTACTCCACCTTCAACACCTTCGAGTACAACCTGATAGGTGAAAATCGGGCTACCATTCTTGTCTTTTTGCTGGTCTAGCATAACGAAATCCAGCTTCACGCGGTTTTTCTGGCTCCATTCGATGAGTTTGCTCTTGAAGTTAACCTCCTTATAAGCCACCTTATCGATGTTTATCATTTGTGCCAGAATACGTTTCTGCATAAAATACATGCAGGCATCGTAACCACGGTCCAGATAAATGGCACCTACCAAAGCTTCGAACGCATTTCCTCCCATATAACTGTTATGAGAAGAACTGTGGCCATTAGAAAGAATCAGCTGGTTGATGCCCATTTCCTGTGCCAGTTTATTCAGCGTATCACGCTGCACTAACTTGCTTCGGGTATTGGTAAGGAATCCCTCACGCTTGCCAGGGAAATGCTGGTACACGATATCTCCTACTACAGCATCCAAAACCGCATCACCCAAGAACTCCAACCGCTCGTTGTTCACTGGTTTTCCCTTAGAATTGCGGTGCATGATGCTCTTGTGCAACAGCGCCATCTTGTAGTAGCTGATGTCGTGAGGATAAAAACCGAGGATTTCATATAAAGACAAATAAAGCTCTTTATCCTTGCGGAAAGAGAGCTTTATCCTATCTATAAAATTATTCAGCATACTTCTTGAATACTACACAGCAGTTGTGACCGCCGAATCCGAAAGTATTACTCAATGCAGCACGAACCTCACGCTTCTGAGCTTTGTTGAAGGTAAAGTTCAAGTTGTAATCGAGCTCTGGATCATCATCACCCTCTTCGTGGTTGATAGTAGGAGGAACGATATCGTTCTTCACACTAAGAACACAAGCCATAGCCTCTACTGCACCAGCAGCACCAAGGAGGTGACCAGTCATTGACTTGGTAGAACTGATGTTGAGCTTGTAAGCTGCATCACCGAAGACAGCCTTGATAGCCTTAGCCTCAGAGATATCACCTACGTGGGTAGATGTACCGTGAACATTGATATAGTCAATGTCCTCTGGCTTCAGATTGGCATCAGCAAGTGCACGCTCCATAACGAGCTTAGCACCAAGACCCTCAGGATGAGATGCTGTGATGTGATAAGCATCGGCACTCTCGCCCTCACCTACCATCTCAGCATAAATCTTCGCACCACGAGCCTTAGCGTGCTCAAGTTCCTCGAGAATCAAGCAACCTGCACCCTCGCCCATGATAAATCCATCACGGCTTGCGCTGAACGGACGTGAAGCATGCTCTGGGTCATCATTACGTGTTGACAATGCATGCATAGCATTGAAACCACCTACGCCACAAGCGCAGATAGCAGCCTCTGCACCACCGCTAACGATGATGTTTGCCTTACCCAAACGAATCAGGTTGAAGGCATCAGCCAATGCATTGCTTGAAGAAGCACATGCAGATGTAGTAGTGTAGTTTGGTCCGTGGAATCCAAAGTGGATGGAAATCTGACCTGAAGCGATATCTGCAATCATCTTAGGGATGAAGAATGGGTTAAACTTAGGACCATTCTCCTCGTGAGTACCATAGTACTTCACCTCATCCTCGAAAGTCTTGATACCACCGATACCTACACCGAATACAACGCCAACGTTGTTCAAGTCTTCCTTCTCAAGATCGATATTAGCATCCTTTACACCCTGCATGGCAGCAATCATAGCCAACTGGGTATAACGGTCAAGCTTGCGAGCTTCCTTACGATCAATCCAATCATTGATGTTCAGGCCTTTAACCTCGCAAGCGAACTTGGTCTTGAAAAGGGTTGTATCGAAATGAGTAATAGGCGCAGCACCGCTCTTACCAGCAAGGAGGCTCTCCCAAGTTTCCTCAGGAGTATTACCAACTGGAGTCACAGCACCGAGACCTGTTACAACAACTCTCTTTAATTCCATTTAGTATAATTTAGCTGCTAAATTACTTAGCGTTCTCCTCAATGTAAGAGATAGCGTCACCTACAGTAGCAATCTTCTCAGCCTTATCGTCTGGGATAGAGATAGAGAACTCCTTCTCAAACTCCATGATCAACTCTACAGTATCCAAAGAATCTGCACCAAGATCATTTGTGAAGCTTGCCTCTGGCTTAACTTCAGCCTCATCAACACCGAGTTTATCAACGATAATTGCCTTTACTTTGCTTTCAATTTCTGACATAATTGTAACTTTTAAAATGTTTATAAATCAATTTCTAATTAAAAATCTGAGTGCAAAGGAACACTTTTTTTTTGAGATAAACAAATATTTTGGCGAAAAAAGTGCATTATTGTGCACAAACACCCCCTAATTGTGCATATTTTTGGCATTTTTTTCCATTTTTGTTGGTCGTTTCAGATTATTTTGTTACTTTTGTACGGTATTAATTAAACATTTAAATCCATTATGACATTTACAGAAAAAGCCAATAAGATATTTAATCAGGCGATAGCCGATTATCATATCAAAGACAACATTGATACACCAATCAATAATCCATACCAGGAAGGTAGCATCGAGAACTGCCTTTATCTGAAGTGCTGGATTGACACTGTACAGTGGCATTTCGAGGATATTATCCGTGATCCTCAGATAGACCCGGCTGAAGCACTCGTATTAAAGCGCAGAATCGACAAGAGCAACCAGGACAGAACTGACCTCGTTGAGCAAATCGATACTTACTTCCGCGAAACATACAAAGACGTGAAGGTTCTGGATGATGCACGCATCAACACTGAGAGTCCTGCATGGGCTGTTGACCGCTTGAGTATTCTTGCCCTCAAGATTTATCACATGAAGGAGCAGGTGGAACGCCCGGAAGCTTCGGCTGAGCACAAAGCGAAATGCCAAGCCAAACTGGATGTACTCCTGGAACAGCAGGTAGACCTTTCTACAGCTATCGACCAACTCTTGGAAGATATCGAGGCTGGACGCAAATACATGAAGGTTTACCGACAGATGAAGATGTACAACGATCCTTCAACAAATCCTGTACTCTACAAGAAATAAAAAAAACAGAATAGGAGAGCGCATATACCTTATTATATAATAAGAGGTATGGCTCTCTTTTTTCACCTTATATTATATATAGAAGAAAAAAACGATGAAAACTGAGCATATCCTGGTAATTAGATTTTCAGCCATGGGCGATGTAGCCATGACCGTACCTGTAATTCAATCTTTGGCCAAACAATACCCGAAAGTTAGAATTACTGTGCTCAGTCGTCCCTTTGCCCGTCCTTTCTTTGAAGACTTGGCTCCTAACGTTGGCTTTATGGAAGCTGATATAAAGGAGGAGTACAAAGGGGTGAAAGGACTCAACGCACTCTATCGCCGATTGATAGCCAAACAGTTTACAGCAATTGCCGATTTACATAGCGTGCTGCGTTCCGATTATCTGCGTATGCGCTTCAACCTGGATAACTTCAAGGTTGCACATATTGACAAACATCGCAAGGGAAAACGCAAGCTGGTAGCTTCTAATGGTAAAAAACTTGTGCAGCAACCTACATCGTTCCAAAACTATGCTGATGTTTTTGCACAACTTGGATATCCTATCCACATGGATTTCACATCTATCTATGGGGATGGAAAACAAGGAGATTTAAGTATCTTACCACAGGAGGTGTTCGGAGTAGGAGAGAACGCTATCTCACTAGAAGACAAGCACATAACAGATCCGTGGATTGGTATTGCTCCCTTCGCTGCACACGAGGGAAAAATATATCCGATACAACTGATGGAAAAAGTTATCCAGCGACTTATCCACAATCATCCACACGCTCATATCTTCCTTTTCGGTGGAGGTAAAGACGAAACACCAGTGATGAACGACTGGGCTGAGAAGTATCCACAGCTCATTAACGCTTCTTCTCATCTTAACGGATTGAAACAGGAACTCATCCTGATTAGTCATCTGCACGTTATGGTGAGCATGGATAGTGCCAATATGCACTTGGCATCGCTTGTAAACACTCCTGTAGTAAGCATCTGGGGAGCTACCCATCCATACGCAGGTTTCATGGGCTGGCATCAGGATCCTGCCAATGCCGTACAGCTTGACTTACCTTGCCGCCCTTGCAGTATCTATGGTAACAAGCCTTGCGCTAGGGGAGACTTCGCATGTATGAAGAATATCTCTCCTGAACTGGTAACAGAAAAAATTGATTCTGTTTTGAACAAAAGATAGGGAATCAGAACTTCTATATATAATAATATATCAGAAACCTATATATAAATAGGTATTGAATAGAAAGAAACAGATGAAAATCCTATAACCAAAACCAACCATATAAATAACTCAATCGAGTAGGAGGAAAACGAAGTAGTTTTTCTCCTACTTTCGTTTTCCGACCTCTCACACCACCGTACATGCGGTTCCGCATACGGCGGTTCCTATTTTGGGTGCCATTCGATGTATGAACCCATCAATGTAGCATAGCCTGCCATGCTCAACTTTTCGTTGGTTATCGCACGACATAGTATGTAACTGCCAGCTATGCGCCAATCCCCCAAACGACTATTGCCCCACATGTAAGCTTGGTACTTATCTATACCACACTTTATCAAGTTGGCAATTCTCGTTTTCACCCTCTTCCACGACTTCCATATACACATACGTAGCCGTCGCCTTAGCCACTCGTCCGTTTTCATGAGGAAACGTTTCATGTTGGCGAGGTGATAGTAACCTACCCACCCCCCCCTTATGTACTCTTCAAGTTTTTGCTTCCTCTTGGCATATCCCCAACCATTGCTTCGGGAAGTCAACTCCTTGAGTTTGGCTTTCATCTTGGATTTGGCTCTTGGGTGTACCGTGAGTTGGCATTTGCCTTTCATTACATAAAAAGAGTAACCAAGGTATTTCACACCTTGCACATAGGACACAACTGTCTTGTCCCTGTTCACCTTCAGATGAAGTTTTCCTTCGATGAATCGGGTTACAGATTCCTTCACGCGTTTGGCTGCACGCTTGGACTTACAAAATATCATCGAGTCATCGGCATAGCGGACAAAAGGGAGACCTCGGCTTGTGAGTTCCTTGTCCAACTCGTTGAGCATGATATTGCTCAAGAGCGGACTTAACGGTCCTCCTTGGGGAGTGCCTTCCTCACTTGCCTCGAACATACCTTTGTTCATCACACCACTGCGGAGATATTTGTGAATAGGGCTTATCACCCTACCGTCCTTTATCGTGCGGCTGAGGATTTCTATGAGTTTACTATGGCTCACTGTGTCGAAGAAACGCTCCAAGTCGAGGTCAACCACATAAATGTAGCCATCATCGATTATTTTCTGAGCACCTCTTAGGGCATCATGGCAGCCTCTTCTCGGACGGAAGCCGTAGCTTCCTGGAGAGAATTGACGCTCATAGATGGGAGTTAGGGTCTGGTTGATGGCTTGTTGAACCAGACGGTCTATAACCGTGGGGATGCCCAACAGGCGCATCTTGCCATTGTCTTTGGGTATCCTACCCTTTTTACTGGGTTCGGACGGTATGAACCGTCAAGCAAGGAACGGATTAGGGCATCCTTATTAGCCAAGAGCCAAGGAAGCATTTGCTCACATGACATCTTGTCGATACCGCTACAGCCCCTGTTACGCTGCACAGCCTTGTAGGCTTTGAGTAGGTTATCAGGACTGATGATGCGCTCCAATAAGTGTTCCTTGTCAAATGGTACTTCCACGATGTTGTCTTCACATATCCACATGAAGGTCTGCGCTCCCACATATCCTTCGGATTCCGTCCTATCTTTCTGTGGGCAGCCCTTGACTTCTGCCAATGTTTTCTGCATTCTTTCCTTCATAAGGTACGTTTCAATTACTATCGTTTAATTTATAGGTTCTGCCCTTCATGGAGCGTTATCCAGAACTCCACTACTATGGCATCTGCTGACTTCTCACAGCAAGCTTTACTCCATGACTTTCGTAAAGGCAACTAATCGCCATGTCCGTGAGACCTCCTCGGATAAGGGCTTATTCTTTCCATCTTATACCCACTTCATTTACACCAACCATTCCGAATAGCTATAGGACTTTGATTTGTGTGGCAATCTCATCCATGGTCAAATGCCTTATATGAAGTTTCTCTACGTTAGGTCAGATGTTTGCCGCCAGCTTCTTTCAGATTCCATCTCGCAGTGGACACCCTTGCTATTGGCTATACAATTCCCGCTATTAGGGCTTGTTAGGGACTTGCACCCATTAGAATAAGCTCATGCCGAGCATACGACCAGAGAGCAGAATATCCTGATGGATTTCTGCTCTTTTTTGTTTTCCACAAAAGCGTGGATAAGTGTACGGAAAAGCCCAATAATAACTTTTTAATAAGTTTGTAAATATCCACACATACCTATCTCAAACCAACAAAAAGAGGATATCCACATAGATATTATTAAGTTTTTAGAAACTTTTTCGCAGTTTTTGACCGAAAAAAGATATAAACTTATTAACTTTGCACCGAATTGGGGAAATGTTGATAAACCGGTTAATGCATTAAGAGACAAGAAAAAGATTTCAAAGGTCTCTGCGGATAAACAGGAATAAGACTTGGATAACGAAATACGCAAGTTTTTATGCAGAATGTTATCCACTTATCCACGGCATATCATCATCTCTATATTCTCTTTTAAAAAAATAAAAAATAAGAAATATAATATGAATGTTATGGTGAAAAAAGAATGGATTGAGAAAGGATACGTTGACGAACCTGTTGACGAAGCCTTGGACTTGAAAGCTGAAATCAGAAAGCTTTGCAAGGAGAAAGATGCTATTATCCTCGCCCACTACTATACGGTAGGTGCGATTCAGGACATCGCCGACTTTGTTGGCGACTCTCTGGCTTTGGCTCGTAAAGCTGCAGAAACCGATGCCCAGCTAATGGTTATGTGTGGCGTGCACTTCATGGCTGAGACATGCAAACTCTTGAGTCCTGACAAAATTGTGATCTGTCCTGACTTGAATGCTGGTTGCTCGCTTGCTGACAGCTGTAAGGCTGAGGATTTGAAAAAGTACAAGGAAGAGCATCCAGGATATAAGGTTGTGAGTTATGTAAACACCACGGCTGCAGTGAAGGCGCTAACTGATTGTGTAGTGACAAGCGGTAATGCCAAGAAGGTGATTGACAGTTTCCCACAGGACGAAAAAATCATCTTTGGTCCAGACTATAATCTCGGTAACTATATAAACAGCATTACAGGCCGCAATATGTTGCTTTGGAACGGTGGCTGCCATGTACATGAGAAATTCTCTGTAGAGGCTATAGGTAAACTGAAGCAGAAGCATCCTGAGGCTGTTGTGATGGCTCACCTGGAGTGTAAGGCACCAGTACTTGCTGTAGCTGATGTAAAGGGCTCTACAGCCACCATGTTGCATTATGCCCAAGAGCATCCTGAAATCAAGGAGTATATTATCGCTACAGAGGCTGGTATCCTGCATGAGCTGGAGCGTAATTGTCCTAACGTAATTTTCTATCCCGTACCTCCAGAGGTAAGCGAGGGTGGAGTAGGTTGCAGCTGCAATGAGTGTGAGTATATGAAGATGAATACGCTCAAGAAGATATATAATGCATTGAAATTTGGTTGGCCAACAGTTGAAGTGGCTCCTGAAATAGCGAAAAAAGCGGTCAAACCAATAGAAAAGATGTTATCACTATCGTAGAATGATGTGGTGAAAATTATAAGATTAGTGGTAAAATTTGTTTTTTATGGGTGAAAAAATCATATTTCGCTACCATAAAATGTATAATTTACGACTTTATAGACAAAAATCGTCGTATCTTTGCATCAGTTAAAACAAACGGACGTTGTGAAACGTCATTTCATCATCTTTTACTTATACAAATAATATTAGAAAATTTAATCTAATTATAAAGATAGAGCGTTCAAGTGATTTGAATGCTCTATTTTTGTTTATATAGGATTTTCTCTTATTCCTCTGTATGCTTATCCGGATGGGAGAAATCTTTATGCCTTCATTCATTTATTTCTTGATAAGAAAGAGAAGTGCAATTCGTCCTACGTATGTACTTATCATCTTTCTGAACATCATATATTTCTTGGTATATTCTTTGTTCGGAAGAGGATATAATCCGTGTTTCCTTAATTCTCTGATCGCATGATTCAAGGATATCAATGAATGCTTCAAACGGATATTGTTAACCAGATAATCCATCGAGAGCTGGGCTATACGGCGGTTGAGTGCCTGGCGCTCTGCTACAGGAACCGTATCGAGCAACTTCTGAAGATGTAGAATCACCTCCAGTTTATTGTCCATGTGGATATCTATCTTATCCTTATTTTCTAATTCGCCAGGCGCGTATTTATCCACTCTATTATAATAAGGTGAGGTCTGAGTCTTGAATATTCGTTCTGCCCGTAAGAAGAGTTGTGGTGTAAATTCCTCGTCCTCGCCAAAACTGATGTTTGGTGAGAACAGCAGGCTCCCCACAATGGCGCGGCGGAATATATAGGAACAGGCTGAGCCTAAAAGGGTATTGTTGTTGAGGTATTCTGTGCCGCTGATTGGGGTAGGAAGTTCGTAAGACGGTTCTCCTGTATCATCCTTGCTGAAACAGAATGTAACGATATCTGGATTATGGAATCTCACGATGTCAAGGCAATGTTCATAGGTTGGCTGAAGAAGATAATCATCTCCTTCTATAAACTGGATGTATTTTCCTTTGGCTAAGTATATGCCATAGTTGCGTGCCATACTGCTGCCTAAGCCTGGTAATCTTAAATAGAGCAGGTTATCCAGCAACTCTTTTATCTGGCTGGCTACCAATTCTTCGCTACCATCATCAACGAGAATTATTTCTCTCTCTTTTGCATTGAGCGAAAGCTGAAGGATACTATTGATGCATTCTACAAGGTATTCCTTCTGATGGTTGCTTGTAGTAATGATGAAACTCACCAATGGTGAAGATATCTCTGATATTAAATCTTTCTGCATAAGTTATTCTTTTTTATGACTGCAAAGATAATAAAAAGATTTAATTTACGTATTAATAGTAGTACAAAAAACATAAAAATGGAAATAGTTTGTTCTACTGATAGTAAATATATCATGCCGACCGGTATTATGTTGACCTCTTTGTTTGAGAGCAACAGAGGAGAAGTTGTCAATGTACATCTCTTGCATGATCAGAATTCTGCTGCATTATTGAATCCTATCAGAACCATAGCTGCCCGTTATCAGCAAACAATTCATTTCTATCTTATCAGCGATGAGATTTTCAAACATTTTCCAGTTGGTCTGGATTTTCAGGTAGATCATGTAGGAACTTCGTTTGCTACTTATTATCGTTTGTATCTTACGGAAATTCTGCCTGCTGATATTGATAAGGTTATCTATCTAGATGGCGATATTCTGGTTGTGGATAAACTTGTTAAATTGTGGAATACTTCTGTTGAAAACTATGCAATTGCTGCTGTTCCAGATAGTTATAATAATAAGATAGAACACTATAATCGCCTGCGTTATCCCCAAACTTTGGGATATTTTAATGCAGGTATGTTAGTTGTCAATCTGAAATATTGGCGTGAAAAGCAGGTGCTTCTCAAATTCTTTGATTATGTGAAATCTAATACGGAAAGGTTGAGATGTCATGATCAGGATGTACTGAACTATCTGTTCAAGGATTCTAAGTTGGTATTACCTATCAAATATAATGTACTGAATGAGTATTGGTTTGATTTGCGTTATTCTCTTATCTCCTGGGAATTTGATGAACAGATATTGGAAGCTCAGGCTCATCCGGCCATTATCCATTTTACGGGTATTCCTAAACCATGGTATAAGAACTGCAAGCATCCATGGAAAAAGGAATTTGATAAGTATAAAGCGATGAGTCCTTGGCGTGATGAAAAAGAAAAGCGCTGGATGCCATTGAAGTTCTGCCTGGAGAAAATGGCCATAAAACTGGTGGTAAGCATGGGACTGCGCAAATCTGATTATATTGTAGAAAATAGGTATATTGAATTGTCTTAAGTTTCTTATATTCAAGTATCTTATAAATAAGTATCATATAAAGTTATGAAGATTCTGTTGGTTGGTGAGTCTAGTTTGCTACATAATACTCTCAAGAAGGGATTAGTAGAACTTGGACATCAGGTAACGCTGATGTCCGACGGCAATGATTGGCACAACTCTCCTCGTGACATCGACTTGCGCCGTAATATGGAGCGTTATGGAAGATGGAGCGGGCTTATGGTGTTGTGGAAAATTGTCTGCAATCTTCATAAGATATGTGGAAATGATATTGTTCAGGTACATAACTATCAATTTGTGCCTTTGATGGGGTGGTGGAACATGCTGATATTCTGGTTTCTCAAGCTTACCAATAAGCGAATCATTAAAGGCTGTTTTGCCGATGACCCACATCTGTTCAGACAACAGGCCAAGGGTATTCCAGCTTATTCTGATACTTTTTGGAATGGTAAATTACAGAATATCGAGGAGAATAAAGAACGTATGGCTTTTCATTTCATGCCTCAGTTTGATAAGTGCTGGCATATTGTATCTTATCATTCTGATGCTTTGATAGCCTGTCTTTATGAATATTACCTCTGTTACGATGTTTCTGAATTTCATAAAAAACTCTACTATATTCCTCTCCCTATGATAATTCCTGCTATAGATGAAAACAGGCAGAAAGGGAATGGTGAGGTTATCAAAGTGCTTGTAGGTTTACAACCCAAGCGCGAGTATCTGAAAGGTGCTTTAAAGATAGCTCATTTTGTGGAAATTCTGGCAAAGAAAAATCCTGGTAAGATAGAACTCAAATATGTAGAAGGAGTAGACTATGATGAATATTGCCGGATGCTGGATGAAGCAGATGTTCTGGTAGATCAGTTTTACAGTTATACTCCATCCATGAATTCGTTGGCAGCCATGGCACGTGGTACTGTGGTTATCGGTGGAGGAGAGGAAGAATATTATGAGTTCATTGGTGAAACAGAATTACGCCCTATCATCAATGTGAGTCCTGAGTATTCAGAATCTCAGAATGTGGCAATCATCGAGCAGGCTTTTTTCCTTCCTGGAAATCTAACCTCTCTCTCGCACCAAAGTATCTCTTTCGTTATGAAATACCACGATTATAGGAAGGTGGCAAAAGAGTATGAACAATTATTTATTTCACTCATGTAGAAACATAAGTGTTATATAATTGTTCTATAAGTTTTACCCATTTAGGAAATATCTGTTCACGATAGTATTGTTTTCCTACTTTTATAGCATGGATTCCAAATTTTTGTCTCAGGTTTTCTGAACTTATCATTTGTATGATTGCTTCAGAAAACTTATTTTTATCCCCTTGTGGTATTAAAAAACCATTATATCCATTGGTTATAATATCTTTTGCACCATATTTAAAGTCAAATGCTACAGTTGGTATTCCGCAGGCTTGCCCTTCGATAAGAGTTATGGGTTGACCTTCATATCTTGATGGTATAACTTGAATACTATAATTAGGATAGATATCCCATATATTATCGGTTCTGCCACAAAGTATAATTTGTTCTTTTAGATTGAGAAAATTGATTTGTTGTTGTAATTGTTCATAGCAACTACCTTCTCCATAGATATGGAGTTGCCAGTTTGGATATTTTTTTGCAACTTTTTTCCAGCATTCTATAAGAACATCAAATCCTTTAGCATATTCTAGTCTACCAACAGCTATTACTCTTTTGGTGTCATAGTTTTCCACTAGTTTATGGGGTGTGTTGATAAAATTGGGTATAATACTTATTTTTTTTGTATGTTTATATTCTTTAGCGTCACCTTTAGTTAAGCAAACTACTTGATCGGCCGCTTTTTCCATAAGAAAAAATAATTTATGATAAGGAGTAAATGAACGAGCAGAATGCGACTCGTATACTTTTTTTGCTTTTGTTTTGATTAAGGGTAATAAGATAGCTCCCAAACTCATAGTATAGAATATGAGTTTAGGTTGGATACGATTGATAATAGTTTGAAATTTAAAGATAATTTTTCCTATTGTTATTATTCTAAAAAGAGTTTTTAATAGAATAGAATTATTTTTGGGAGTGAACGGAATTTCAAGAGAGATGAAATCCACGCTTTCCTCTAGATGGTAGCTTATAGGATGCTCATCATGATATATGGAAACAATAGTAACATGATGTTGAAATCTTGAGGCTAAATAATTAGCCTTTTCAGCAATAATTCGTTCTGCTCCACCTTTTATTGAAAAATCTTCTATAACATATACTATTTCCATTTTATATAATAATAATGAGATTTATTTATTCACAAAAATACGATATTTCAATTTATCTACCAAAAATACTTGTTATATTTAATAATTCTTATCATATACTCCTTGCTATTAGCAATAAAACAGGATTATTTTCGTTTAAATAGTATGATTATACAAGAGCTGTCTATACTTATTCCTGTTTATAATGATGAAGCCACTTCGCTGGTAAAATCTCTTCATAAACAAGCACAAGCTGTTTCTGGTTTGTGTTATGAAATTATTGTTTTTGATGATGGTAGTACTAACAAAAAAACTATTGAAAATAATTATTCATTGACTCTTTTGCCAAATTGTCGTTATATATGTTCAGAACATCATGATTGTCGTGCTGCGATGCGAAATTCATTAGTTAGACAGGCAAAGTATGAGTGGCATTTAATGATAGATGCTAGGTTGATATTAGTGAATAATGATTTTTTGATACGTTATCTTAGTTGTGGTGTTCGGGTTGGAGAAGTTGCCTGTGGAGGAGTTTGTGTGGATGGTGGTTCTCTTACTGTTCAATTATGTCGTGAGAATTTGCGTTTTAGATACGAAAAGCATGAAGAATCTAAACATTCATATATAGTGAGAAAGTCTGAACCTTATAAATCCTTTCGTACAACCAATTTCTTTTATCATAAGTCTGTATTGGAACAAGTTCCTTATAATGAACAGGTTAAGGGGTATGGTTATGAGGATGTTTTGCTGGGAAAGGCATTAAGTGAAAAGAAGATAAAAGTAACCCATATTGATAATCCTGTTGCCTATACTGAGTTTGAGGAAAATCTGGTTTATCTTCGAAAAATAGAAGAAGCATTACGTACTTTGCATGCATTTGAAGGAGAGTTGAATGATTACTCTCCATTATTGCATGCAAGAAATATCTTGAGAAAGTTTCATCTTCTGGGCGCTTTCCGAAAGTTTCATGCTCTCTGTAAAGGTTGGGAGCTTATGAATCTTTGTAGCAATATGCCTTCTCTTTTCATATTTAAACTCTATAAACTAGGCTATTACGTCAGCCTTTAAGTTTAGGAAGAGATAGAATTGTTATTGCAAATGGAATGGCTGCATCTATATAGGTTATGTCGTAGTTTGAATTAAATATATCTGTCCAATTCCCATAAATATACATAGAATATCCATAGGAGATTATTGGGATGAGCAGTAGTATTATAACAGAATATAGAACCTGAAATTGGTAACTACCTTTCCAGGTTAGTGACATGGTAAGAGTTATTGTAACAAGGAATATTGTTGCAATAGGGCTACCTTGTCTAAACTGTAAGGAAAAAGGATTATTTTCAGCTCCAAATAACTCCTTGGCATCCCATAATATTAATGGTAGAAATGTCATTGCAAATACTCCCACAATAAGAAGTGGGATAAGAATCTGCTTCTTTACTTTTAATTTTATATAGTATGGAAAAAATAGAATGAACAGAGGAAATGCTACGCTCAGTCTGGTAGATAACCATAAACCTACACACACAGACAGAATCCATGGGTGCTGTTTGAAATTAATTTGATAGACTTGCAGTATATTGATAAAAGCTGCTAGCAGAAAGAAGTTTGATATGAGATCGCTTCTTACAGCTACTTCATACCAAAGGTTAATAGAAAGGAACAATAAAAGTGTAGCCTTGATGGCTGCTTTGTAACCTGATAATAACTTAATACTGTAGATAAATATCATGCAAGTGAATATTTCTGATAATCCTACGTTCTGTAATAGATAGAATGGTATATGGAATACCAGCCATATAGGAAATGGTGATGCATTTCCGCCTAGATGTGTTTTGGCAGAATACGGAAATTGTCCATTGAAAAGATTTTGGATAGGATAAGCTAAGGCTGACCATCGATCAACTTTGTTGGTCAAAGGGTCAAAATGGTATTGTACTATCAATAGTCCTATTACAAGAACTGTAGTTGTTGCAGCAAACAGATAGGGTAAATATTTGTTTATTTTTTTCTCTTCTTCTTCTTTTGTTGCAAAGAAGAGTAGACCTAAAGCCAAAACTAAAGCGTATCCAATACAGATGTATCCATAGTGTTCTGTAACTCTCATACTATATTTGCACATGAGTGTATAGCATATCCCTATATAGAGAATGCCTGTTAAGCTATAAATGAAATAGCTTTTTTTACTTAGAAGCTGATTGATTCTTCTGAAAATAACACTTATGATAATTGAATATGCAGAATAGATGAATATGGATATAATACCAGTGATGGCTGGCATGAAGTTGTAATGAACTATATATAATTCGTAACTGATTTTACCTAATTTATTGAATATACCAATTTTTTTTAATAGTGGAAAAAGGAAAGGTGCGGCTATGATAGACATAGCTAACGGCAGTTTAATGTTAAGCAGTATAACATTAAACAGTATCGATCCCTTTATTTGCTGAATAGTTGGTATTTCTTTGATTAACAGGAATATAATTCCGTATATTACGCTTAGGAAAGTATACTTCAATACATGCTTTTTGTTTAGTTTGTTCAGCTTCCCAACATATTCTGATGCTAAGTATCCACAGAAAAAGGAGAAAGCTTGTTCACTATATAGTTGTTGCTGGAATACATTATATATTCCAAAAACAAAAAGAATGTATTTCGTATTTTTCGTAAAAAATCTTCTGCTTATCCAATATACAAGATACCATCGTATGATATAATCGACGAACCAGAGATCTGAAGCGTAAAAAGTCAAATTCTTTAGAAGTTGTACTGAATTAAAATGTTCAACGAATGGTAGTTGAAATAAAAAGATAGTCCAGCATGGGATGATTACACGAAGAAATCTCTTTTTCCAAAAGTTATTGATGCCATTTATTTTATGGCTTTCATTAATTCCAAATCCTGAAATAAATAGGAAAACAGCAACAGCAACGCTATCAAAAATATTAAAAAAGCGAAGATAGTTCTCTAACTGCATAACAAAGTGCATCAGCATGATTAATAATGCTGATACACCTTGCATCCATAAAGTATTTTGACGTGATAATATATTATTTTCTGTCATTGATAGTCTTTTATCTAATAATAGCTATTTTACAAACAATTCCCTTTTCACCACTCTCTGTCGCAGTTTCTACCATGTAGATACCGCTGGCTACTTTCTTGCCGTTTAGGTCACAACCATCCCAGGAATAACTGCCTCCTGCACTTCTGCCTTCGTTTATTAAAGTTCCATTTGTTGATACAATTTTAATATTAGCATTGAAAGATAATCCAACGATGTTTATTTTGCCTGTATAATCTGGTTTCACCGGGTTTGGATATGCATAGACATTATCTTTGATCATTTCAGAGTTAGAACCGACAATTCCATTATTGAAAGAGCACAGTCCTTTATCTGTAGCAAAATATACCTTTCCTGTATTGTTATTGACAGCAATACTATATACGATATTCGATATTAATGGAGAATTATCTGTATCAAAATGATAAATTTGTGTATTGCAATCATCACTAACCAAATATACTCCATTATCGGTACCGAACCATTTCTGGTTTGCTCCGTCTACTGCTATACAACGTATATTACTATTATCTAATAGATAGTCTGCATAATTAGTATTATCATTACGAGGTACTTTATGTTGTGTAAATATATTGTTACCATTTTTGATGTCTGACATTGAAAGATAAAGAGGACCAGATGTTGTTCCTATCCAAATATTACCATTTCTGTCTTCTGCCAAACAATGTACGTAAATTGGAGTAATGTCTCTTCCATCCTCATTGGTAAATGTAGGTCCATACATTGTTAATTCATCTGTATTATAGTTATATTTATATAGTCTATTCTTTTCATAATAATTGTTTACAAACCATATATTCCCATTATTCTTGCCGATAATTAATCCTGTTAGATTATATCTGTCATTAGAACCTATTTCCGAATGAGGATAGTGTTTCCATTCTTGTGTAGTTTGGTCAAACGATAGAATAGAATTATCTCCTAAGCTATTTAAAAGCCATAATTTTCCTCTTGCATCATATTTTACGGATGAAATAATAGTATAATTATTACCCAACGGTGATGTAATAACGCTTGTATTGTCTTTATTGTAACACTTTATGAATTTTCCATCTTGAAATTCATATAATCCAGCCTTTGAACCTACCATGATATGTCCTTCTTTTGATGGGTCAAAGTCAAGATAGAGCAGGTCTCTGTACAGATGGCCTAATGAAGCATCTGAAGGTTGCTCAAATTCTTCCCATTTTTCTCCATTCCAAACATGCACTTCTCCCATGTTATTACAGTCTTTTTCTTGTGACCAAGCACCCGCTACTGCATATAATTTATTTTTATTAATGTATAAACGGTAGAATTTATTAGATGCAGGACCATCAGGAATAATACCTTCCGTTTGATATATTTTTTCCTTATCAGTATTTAAGGTATAGTATGTCAATTTGCCTTCTTTTACCGTCCACCAATATTTATTAGTTGTATCATAGACGTTAGTAGAATTTATTGTTTGTTCTTTGAAATTACCGGCTTTTTCCCAATTATTGTTATCTAACAAGTTATTCTTTAAAACTCCTTTATATAAGCCAGCTTCTTTCGAAGCTGCATAAAGGCAGTTGTCTTCTATATAACTATAGTTAACATTAAAGCCCAACTTGTATGCATCGAGTATTTTTCCTTCTTTTGTATCTAGTTTAATAATTCCAAAAGAGAGAGATAAATAAACATTTGTCCCACTTATATATATATGGTTTATCTGTTTATTATCAGTCATACTTTTCAGATACAAATCAGGCACATTAACTACATTTCCATTGGTATCCAACAGGTCAATATTGCCATTGGTATATGTAATTACCAATTTTTTGGTAGTCTTATTCCAAGCTATATGATTAATATCAAAGTCGGAAAGAGTGTTTGCTTTATCGTATGTCGTAACTGAACCATCTTTTATATGATAAGAAAAAAGTCCGTTAGATGCTAAGGCAAACACTAGATTTCCTGCTGGCTCGATTTCTGTTATATCATTATAACTGGTGTATATTTCCCAACTTTCCTTATCTGTGGCCGATAAGGGAAGTACCATGAATAGTATTGTAATTAATAATGTTATTGTCTTCATTGTCTGTTATTTTAAAGCCTAATACTATATTAACTGCAAATATAATTATTTATTGTTTTTATAAACAGATACTTATAGATATTTTTGAAGTTGATGCTGGATGGGTAAAACGATGGCTTTCTTTGCCATCCATGCTGTGAGGATAATAAAAGCGAGGGATAGGATGAATTGGAATTCTTGATGTGGATTTCCTTCTCCATATCGTTTAAGAAATATACTCTGTATGATGCGAAAGCAGAGATTATGACAGAGAAATATTTCAAAACTGATACTGCCTAGCCATAGCAAGAGTTTATTATGGAATATCCTAATAAAACAACCTTTACCTTGATCTCTTGCTGTAAAATAGAACACGGTTATGGCTGATGGTATCCAATAAATAATGGCACAGCGAATGTTCGGATTGCAATGGATTGATAGAAAATACATTGCGATAAACAGCAATACCACTCCCAAGAATGGCGAGAATCAGAATATGCAGAGGATAGAGTTTGATGATACGGGAAAGGAAAAAATTTCTGTTTCCCAATACTTCTTTCTGTAGTTTTTCTCCTTTGCTTAAAGAGAGTACAAAACCACTGATAACAAAGAAAATGGCAACAGGAAACTCGCCCAAGTAATTGATTAAATCTTGGGATATGGGTAGGGTGGAATGCGAAATCACAATCATTAGGATAAGAATGAATCGCAGGGAATTGAGTGTCCTGATCATGATGCCTTTTCTTTGTTATAATGTTATTCTATTCTGTATTGAACAAGAATGAATATTATTTCTTTTTCAAATACTCTGTCAATTTAGCCACGGCTCTGGCTCTGTGGCTGATGCCGTTCTTGATTTCCTCACCCAGCTCAGCAAAACTCTGGTCATATCCTTCCGGAACGAAGATTGGGTCGTAGCCGAAGCCTTCGGTACCATGCTTCTCGGTGGCGATATGGCCGTTTACGATACCTTCGAACTGGTGAATTTTCTTGATGCTGGTGCAGCCGCAAGGACATACATCCTGCTTCTCGATGTAGCAGATAACGGTGCGGAAGCGGGCCTGGCGGTTTTCCTTACCATCCAGTTCTCTCAACAGCTTAGCCATGTTAGCCTCACTGTCGTGGTCGGTACCCTCGGCATAGCGGGCACTGTGAACGCCAGGGGCACCATCAAGTGCCTCTACCTCCAGACCGGTATCATCGGCAAAGCAACTTACGTGGTAATGGTCATAAACATACTGCGCCTTCTGCAAGGCATTCTCTTCCAATGTGTTGCCTGTTTCAGGAATATCCACATCGCATCCTATCTCCTTCAGCGATACAACCTCGTAGTCGCTGCCCAGGATGTCGCGAATCTCCTGGAGTTTATGCTGGTTATTTGTTGCAAAAACTATCCTTTTCATAAGTTTATAATTTATAGTTAATAGTTTATAGGGCATTCTTGCAATAGTGCTTCTTGCTATACGGCGAAGCCGCTATAAACTTTTAACTTTTAATTGTTTTAATGTCTTTATCTTTGATTTTCACCTTCATCTCATCAAATCCCTCGCCATACACACCGATTACGGAACTCTGACTTACAAAGGCATTTGGGTCGATGATCTTGACGATACGGAAGATGGTGACGCTCTCGTTCTTCTTTGCTAGGATACAGAGCACCTTCATCTCGTTGCCCGTGTACCAGCCATGGCCATCGAGAATGGTTACGCCATGATCCATCTGCATACCGATGGCATTGGCTATCTCCTGATATTTCTTGCTGAATATCATAAACTGCACACTTTCTCGCTTGGCATTCATCACATAGTCGAGTACCAGGTTTTCTATCACCATCGTACAGAGACCGAATACTACCTTTCTAACAGCGTCTATCGTGGTAAACTCTGGTTTTGCATTGAAGACGAAGAATGAACTGCCCACGATAAGGAGATCCACGAAGATAAGCACACGGCCCAGCGAGATGTTGTGATATTTGTTGACGATGGCAGCAATGATATCCGTTCCACCTGTACTTCCATTATGCAGAAAGACGATGGCGAGTGATAAACCCGTAAACAGACAGCCGATGATGAGCGACATGAAGTCCTGTCCCTCTCCCAATATCTGCACCATCTTGCCATCTTCACCTATCATCCAGTCTTGCGCCAGAGCCAGGAATAGGGAGAGCATGATGATGGCATAGATGGTCTTCACCATGAATTTGAATCCCAGAATCTTCAGCGCGGCAAGCAGCAAGGCGGCATTGATGAGAAAATAAGACAAATAGATAGGTATCCCCGTGCCGTAGTAAATCACGGCTGCGATACCCGTTACGCCACCCGTTACTATCTGGTATGGAAGCAGAAAAATGGTCCATCCAAATGTGTAAAGCAAGAGTCCAAGAGTAATGTAGAAATAATCCTTGCACTCATTCTTAATTGTTTGACTGATTGCTATTTGCATAATATTTTCCTCGTATTTTTAAAGCACAGAAGGTCGCCCATTTTTAGATGAGACGACCTTCTGTATATTATCTATAAATTACTTTTTCAACACAACGTTGACAATCTTCTTTGGTACGATGATCACCTTCAACACGTTGAATCCTTCCAAGTACTTCTGGCTCTTCTCGTCTGCCAATACCTGCTTCTGGATTTCCTCGTTAGGAGTATCCACAGGGAAAGTCATCTGGAAACGAGCTTTACCATTAAAGGAAATAGTGAGCTGCATGTCGTTCTCCTTCAGATACTGCTCATCATACTTAGGCCATGCTGCATCGCAAACGCTGCCCTGCTCGCCAAGTGCTGCCCACAACTCTTCTGCGATGTGTGGAGCGAATGGAGCGATGAGGATGACGAGATCTGTCAGGAGTTCCTTGTTGCGGCACTTCTGCTGACCGAGTTCGTTCACGGCAATCATGAAGGCTGAGATAGAAGTGTTGTAAGAGAACTTCTCGATATCCTCGCTTACCTTCTTGATGAGCTTGTGAACGCTCTTCAGGCTCTCTGGCTTCGCTGCCTCGTCGGCTGAAGGAAGGAAGTTGTCGGTGCGGTTCTCGTAGAACAGACCCCAGAACTTCTTCAGGAAGCGGTGGCAACCGTCGATACCATTGGTATCCCAAGGCTTGCTTGCCTCTACAGGACCCAGGAACATTTCGTAGAGACGCAGGGTATCAGCACCATACTTCTCGACAATCATATCTGGATTCACCACGTTGAACATACTCTTACTCATCTTCTCGATAGCCCATCCGCAGATGTACTTGCCATCCTCCAGGATGAACTCAGCGTTCTGATATTCAGGGCGCCAAGCCTTGAATGCCTCGATATCCAAAACATCGTTGCTTACGATGTTTACATCTACGTGGATAGGAGTTACGTCGTAATCCTTCTTCAGATTCAAACTTACGAATACAGGAGCCTTGTCGTGGTCATCGCTGTTGATGCGGTAAACGAAGTTAGAACGGCCCTGAATCATGCCCTGGTTCACCAGCTTCTGGAATGGCTCTTCCTTGCAGCTTACGCCGAGGTCGAACAGGAACTTGTTCCAGAAACGGGAGTAAATCAAGTGACCGGTAGCATGCTCGCAACCGCCTACGTAGAGGTCTACATTCTGCCAGTACTCATCAGCTTCCTTGCTTACGAGTGCCTCATCGTTGTGAGGATCCATGTAGCGCAGGTAGTAAGCAGAAGAACCTGCGAAACCTGGCATGGTGTTGAGCTCCAGTGGGAATACAGTCTTGTTATCTACGAGGCTCTTGTCAACCACCTCTTTCTTCTCAGCATCCCAAGCCCACTTCTTAGCTCTGCCCAATGGTGGCTCGCCAGTTTCTGTTGGCTTATAGGTCTCAATCTCAGGCAATTCGAGTGGCAGGCACTCCTCTGGAACCATCTGTGGCATTCCGTCCTTGTAATATACAGGGAATGGCTCGCCCCAGTAGCGCTGACGGGAGAAGATGGCGTCGCGTAGACGATAGTTTACCTTTACTCGGCCGATGCCCTTCTCGGTAACAAATTTCTTGGTAGCTGCGATAGCCTCCTTCACGGTGAGTCCGTTCAGAGAGAAACCATCCATGCTGCTCTTGCCTGCCACAGGTGAGTTGGTTACGATACCTTCCTTGGCATCGAAGCTCTCCTCTGAAACATCAGCACCCTCGATAAGAGGAATGATAGGCAGGTTGAAGTGCTTGGCAAAGGCGTAGTCACGGCTATCGTGAGCAGGTACAGCCATGATGGCACCTGTACCATATCCTGCCAATACATATTCTGAAATCCATACTGGAATTGCCTCGCCAGTGAATGGATTGATGGCATAACTTCCTGAGAATACACCGGTTACGCTGTGGTTAGCCATACGGTCCAACTCGGTACGCTTCTTCACGTAGTCGAGATATTTCTCCACCTCTTCCTTCTGCTCGGCAGTAGTTACCTGCTGAACATATTCGCTCTCTGGAGCCAGAACCATGAAGGTTACGCCAAACATAGTATCGGCACGGGTGGTGAAGATGGTGAACTTCACGTCGCTGTCCTTTACAGAGAATACCACCTCTGTACCCTCAGAACGGCCAATCCAGTTCTTTTGGGTTTCCTTGATACTATCGCTCCACTGGATGGTCTCCAATCCGTCGAGCAGACGCTGAGAGTAAGCAGATGTTCTCAAGCACCACTGCTGCATCTTCTTCTGGATGACAGGATAACCGCCACGCTCACTTACGCCGTTTACTACCTCGTCGTTGGCAAGCACAGTACCCAGGCCTGGGCACCAGTTTACCATCGTTTCACCGAGGTAAGCGATGCGGTAGTTCATCAGAATCTGCTGCTTCTTCACATCGTCGAAGCTGTTCCACTCCTCGGCAGTGAAGTCAATCTGCTCGTTCTGAGCCACGTTCAAGTCAGCAGAACCCTTCTCCTCGAAGCGCTTGATGAGCTTTTCGATAGGCTGAGCCTTCTGGCAGCCGTTGCAGAAGAATGAGTTGAACATCTTCTGGAAAGCCCACTGAGTCCAATGGTAATACTTAGGGTCGCAGGTGCGGACCTCGCGGTCCCAGTCGAAAGAGAAGCCGATTTTGTCGAGCTGCTCACGATAGCGGTTGATGTTGGCTACGGTAGTAACCTCTGGGTGCTGACCTGTCTGGATAGCATACTGCTCTGCAGGCAATCCGTAAGCATCGTAACCCATAGGGTTCAGTACGTTAAATCCGTTCAAACGCTTGTAGCGTGCATAGATATCGCTAGCGATATAACCAAGTGGGTGACCTACGTGCAAACCAGCTCCTGATGGATAAGGGAACATGTTGAGCACATAGAATTTCTTCTTGTTTTCATCCTCTGTCACCTTGTAGGTCTTGTTCTCGACCCATTTCTGGTGCCATTTCTTCTCGATTTCTCTGAAGTTGTATTCCATTGTTTTATCTAATAATTATGTTTCTTTTCTTAAATATAATAAGGTATAACCCTATTCAAGGTGCAAAATTACATTTATTTTGGCACATAACAAAATAAAATGCAAGTTTTTTATGAATTTAATGTCTTAGCATGCACACACTTCATATTCTTTTCCAGCTGGGCGGTAGAGCTGGCTCCTACCAATACGCTGGTTACACCTTTCTGCTGCAATATCCAGGCAAGTGCCATTTCGGCGAGTGTTTCGTCTCTTTCTCCTGCTTCTGCGTTCCATTTCTTGAGCTGTTCCAGCAGTTCTGGAGTTAGAGCAGAGTGTTTCAGAAAATGCTCTTTTGCCATACGGCTGTCTGCCGGTATTCCGTTGAGATATCGGTCGGTGAGAAGTCCCTGTGCCAGAGGCGAGAACGAGATGAAACCGATGCCGTTTTCTGCACAATAATCTAAGGTTCCATTCTCTTGTGGTGCATGGTCGAGCATGTTGAGTCTGTCCTGGAAAATGAGCAGCGGACAGTCGCGCTCCTTCAGATATTGGTCGGCAAACTTCAGGGCTTCCAGTGGCCAGCGGCTGATGCCGAGATAAAGAGCTTTGCCTTGCTTCACGATGTCTACCATTGCCTGGAGTGTTTCTTCGAGCGGTGTGTTCGGATCGTAGCGATGGCTGTAGAAGAGGTCAACATACTCGAGATTCATTCTCTTGAGACTCTGGTCGAGGCTCGCCATCAGATACTTACGAGATCCCCAGTTGCCGTAAGGACCTTCCCACATATCATAACCAGCTTTGGTTGATATAAAGAGTTCATCGCGATAGGGTTTGAAATCATCTTTCATCAGTCTGCCCATCGTTTCCTCTGCACTTCCGTATGGAGGTCCATAGTTGTTAGCCAGGTCGAAGTGGGTGATACCATGGTCGAAGGCATAGTGAGTGATGGCACGGCTTCTTTCGTAAGGATCTACCTCTCCGAAGTTATGCCAGAATCCCAAACTTATTTTAGGCAGCAAGATACCACTCTTGCCGCATCTCTTGTAGAGCGCTTCTGCATCGCTATAGCGATTGGCGTCAGCATGATAAATACCTTTAATGTCCATTATTCCTTATATTTTTTATTACAGCGAAGAGCCAGAAACTCTTCACTCTTCACCTTTCCTTTGTAAATGCCTATAAACAAGGCATTTGGCGTGGTGAAGAGTTTTTGTCTACTCTTCACCACTCTTCACCGGTATGTGGTTAGGAGCCTGCCGGCTCTTCCTTTTCTACATCGCAAAGGTAATAAAAATATTCAATATAATCGTTGTATTGAATAAAAATTATATTTTTTTCGATATGGAAGAGTAAGTGGGGATGTAGTAAAGGTTCTCTTCCTATCAGTCTCTGTTCCATATCTTTCGTTATTTTCTGCGCAAAGATATAAAAAAATCCCCATTAGCGCAAATTATCTGCGTGTTTTGGTCTTTTTATTTAATACAGAACCATCGGCAAGAAGGGATAAACAGGGGCTATAGTTTCTTCAGTTTGGCCCCATTGATTTGTTAGATGGCTAATATAAAATACACTTTTAAGGACGACTTTTTGTGATTTTCCACACTTTTAAGGACGACTTTTTGTGGTTTTATACATTTTTAAGGACGACTTTTAGTGCTATTTGAAGTAAAAAATGTATCTTTGCATTCAGAAACATCAAATAATCAGATAGTTATGAAGAGGTTACTTCATTAAAATTGATTTATTATTGTAGCCATAGCCGATAATCTTTACATCTACTTTTGAATGGATTAAAGTTGGTGAACCTTGTATCTTGTATTGGAAGTAGATTGTATCTATTTTCTCTGTTGTGGCTATTTTGAGAGTTTTAACTTGATTGAATATTTCCATTGTTATCTTTTTGAATTTTTTATTGTCGCAAATAACCACTCTTTTTTTTACAATATATCCTCGTTGGTCTGTCTTGTACTCAATAGCAACGTATGCCTCCAAATTATTTTTTTGAAACTCAATAGGATATTTACATTTTCTTTTCAATTCGTTTATAAACAACTCTTTATTTCTATAGTCAGGATTACCTGTGCTTACTTGGCATACATCAAATAGTTGCGGAGATGTTCCCACAAGAGACACATTAGTATTGGAGTTGCATGAACCAAATACTACCAAAACTGTCAATAATATAATACCCACTAATTCCTTCATCTTTATTCTATATGATTTTATCTATGACTCCACTTTAAAAGTGGATTAAATTTGAATAAAACATATGCCTTGGAAAGCCTTTATGCAATCCTCGGCGTTAACTAACTCTGACAACGTAGAACACACCTTGCCTTGCTCTGTAAAAGCATAAGTTGAATAGCAGTTGCCGCCTCTTCCATTTAAGATCACAATTTGTGACCTCAAACATTCTTCTCTACTCAATTCAATACGAAAATCATCGGGAAATCGCTTTATGTTACGCTTTACAGCTTGATTTAACACCCTGGTTTCCACTCCATAAAGTTCTGCCAAGTCTCTGTCTATCATAATTTGATTCCCATCATTTTAAGATAGTCTGATAACGTTCCCATACCTACAGACTTCCTGTATTCGTCAACTTTCTCAGGATTCTCCAGCTTGTAAAGATGCCATTTGCCGTCCTTGTCTTCTTCCAATTGGGTGCCATATCGCTGTGGACGACCTTCGAAAAGGCAGATACGGTCTTCCATCATCGCCACATTCTCACGAGGAATATCGCCTCTCTCTGCAGCCTTTAAGAACAATGGCAGATATTTCCTTTGCATCTCGACCGATGAATGCTGAACAACAAGCCAATAAGCTCTACATGCATCACCAACCTTGTCCTTACCGACAAATCCACGTGAATCAAGGATTTTAAAAATCTTCTGTTGGTTGACGCTGTCAATCGTAGCCATTACGGCAAAAATAGAATCTATCTTTGCCTTGTCTTGTGGCTGCTGTCTTGATGTCATCCTCCATTCCTGTCGAATGGCTTGGTCATCCTTTGCTATTTCGAGCAGTTGATTGCGGAGAGGAATATCGTAGTTGGCTTCTTTCCTTGTCTGACGCTCATGCATCGCATTCATGATTTCATTCCATCGCACATCATCATGAATAGGGAGCAGATCTTTGTCAGTTTCTATGTTCAGACTATACCATTCTGGTTCAGCTTTCATTCTCTCCTCAAGAAACCAGAACGCAGCATCTTTATGACCTGCCAGTGATGCCACACATGCAGCATTATAGAGATGCTGGCCGCGAACGTAGTTTTTAAAATCAAATGCATGGGTGAAGTATCGTTCAGCTTCTTGATAATTCTGCTGCATGTAGGATGAATCAGCTTTTGATATTAGACTATTGTACTTCCGACTTTCCTCCACATCAGGTAAAGTACCAGACTGCATCACTCTGATGCTCTTGTTCTTGAAATCCTCCAAAGATATAGCTACAGACTGCATATTATGCATATCAGTTACATCCCAATGATAAACACCTTTCTCTGGCCATTTCTTAGATTCTGTCTGCATGACATACATTATTCCCAGTATTGTCTTACCAGCCTTATTTATTCTGTCAACACAAACAAGTCGGTGTTGTCTTTTATTGAAATATAGATTTCGCCAAATGTTTTCAACATCATTCTTTGGTAGCTTCCACAAAGTTGTCCTGGTTACAGTCAACACTCCATCCTTGCTGATCTCATAATCAGGAACCTCACAGCTGTTCACTCCTTCAAATACATACATATTATCATCAACAGTGCGTAAACCATTCACAGGAAATGGTACATCCTTGGTTATTGCCCTAATGTATTTTGTGTATTCAGTCTGATTTTTTGTAGAGCATGATGTCATAAGCACAACTGCTCCCAATATAAAAATACTTTTCTTCATTTCATCTGTCATATTTATATTCATTTTTCCAAAATCACAAATTGTGACTTTGAACATTACCATATTTAACAGCATTCAAAGGTAGTGCTTTTAGCCTTTAAGCTACTATTGCACAACCCCTTTCTTTGAAAAGAACGTAAAATCAATAGTATTATTGCGGTGATTGCACTTTTAGTAATCGCTTCACTCGTTGTATGGTACTTACCCCTTTACCACTCAACTTTGCCACATCCCGAATGGAATACCCCTTGCGGAGCAAACTAATAACTTCCCTATATTCGGCTTTCATCTGTTCTGCCGTTTTTACAGAGCCAACCTTGCGCCCGAGTTTTCCACCTTTCTCTATATACCGCTTCCTTCCTGACTGCAATCGGAATGAGATATTATCACGTTCCAATTGCGCACAGCTTGAAAGCGTGGCTATCATTATCGGGGCAAAGAGGGACGGATGTTCTTCATCGTCCAATTTACATCATTTCCTTCTTAAACCAAAGCTCGAACACGCAGTCGGCAATGAAGATGCCGTCCTTCTCCAGGGTAATCAATTCCTTGTCGATGAGGGCTTTCTTGATGCGGTCGATATTGGATTTGCTGCCCAGCGGATAGGTTTCAGCTACAGCCTGGGCGGTGAAACCTGAGTGGACGCCACTGCAGAGGAGGCGCAGAAAATTGAGCTGATAGGTGGTTAAGCCCTCGGTTTGCTGTACGAAAAGACCATGACATTGTTGCAGCAAGGCGCTGATGCCACTTTGTAAGTTTTCTTCGTTTACTTCTTTCTCGGTTTCTGCCATCACGTTCCAAGCTAGTTGCTGCACGTAGGAAGAATAGTTCTTTACGGTTTTACAGATTCTTGTAGCATATTCTTCAGATATTTTCTTTCCGTATTTCTCGAATCGGGAGCAGATGAAAGGCACCCAATATTCAGTAGGGATGCAATCCAAGTGAAGCATCTCGCCAAACATATAGAAAGGCATGCGTCGGTTTTGGAAAATGTTTTCCATCAGATGCTTCTTGCTTCCAAAGAAACAGTATGATACATTCTGATGATGCTGCCAGGCGCCACGCAGTTTTTTCTGAACCGTAAGAGTATCAGGGAATTCTCCAATTTGCTGGAATTCGTCGATGCAGACCACCATGCGGATTCCCTTTTCCTGAGCGATTCTTTCCGGAAGATTCAGAATCTCTTCAGGGGAATAGTCCTTAGGGGTAATTCCCAGGGATAAAGAATATTCGGATGTAGGATCTGGACTAAAGGAGATTTTTGGTGAAACTCTTACCAGGAACTGCTTGATGTTTTCTACTACTTGTTCCAGCTTATTACTCATAGATTTCATAATGGTTTCTGCAAAGCGATTGTAGAAATCATATTCGCTTCGGCAGTCATAGATGTCCATATACACCACTTTTATCTCTGGATTATCAATTTCGGATATTGCCTTTTTGATGAGCGAAGTCTTGCCCATGCGTCGGGGAGAGATGAGAATGACGTTGATGCCATGCTCAAAGTCTGCCTTGATGCGCTTGGTTTCTTCTATTCGGTCGGTGAAGTTGTTTCCGGCAACCGACATACCATATACGAATGCCTTTTCCATTGTTTTTTTTGTTTGATTACGGATGCAAAGATAAGTAAAAAAATGAAAGTTCACAAGGTTGTGGACCACAAACTTGTGAACTTTTAATATTATTTTGTAAATCAGGTATTTAAAAGCTGTTTTTTATGCATAAAACAAGCCGTAATTAGAGGCTTTTCTTATCAAACACACTATTCATCGTGATGCAGAGATGCTGGAACTTGCTGAGGAGTTTGTCTGACCATTTCGTCATGTTGTAAAGGTCCTTGATTTCCTTAAACTTCTTTTCATCCCATTGCGGATAATCTATCTCTGAGAAATAACGGCGGTAGTCGCGGAGATTGTCGCCTGAGAAATGGAGATAATCGTCGATGTCGCCAAACCATTCGGGAGTCATCATCTGGGTGGCAAAGGCTTCGAAGTTCTGGTTGTCCTGAAGCATACAGTTGTGATTCAATACACACCATACGCAGAACCAGTGGTTCTTGCGGGTAACAAATTTCAACATATTGGCTATCTGAGCCTTCAGATTCTGCATGTCGATGTATTTGCCGTCTTTTACTTTGTAGAAAACCTCGTTGGGAAGGGTTTCCGGAATGCCTTCGGGATGTTCCAAATCGTAGATTTCCTGCTCGATGATGTGCCATTTTACGGTGGCTGATACCAGCTTGAGATATTCTTGTGCTGTAAAATTGACGTGGGCAAGCTGGGCGCCCAGCAGTTGGGTGTCTCTTATATATTTCATAAAGTCGAGGCGCAGATTTTCCGGTACCTCGTCTTTTAGCGTTTTTCTTACTTCCAGCAATTGGCTGACGGAGAGCTGCTTTCCGTTGTTGTCATATTCCAGGGTTGTAAAGTATCGGTCTATGTCGCTGATGCCCTTTGGTTCTTCCTGATATTCCTGTAGCGACATTTCGAAGAGGCGGGTGGTCTGCTCTTCGCTCATGGCGAGGTTGGTGAAATGGCTCAGCTGGCGGAAGTGGAGCATCAGATAACATGCCATGCTGTATAGCTGGAAGAGATTCCAAAGGCGCTCTACGGGTTTTACGCCGGGGATATGAGTGGGTTTTACCTGGCGTAACAGTTCTTTCTGGAGTTTGGTTACTTCGTTTACATCAATAGTACTTCCTTTGCCCAGTTCATCGGTTTCAAAAAATTCGTTGAGTTTCGGCAGGATGCGGGTCATATCCAGCGGTGCCACTTTCATCCGTTTTCCTTCTATCTGTTTTCCCTTTTTCATGTCTTCCATGATATGCGCCATCAGGGGTGTAAACTTCTGCATTACGATGATGCTGATGCTTACTTCGTGGGTTTCGTTCTGCTCCTTTCGCTGCTTGGCTATGTCGTTGTGTTGCAGCACCATATCTTTCTCTGCCATATAGCAGAGCCGGGTGGCTTTGGTGCAGAGCGAACGGATATCGAAGGTCAGTTCCTGCGGACTGTAATCTTCCCATGCATCTACCAGAATGCTGAGCATTCGGCAGAAGTTGTCGAGCTGTCGGTCGAAGACTTCGTAGCTGAATTCTATTTCATCTTTATCTTCATTCATTGTCAGTCTGTTTTAAGAAAATAAGTTTTGCCACAAAGGTAAGATTTATTTTCGGATTATGCAAGGATATGCATCTGTTTTTCCTCTTTTTTCCCCATACTTTTCCCCGTAGCCCCCTTGTTTCTTCCCTGATTTCAGAAAAGTAGCGGGAAGGTGGCGGGGAAAATTTGGAATCGGTGAAGGGAAGTATTAACTTTGCAATCGAAAACGAAAGAGCGGCGAAATGCTGAGCCATGAATGAGCTGAAACTCTTCACTCTTCACCTGAAGCCCGGAAATGCCCATAAACAGAGGGGGGCGAGGGGTGAAGAGATAGAGTCAACTCTTCACCCACTCTTCACCACTCTTCACCTTATTATATATAAGGGCTAAAAGAATGAATATTATAAATCTAAAAAAATTAATTATGGTGGAAAATTTAAAAACCTTATCGTCATCAGATAAGATGACAAACGAAATTTCAGCACTCTCTCTTGTTGAGAGTTTTCTCGATGAGTATTATCTCTTCCGTAGAAATGTGCTAAGTGGTAAAACCGAGTATCTCACTCTCTCAAAGAATGAGGACGAAGCCGAGGAGCCCGTAGAAGAGGAACCGGAAACCGGTGGGGAAGAGGAGGAATCTTCTGACTCAACCTGGAAGGTGCTGACTCCGGAGGCTTTCAATTCTATCGTCCGTCACGCCAAGCGGTTGGGTGTAGGAGGCAAGAAGTCGCCCCGACAGGATATTGAGGAGTTCGTACGTTCTGAAGAGGTTCCGGAGTTTGACCCTATCAGGGAATATCTTGAGAACCTGCCGGAATGGGATGGTAAGAACCATGTGGCTGAACTCTTTGGCAGGATTCCGGGGCTTACAAGTGAACAGTTGGGCTGGTGCGCCACCTGGCTCCGTTCGGCTGTTGCCCACTGGTTGCAGATGGATATGTTTCATGGCAACGAAACCACTCCTGTGCTTATCGGCAAGCAGGGTTGCGGCAAGAGTACCTTCGCCTATCGTCTGCTGCCGGATCATCTGCGACAGTATTTCCTCGACCACATCAACTTTGCCAATAAGTTTGACTCCGAGATGGCGCTCACTCATAATCTCTTTGTCAACATAGATGAGTTTGCGAATATGGGACCATCGCAGCAGGGCAAGCTGAAGCAGATGCTTTCGAAGGTGAAGGTGAACGGGCGCCCTATCTTCGGCAAGAGTCAGGATGACCGTCCGCGTTATGCTTCCTTCCTGGCAACTACCAATGATGAGCATCCGCTCTGCGACCCTACGGGTAGCCGCCGATTCGTCTGTCTGCACATTCCGGCAGGTGAATATATCGACAACGGTTCACCCATCATTTATGACCAGCTCTATGCACAAGTTATGTATGAGCTTTGCCATAAGAAGACGCCTTACTGGTTTACCAATGCCGAGGTGGATCGCATCCAGAAGTGTAATCTTCCTTTCTTCAAGGTGGATGATTTTGAATCGATGCTGAAGAGCTGCTTCCGTGTTCCCGAGGATAATGAAACGGGCGAATGGCTCATCTGTTCGGATGTTTTCGAGGTTCTGCACGAAAGATTTCCGATGCTGATCAGTAATCTGAGTACCAAGATTCGCATCGGCCAGTCGCTCAAACTCCTGGGTTGCAAGATGAAGCATACCAAGAAGGGGCAGGCATATCTGCTTGTAAGAATCTGAAAATATAGCTAAGCGGCAGGCGGGTGAAGAGTGGTGAAGAGTGGGTGAAGAGTGAGAAACAACTCTTCACCCCTCGAATCCCCTCTGTTTATCGGTGTTTCCGAGGGTTAGGTGAAGAGTGAAGAGTTTTTCGCAGTTCCTTTCTTAGAATCCTTTCTCTCGCTTTTCCGATAGCTGTCTGACTAGAACAGCCCACTGTTCTCATAGCGGCTAGTTGGCTGTCTGTGGATTGCCAGTTTCCTGTTTGCCGATAACAGCCTCTCAATCTTTCGAAGAAAAAATCATTTATCCAACTAAAAAAAATAAAGAACATGAACAACATTTCAATCCATTCCATTGATACGGTATGTCTCAAGGAGGCGTGCCCGGTACATCACCTTTGTGCTCGTTTTGAGCGTTATCAGAAGTTGCGTAAGTCGGAGAAGGTATTCAGTATTCTGAACCCGGACCGTATAGCCTGCAACGAGCAGGGCTGCGCCTATCGGCTTCAGAAGAAGATCATACGCATGGCACGCGGATTCCGCCGCATGTTCGGTACGATACCTTCTGCCAATACGCCTCATTTCTGGCACATTTCGCCCTATATCAGCGAAAGCACCTATTGCAAGGCGAAGCGCGGCGCCATCCTCATCGCACCCGATATGCAGCAGAAATTACTGCGTCTCTTCGAACAGAATGGCGCCGATATCAGCATCGGTTTTGATGAATATGTAGAGCAGGAGGGCTATGAAGAAGTAGATACCGCAAACTGTAAAAAAATATAATTTTTGCCATCTTTTAGCGGTAATGAAACAGATTTTTATTATTTTTGTTTCCTGAATTTTACAACTAAACAATAAGAAATAGATTATGCGTGTTATTATCGAAAAAGATTATGAGAAGCTGTCAAAGTGGGCAGCTGATCATGTAGTTGAAACAATTAACAGATTTCAACCAACTGCTGAACGTCCTTTTGTTCTGGGTTTGCCAACCGGTTCTTCACCTCAGGGCATGTATGCCAATCTGGTAAAGGCGGTAAAAGAAGGCAAGGTTTCGTTCAAGCATGTCATCACCTTCAATATGGATGAATATGTAGGTTTGCCGGAATCCCATCCTGAGAGCTATCACTCTTTCATGGCTGCCAATCTCTTCAATCATATCGACTGTCCTAAGGAGAATATCCATATCCTGAACGGTAATGCCGAGAACCTGGAAGAGGAGTGCCGTCATTATGAGCAGATGATAGAAGAAGCGGGTGGCATCGACCTCTTTATCGGTGGTATCGGTCCTGATGGCCATATCGCTTTCAACGAGCCATTCTCTTCTCTAACCTCCCGCACACGAGTAAAGACGCTCACTACAGATACAAAGATTGCCAACTCCCGTTTCTTCGATAATGATCCTGAGAAGGTACCTAGTCTGGCTCTGACCGTAGGTGTGGGTACCGTGATGGCTGCCCGAGAGGTAATGATTCTCTGCAACGGTCATAACAAGGCCCGCGCCCTGCAGGCTGCCATCGAAGGTCCTGTTACTCAGGCTTGGACCATCAGCGCTCTGCAGCAGCACCAGTATGGCATCATCGTTTGTGATGAGATTGCCTGCGATGAACTGAAGGTGGGTACTTACCGCTACTTCAAGGATATCGAAAAGGATAACATCTAAGTTATCTGATGCCTATAAAAAAGAATAAGGATGATGACTATTCGTCATCATCCTTATTTTCTGCTATTACCTGAGGACCGCGAACCTTGTCCTTGAGTCCCAGACCTTTCTTGATTTCAATATTTACTCCATCGCTCAAACCGGTGGTTACCTGTTTGCGCTCATAAGTCTTCTTCTTGTCGCTACCTTTTATGATATATACAAAGGTAGAATCACCGCTAAACTCAATGGCACTCTCCGGAACGGTGAGTACATGGGTAGCCTTTGCCAGTACAATCTCGGCATTGGCGCTGTAACCGGAACGAATCTTGCCGCCCTTGGTAGAGCGGATGGCTGCCTTTACCTCAAACTGGTTGGCACCATTGTTTTCTACAGCTTTAGGAGAGATATACTCCAGGTTTGCCTCGAAGTTGAGGTTCTGCAAGGCTCCGATGGTTATCTTCATCGGCATTCCTGTAACGAGACTTCCCACTTCGGTTTCATCGATATTGCCACGGAAAATAAGGTCGTTCATGTTGGCTACGCTGGCGATGGTAGTACCATCGTTGAAAGTGTTGGCAAGAATCACCGAATTACCCACCTTGACCGGAATATCGAGGATAATACCCGAGATGGTAGAACGGATGAGGGTGGAAGAGGCACTGGCATTGCTCTTGCTTACACCATCGCGCACCACCTGGAGAGCATCTTCGGCAGCGGTAACCTCCTCGCGTGCCTGTTTCATCGCCTGCTTTACCTTATCAAACTCATCGGCGCTGACCAGTTGTTTCTTGAAGAGCTGTTCCTCGCGACCATAATCCACCTGTGCCTGTTTTAGGTTGATTTCGGCAAGGCGCACACGAGCCTGCGCCGAACTGAGCTGTCCCATATCCGGAATCACCTTTACCTTAGCGATTACTTCGCCCGCCTGAACATAATCACCCGCTTCTTTGCAAATCTCGGTGATGATACCGCTAATCTGAGGCTTTACGTTCACCTCGTTGCGAGGCTCAATCTTGCCCGTGATGACGGTAGTTTTCAAAACATCAGCCATCTTAGGAGTAAACTCAGTATACTCCACAGGCTTAGGCTGCGATTTCTCATAAAGGAACACGAAGGTTCCGATGAAGATCAAGGCGACAATCGCCGCAACAATCAACTTTGAATACTTTTTCATATCTTTTATATCTTATTTTTCTTTTATTCGTCTCTCATCGCATCTACCGGTTTGATGCTCATCGCTCGCCATGCAGGGGCGAGTCCGGCTAGGCCGCCGAGAATGCAGATGAGGATGGCTGAAGAGATGGCCGTCCAGAAATCTACCTGGAAGTGGGCGGTAAGAATGCCATCCGTGGTGTTCGCCATCTCCAGCATCTGCAGGATGGCTACTCCGAAGAGAATGCCGCTCATGCCGGCTACCAGGGTGAGGAGAATACTCTCGGAGATGATTTGCGAAAGTATCATCTTAGGCGTGGCTCCGATGGCTCGGCGGATGCCTATCTCGGTGGTTCGCTCCTTTACCGTTACCATCATGATATTGGAAACTCCGATGGCGCCGGCGAGAAGGGTGCCGATACCTACCAGCCAGATGAGGAAGTTGACACCCTTGAACAGGTTGTCGAGCATCTGGAAGAGAACTTCGGTATTGAACACCATAATGCCCTTTTCGTCCGTAGGGTCTATGCTGTGGGCTCTTGCCACGGTTTCTCTCATCCGCTGGGCAATGCTGCTCATCACTACGCCCGGTTTTCCGGTGGTGGCTATGATGTCTACTGCCTTACCCCGGTTATAAGCGCTGCGCAAAACCGATTGGGGCAGGGTGATGGTTTCATCGGCACGACCGCCGAAATTGATGCCGTTGCCCGAACGGTAATCTACCCCTATTACCATATAATAGGTAGAGTCAACTCTTACACTCTTGCCGCACGGATCACCGCCGCCAGGAAAGAGATTCTTGTAAATCTGTTTGCCGATGACGCAAACCTTGCGCTGCTGGCGCACATCCATCTCGTTGATGTATCTGCCGTAAAACATCTGTGGCGCAGAAACCAGGGCGTAATCGGGATTTACGCCCTGGGTGCTGCCGCTGAATTTCTTGTCGCCAAACACCACCGACTTGTTGCCGCCGAAGAGCAGCGGGGTAATGACATCGAGTTCGGGCACCTGGTGGCGCAATCTGTCCAGGTCTTTCTCTTCCATCTGCCAGGAGCGCCCCTTGTTGAATCCCTTGTAGGGTTTGGTGGTGTTCTGCGCCCAGATGATGGCGGTGTTGGTGGCAAAGCCTGTGAAGTTGTTTTGCAGCATCTCCTTCAGTCCCTGTCCGCCACCCATCAGGGCGATGAGCATAAACACGCCCCAGAACACGCCGAATCCCGTAAGCAGACTGCGGCTCTTGTTCCTCGTGATGGTGTCGAGAATCTCTTTATATGTATCTAAATCTAATCGCATAATAATAATTTATAGTTTACTCCGCTCTCAGCGCCTCTATCGGTCGGATTCTTGCAGCCTTGATGGCTGGGATGAGTCCGGCGATGGTGCCTGCGATGACGATGGTGATGGTGGCGCCGATACAGGTGCCGATGCCCACCGTAGGGTTCACAAACATGGCGGCTTTAAACAGTCCAGTATCTATGGTGGTGTGGCCGATAGTTGCATCCATGATTTCGTTTGCCGCCACGCCACATACCATTCCGATGTAGCCGAAGAACGAGGTGATGATGATGCTCTCGGTAATGATGAGCTTCAGTATCGACCAAGGCTTGGCGCCGATGGCTTTTCTTACGCCAAACTCTCGGGTTCGCTCCTTCACGGTGATGAGCATGATGTTGCTTACGCCCACGATTCCGCTCAGCAGGGTGAACAGACCCACAATCCAGAGGGCCGTCTGCATGATGGCGATTCCTTGGTTCATCTGGATATTGTCCATGTATCGGTTCCAGAGCCAGATGGTTCGCTCGTCATCAGGTGCTGCCTGATGGTTGTTGTTGATGCTGGCACGATAGTTCTTCTCAAACTGCTCGTTATCCTCCTGGGTCTTCAGGTTCTTGATGGTGAACTCCAGGCTTCCTGCATCATCGCCCTTGGCGTAGATGGTCTTGATGGTGGAGTAGGCGATGAAGGCTTCGGTATTATTGCGCGATTCATCATCCTTGTAGATTCCCACCACCTGGAAGTTGAGGTTGCTGATCTTTACGTTCTTGCCCACCAGCGAACGGTAGTCTTTGCTGAGTTCCTTGGCCTGGCTTCGGCTCAGCACCACATTCTTGCGCTGCTCCTTCATATCGATTTCGTTGATGAATCGTCCGGCTATCAGCTCCGTCTTGTCGATTTTGGGATGTGTAGGAGCCACACCCACCAATGACTGGCTTGCCACATAATTATCACCATAGTTGATGTTCACGTTATATTGTTCCAATCTTCCGCCCACATCATCTACATACTGGCCGTAGGTCTTGTTGCTGATGAGGATATCCTTGTCGTTGAGCGTGATGCTTCTGCCTTCCTTCAGTCCCTTGTAAGCCTTGGAGGTTTCGCCCGGGAATACTCGCATGGAGTTGGCTAGGAATCGGGTGCTTTGCTGCAACTGGGCATTAATCAGTCCGTTGCCGGCGCCCAGCAGGAATATCAGCATGAAGATTCCCCAGGCAACGGCAAATCCCGTGAGCGAAGTGCGGAGCTTGTTGCGCTTCGACGTACTCCATATTTCCTTGATTAATTCTCTCATTATTTTTAGTTAATAATTAATAGTTGATAGTTTATAGAGGGCTGGCGCCATCAGCAGTTCTGCCCTATTAACTATAAACTTTAAACTATAAACTTCTTACTTCACGTAGTCTTTCGATACGAGATGATGGTCTCTGTTGTCTTCGATGCTTCCGATGAGTCCGTCCTTGATATGGATAACCTTATCGGTCTCGTTGGCTACACCGCTTTCGTGGGTTACCACCACAATGGTCATTCCCTCCTTCTGGTGCAGTTCCTTCAGCAGGTCCATCACTTCCACGCTCGTTTTGGAGTCGAGGGCTCCGGTAGGCTCATCGGCAAGGATGATTTCGGGTTTGGTGATGAGGGCACGGGCGATGGCTACACGCTGCTTCTGTCCTCCCGACATCTCGTTGGGATAATGGTTGGCCCATTGTTTCAATCCTAACTTGTCGAGATATTCCATCGCCAGTTCGTGGCGCTTCTTGCGGCTCACGCCCTGGTAGAAGAGTGGAAGCTCCACGTTTTCCACCGCCGTCTTGAACGAGATGAGGTTGAACGACTGGAAGATGAAGCCGATCATCTTGTTGCGGTATTCGGCAGCACGGGTTTCCGAGAGGTCTTTGATGAGCACATCATTGAGTCGGTATTCGCCCGTATCGTAGTTGTCGAGAATACCCAGTATATTTAATAAGGTGGATTTTCCCGAGCCGGAAGCACCCATGATGCTGACGAATTCGCCACGTTCGATGTCGAGGTCGATGCCCTTCAGCACATGGAGTGGCTGAGCACCCTGATAGGTCTTGTTGACGTCTTTTAGATGAATTAATGACATATTACTTTCGTTTTATGGATATCAATTTAAACCATTAGACGCTTGCAACTTTCAGAAAGTTGCAAGCGTAACTCTTTTTTAAAACGTTATTACATACACCTTATTATATATAAGGCAAAGACAGAAGCTATAAATATATATTTGAGGATGAATAGTGTCATCATATCTTTATCTTTTTGAGATTCTTCTCCAACTCTTCCTTCACTTCATCGATGGAGATGTCGAGAAGCTGCATTTGTCGGGCGAGTTCCGGGAGTCTTTCTTTCATAAACTCCTTTTTGCGGGTTTTCTTGATCTGCTTCTTGGCTCCTGCGGAAACAAAGTAGCCCAGACCTCGCTTGTTGTAGATAATCTCGTCGGTGGCAAGCAGGTCGTATGCCTTCACGGCTGTGTTGGCATTCACCTCCAGCAGCACGGCGTATTCCCTGACGCTCGGTATTCGCTCGTCTTCCTTGTACTTGCCCGCCAGAATTTCATCGCTCAATCGTTCGGCTATCTGTACGTATATTGCTTTATCATTACTGAAATTCATAATCTTCAAATTTTAATTCTTAGATGTTGATCCACTTGTTGCAGATAACCTGCATGCGGGTGAAGAGCTTGTAGGATGCCCAATAGTTGAAGGCAGCCAAAGCAAGATATACTGCAGACGAGGTGAATACAGCACAATATTGAGCAGAAGAACCCTCTTCGATGTGCAAGGTTCCTACGAAATCAAGCCATCCGGCTTCACCCAGTTCGTTGATAATATAACCCAAAATCAGACAAAGTGCCAATCCCGTACATGCTGTCAGAAGCACAGGAAACTTACGGTAGAAGGCTCCTCCCAGGGTTGCGAAGGAATGGGCAAATATCAGGAAGGAGTAGACTGCCAGAATTGTTTGCCAAGAATTGTCTATTGGTGAAAGGGCAAAAATGGTGTGGCTGAGTACTGGCCATGTAAGGCTGATATGGAAGCCTGGAGTGATGAAAAAGCTAAAGATGAGCTGGATAATATCTGAAATGACCAAGGCTCCTAGCAAAGTCACAAGACCACCAACGGTAACAACCAGGAATCGAGCCACATATTTTTCCAGGTTAGTGGCAGGAAGCATCAGGAAACTTTCGCGCTGTAACTTGGTCTTCATGTTTCTGAAGATGCAAGATGCCAATACGTAAATGACCATAAAAGAAATGAATCCAAAGAACATATATGCGGATTTCTTATAACTGTCGGTCATGGCATCTAGTTCATGGGATGCTGCAATAAAGCCACTAATTCTGTAAAGCCGGATGATGTTTGTGATTGAAAAACAGATGGCGAGTCCTACAATAACTCCCAAATTATGGGTCCAGTTGTTTAATACATCCCAACGGATAATCATTCCTAATCTATGTAAATCGAAATTCTTTTTCATAATCGTCTAATCATTTAATTTTTTATTAATCACTGCATTGAAGAGCAATTCCAGGTTCATCTGTGTTTCCTGCTCACCCTCCTGTCGCTTGCAGATGGCGGCATTGCCCTGCAGGGTTGGCTCGGCGTAGAGCACGGTGTCGTCCATTTCCTGTGGGTTGCGGTACTCGAAGGTGTATTTCTCGCAGATGTCCGAAACCGAAGCATCGAGCAGAAGCTGGCTCTGGTTCATGATGATGATGTGGTCGAGCAACGACTCTACATCGTGCACCTGATGAGTAGAGATGATGAGGGTGCGGTCTTCCGTCATGTTGTTGGCGATGACCTTACGGAACTGGCTCTTCGATGGGATGTCGAGACCATTTGTTGGCTCGTCCATCAGAAGAAAGCGGGTACCCGTGGCGAGTGCGAAACTCATGAATACCTTCTTCTTCTGTCCCATCGAGAGTTCGTTCAACTTGAGAGAGAGTGGTAAATCAAAATCCTTGAGGCAACGGTCTAGCACTTCCTGCGAGAAGTTAGGATAGAATCCCTGGTTCATCTTCACGTAGGTGGCGAGGGAAACGTTGGGCAGTTCAAACTCTTCGGGCACCATGAAGATGTCCTTCAGCATCTCGGCTCTGCGATCTTGTGCCGAAATGCCATCCACGAGAATGGTACCTTGTTGCTGGCGGAGCAATCCGCTGATGAGGTAGAGCAGGGTGCTCTTGCCTGTACCGTTCTTGCCAAGCAAGCCATAAATGTTGTTCTCCTTGAGTTCCAAAGAGAAATCTCTAAATACAAGGTGCTTGCTACCTGGGTATCTGAAATCAATGTCTTTAATCTGTATCATAATCTTTAATGTTTTAGTGTACTACTTCAATAGAACACTGCAAAGGTATGCTTTTCTGCGATAACTTCCAAACTTTTGGGCAATTATTTTCATACTTTAACGTAATGTTAACAATATCACCTTATTATAAAAAGCAAAGGCACCGAAAAGCCTTCACTTTTCAGTGCCTTTACACTTTAAGAGATTTCGAGTTTGAAGCCCATTTTAGGGACAGTTATGATATTGATGCCTTTATCTGCAACAAATATCTTGCGCAGTTGCGAAATGTAGTTGTCGAGACTAGCATCGGAGTCATTCCCGTCTGGCCAAAGTTCGTGTTTCAATTCTTGTCGGGTGACCGTTTCGCCTTGATGTTCCAAGAGGAAAACAATGACTTGAAATTGTTTCGTTGTAAGTCTGTATTCTGTTTTATCATTTAAGGATAGCTCCCTTGTCTTGATATTGAGTGAATGTGTTCCTATGGATACGATGGATGCTGCATCTTTTTTATTTTCAATATTGGCAAATCGCAGAATATAGGCTACAAGTTCTTCTATTTCAAAGGGTTTTTTAAGAAAGTTGACAGCTCCCTCTCCAATGGCTCTAGTCAAATATCCTGCGTCTATATGTGATGACATGAATATAACAGGTATGTTGGGTGCATATAGTTTGAGCTGTTGCATTTGGTCGATACCATTGTCTTCTCCGATTTCTACATCAAGCAATATGATGTTAGGGGATGCTGATTGTATGGCAGACTGCAGACCTGTCAAGGAGGTTTGATAGATAGGTTGCATGCCTAGTGCATCCAGCCCTAGTGTAAGAGTTGCGCCTAATATAGCATCGTCATCAACGATGAGAACTTTTATCTTGTCCATGATGTCTTTTTATTATGTTTTAAATTGAGGGAATATTAAAGATAAATTTGCTGCCTTTACCTACTTCGCTTTTAACTAAAATATGGCCTCCATGTGATTCTACTACATATTTTACAAGTGCCAATCCGATGCCATGCCCTCTAGGTCCATGCTCATGTGGTACTCGATAAAACTGCTTGAATATCAGTTTTTGATCTTTCTTGCTGATGCCCCATCCGTTGTCTGCTATGCAAACCTGTAGTCCATTGCTGTCTTTTTTGATGGAAACATTAACAATAACGCCTTTGTCTGCATATTTTACAGCATTCTCCATGAGGTTTCTGATAACGTTGAGCAGGTACATTTTGTCTGCGTTTATGATAGAGTCGCCTTTTACATCGTTGTTGTTGATGGTAATAGTATGCTCTTTGTCCTTGTAGATAATGTCAATATCAGACTTAGCCTGATTTGCCAACTCAACAACATCAACCTTTTCGGGATTTAAGATAATCCTTCTTCCATCACTAGCTGTGGAAAGGATAGTCTCTATGTCGTTTACGAGCAGTTTGGACTTGTTGATTATTTGTCCAGTTAGTCTTTTAGTTGGCTCATCCATGATTTTGAGTTTGATGACTCCCATAAGTGCAATGATGCTATTGATTGGAGACTTTAAATCGTGGATAATACTGTTTACGGTTAATGCTCTGCTCTTTAGTAGTTCATCACGTTTTTTTATCTCACGCAGTTGGTAGCCAATGCAAATAGCTGCTATTATAACGAAAAGGACAGATAAGACTAAAGCCCAAAAAGATTGTATGATGAATTGTGATGGAGTGATAAGTATAGCAACTCGTATAAAACGTGGTTTGGCAAGATTGACAGCCACGTCATTAGATATGTGCCAATTACTTATGTCTTCTTCCTTGCATCCAGCAAGCTTAATATGCTTTTTCTTATTGTCAAGTAAATATATGATATGCTTGTATTTTGTCTTCAGATTCTTTGTAAATACTGTGTCTAATGTGGAAAGGTTGATATCATTTCCTTTTTCCAGATTATGGTCTTGCATTGTGAGATTGAGAATGTCAGTGGAAGAGCGAATCAATCCTTTTCTTTTTAATTCTTTGGCATCAAAAACTCTCAGGTCGATTTCCTTGTCTCCATTTGTTATATTTCTTTCATTTGGTGTGCATTCTTTGTATATGAAATGTTGTTCTCCCAGCTTATCGGGTTGAATAGCTTTTCTGTTTCTTAAATTTAGTTCTTCGTCTATGGAGCTGTATAAGGTTTCATTTATCTTATCCATTTCCTCGAATGCATAGTTCTTGTATTGCAAGAATATATTAAATCCTTGCAGGCAAGTAATTGTAATGATAGCAATTAGCGAAATGATATGTACTTTCTTCATATGAATGCTTTTTCGTGCAAAGGTAATTAAAAAAAAGGAAACTGCAAATGATTAATGCTTGTTTTTTTGCTTTAATATAATAATGTGTAGTGTGTTCTAATAAAAATGCAGGCAAAATATTAGAAAAACATTAGTTTTTCGTTAGAAATGATATACAGAAAAGTCTGTACCTTTGCAGCCGTAAAACAAAAATAACAGAAATATGAAAATAGAAATATTAACAAAAGATGAAATGTCACAGGTCTATGGAGGAGGCTATTGGGTGACATTAGGGAATGGAACCAAAATTTATATTCCTGATGGTGATGAGATAGGTGATGAAGATGAAATAATCTTCCTTTAATCATTGTATAATAAGTAATATTGACCGGTTATATAATTATTAGAATTCTGACAAAAGAATTAAATGTTAAATTCTTTTACGAATTGTGATTAGAAAGTTAGTAACAATTTTTAAATTTGAAAAAATGAAAAAGAAAAATTTGGTAAAGTTTAATGAGTTTGAGATTGAAGTGTTGTCTTCAGAGAGTGAGTTGGCTGCTATTAATGGTGGAGGTAAGGGAAGTGTCGCTTTAGAGATTTTGGAAATCTTGCTGGGTGGCGGTATTAATATTAACGGCAATTGCGGTTGTAAGTAACAAGCGTAAGAGTAACAAATTCGATAGGGGGACTTTCCCCTATCCTTTTTATATTATGTTAGATATGAAAGAGAGTTTTTATAATATTCCAATAACGATAGAAAAAACTGATTTTGTTTATAATACATTTACCGGTTGTCTTGTTAAGCAGAATATGCTTGATGAATACGTAAAAGGAATTGGTGATATTACGAGTGAGATTGTTGACTTTTTAACTTGTAGTGGATTCTTGGTTGATGATGGGGATGCTGAAGTTGAAAAGGTTAAAACTTTACGAATCCAAAGGAAATATTCAGAAAAAATGTATAAGTTAGTAATAAATATGACATTGGATTGCAATTTGAAATGTTGGTATTGTTATGAAAAACATTCAGCAAAGTCTTATATTGATGATAGGATGATTTCTAGAATATTAAAGCATTTGGAGTTAAAATCTATTGTTTCTTCGTTTGAGGTTTTAGAACTCACATTGTTTGGTGGTGAACCATTGATGAATTATAGAGCAACGAAACTTTTGCTTGATGGTGTAAGGAGGCTTGCTAAGAGGAGTGGGTTTAAAATAAAACTCTTTGTTGTGACTAATGGTACTCTTATTTCGAAAAAGTATATAGAATTGTTTAGTCCATTTAATGTTCGTTTTCAGGTGACGATAGACGGAGATAAAAAAATGCATGATTCTATTCGTGCATATAAAAAGACTTTTATGGGGAAGAGTAGTTATCAGAGTATTATAAATGGTCTAAAGTTGTTGAATGAAGCAAATTCGGATTTCTATTTTACGTTAAGAGTCAATTATGATGACCTTGTCTTGGAAAAAATAAACTCGTTGCTTGCAGATTTGGGTTTTATGGATAAACGTAGGACGTTTTTTTGTCTTCAGAAAGTTTGGCAAACTGATGAAGGGAAGATTGGTCTTGAAAGTTTGTGGAATGCAATAAATAAGATTAATCAGGCGGGTTTCATGTTAAGCTCAATGGCCTTTACTCATACTTATTGTGGTTGCGAGGCTGATAATTACAATCAGGCAATAATTAATTATGATGGTAAGATATTCAAATGTACAGCAAGAGATTTTAGAGAGGAATATCATTATGGATATTTGGCAGAGTCTGGTTTGATAGTTTGGGATACTCAGCGGTTAGAAACGCGGTTGGCGCTAAAGTTTCCGGCTAAATGTCAGGCTTGCAAATTGCTTCCATGTTGTCCTGGTATTTGTTCTCAGAAATTATTAGAACATACAAATCCTGATGATATATCTTGTCCATTCCCTTTCGATAAAGGAATGACAATGGAGGATGTTATTCTTTTTAATGTTAAACAAAAAATGATTTTAAAGAGATATGAAAAAGAGCATGATGATATTGGTAATGCTGATGATTAGCATTATGTTGAAAGCGCAATCTGAAATTTGGATAAGTGGAAATGTATATACAGAGGTGGAAGGTAAGCAGGTGATGATACCTTTTGCTACAATCTGTGTTTATGATTTGACGGATACTGATAAAATGGAATATTTCTCTGTAAGTGGTATGCAGGGTAATTATTATTTGAAGCCATATAATTATAAGAAGCAATATCATTATGTGGTCAGTGCTTTCGGATATAAGACTAAGGAGTTTAATTTGAAGGAGATTCCTGAATACATGGATGGTAAGCCTTTTAGTGGTAATGCTACTATCAATGTGAAAATGGAAAAATGTAATGATGCTTTGACTCCAAGGATTAAAAAGATAGTGTATCCTTTGGCAGGATTAAAGAAGAAAAGCAATGCAAAATATGTTGTTGATGCCTTGGCAATGCTTCCTGAAATTAAAAAAGATGGCAATGATTGGATTGACTCTAGTACGGGTGAAAGTGTTTGCTTTTTCTTGAATGGGACGTATGTTACTCCTGGCATCTATACTCAATTAAAAGTCATTCCTTTAGACATGATAGTAGAATTAGAGTACTATAAACTGCCTGAGGGGGGAAATTATGGTGCTGTGGTTAATATTCATCTTTCTGTAGGACAGACATGTAAAGCTCCTGATTACACTCTTAAGGAAAATGAGTTGATTTTTTAAGATTTACAATATGTTGAAATTCAAAACTATCTTATAGGATGAAAATGAGAACGCTTATAATTTTATTACTTCATATGATTTGTCTTGTTCCTGTTGATGCTCAAGTTGTTTTACAGGGTAAGATTACTGATTCTGCGGGAAATATGCAGCCATTCGTCAATGTGGCAGTTTATTCTTCTGTCGATTCAACTAAGTTTTTGTGTGGCTGTGTTTCTGATATGGAAGGCAAATATACTCTTCCTGCTATGGTGGCAGGAAAGTATCGGGTAGTTGCGTCTGCTGTTGGTTTCCTATCTAAAACAGAAATAATCCGATTGCGTATGCCATCGGCAGGAAATGTCATCACTAAAGATTTTGTGATAGAGGAGACCTCTTTTAACTTAAGTGATGTGGTGATAAAGGGCTCTCGCAAGATAAATTATATAGATAAGACTGTTTATACGTTTTCCAAAGAACAAATTAAAAATGCTCGTCAGTCAAGTGATTTGTTGGGAACGGTAGAGGACTTGTCTATGGATGTGGTGGGTAAAAAAATAAAAAGAATAAGTGGTGGTTCTGTGCAGATACTCCTCAATGGAATAAAAGCCACGGATAATGACTTAAAGATGATTCCGGCAGATAAGGTTTTGAAGGTGGAATACTATAATATCCCTCCAGCTCGTTATGCAGCAGCAGGTACTGTTGTTAATGTGATTACTAGAAGATTAGATACAGGGTGGAATGGTGGCTTTGAGGCAGATCATGCATTTGCAACAGGATTTGGAAATGATGATGTTTATATTAAACGAGTTGTTGGCAATCATCAGTTTTCTTTAGATTATTCTTTGCGTTATCGTGACTATAAGAAACGTCTAACTTCGGATGACTATCGCTACAGAATAGAGGATACGGAATACGCTCATCTCTATAATTCGAGAGATAAATTTGGATATACGACTCATGATGTCAACATGAAGTTTTCGCAAAACATTTCTGGGTCTCATACATTTCAAATAGCTTTTTCTCCTAAGTTTGAAACGAATTTTAAGCAAGCCAATAGTCAGATTCTTTCTCTTGATGGTCAAGGCTATAGGGAAGAAAATGGAGAAGAAGATAGTCATATAAGAACATTTAATCCTTCTTTAGATGTTTATTTTTCCAAGAATCTGCCTCATGAGCAAGAAATAGTGGTGGATTTGACCGGTACATATTATTATAATGAACAGAAAAGGAATAAATATGAAGTGTCGTCTGAAAATGAAGAGTGTTTGATGAATGATGATATGAAACTTAGAAATCATAAGAAGTCTTTGATAGGAGAAGTTGCTTATACTAAGAAGAATGGTTTAAGTACGATATCTATTGGATATAAAGCAACTTTGTCTTCTTCTCTTTCTACGATTTCCAATATTTTCTCAGCAGCCAAAGAATACAAGTATCATTCAGGTAATGATAACCATTATTTGTATGCAGAGTATGGTAATTCTTGGAAGAAACTGTTGTATAAGATTAGTATTGGTGAGACTTTTGTCAGAACTTATAATGATGATACGAGATTCTTGAAATGGCTATTTACGCCGAAGATTGTATTGGCTTATAATGTGAATGAGCACCAGAATTTTCAGTTTCAGATAACATCTACACCAATTATTCCTACCATATCACAATTGGGTGACAATGCCGTGCTCATAACCCGTGAACTGTTGCGTTGTGGAAATCCTTATTTGCACAGCGGCAATAATTATATGTCAAATGTGGTGTATGGTTTAGATTTTGGTTGGTTGAAAATGCGATTAGGTGGTCTTTGTTCATACGAGAAAGATCCTATTTATACAAGTTATAGACTGGAAATAAAGAATAGTAAGCAATATGTAATCTCTACATTAGAAAATGCTAAAAGCATGTTGCAGTATGGTGGTATGTATTTGTTAAATATCAAGCCCTTTAAGAATGAGTTGCTGAATTTCAAATTATATGGTATGATAGTTGAACAGAAGTCAAGCAGTTCTTTTATCGGGAAATATAAACGATTGTATGCACCATTATATTATTCAATAGATGTGAGAAAAGGAAATTTTGGTGCATCTTATCAAGGGAGTGTGGTTTCTCGACAAAATGATGGTTCTTGTCTTTTACAAGATGAAAATGCCAATAACTTTCAAATGTATTGGCAGCACAAGGACTTCCGCTTGACTATGGGATGCTATTGGCTGTTTTCGGTTTCTAAATACCATACTGAAACTTTGCCAAATAAAGTTTTGCAGAATTCTTGTAATTCAAAGATTTTAGATAATAAATCTATGTGGACAATAGGTTTTAGCTGGAATTTCTCCACAGGAAAAAAGATAAACATTAAGAAGAAAATTCAAAATGTTGATACAGATAAAGGGACATTTTAAATAAAAGAAGATAATGAAATTTCCAATAATTTTCCAACACGACAGCATGCAATGCGGTGTGGCTTGTTTGCAAATGATATGTAAGTACTTTGGCAGGGATTATTCGATTGATTCTCTGTCAAAGATTTGTTCGGCTACGACACAAGGGGTTTCTATGCTTGGATTAAATGGTGCTGCTACCGAAATTGGTTTCCATGCACTTTGTGCAAAAGTTGCTGTTTCTGACTTAATTAAAGGTCCAATGCCGTGTTTGTTACATTGGGACCAGTGCCATTTTGTTGTTTTATATAAAGTAAAAGGTTCTCGAAAATTTTATGTTGCAGATCCTGGAAAGGGATTGGTGACTTATAATCAAAAGGAGTTTGCTCAGCATTGGACTAGTACTTGTTCGCAAGGGTTAGATAAAGGAATTGTCATGTTCTTGGAACCAACTCAGAAGTTCTTTTCTTACAATATGAATGGGGATAATCAAAATGGGGAACGCCGTTCTTTTGGCTTCTTATGGGGGTATGTTAAGAAATACCGTTCTTATTTTTTACAGGTGTTGTTGGGCTTAATGGTCGGGTGTCTTATTCAATTGGTTCTTCCCTTTTTGACTCAATCTATAGTTGATGTTGGAATTAAGCATAATGATTTGAAAATCGTTTGGCTGATTCTCTTGGGGCAATTGGTGTTGACTGTAAGTCGAACGGTCATTGATTTCTTAAGAAGATGGATGTTACTTCATGTCAATCTACGTATCAATGTTTCTATGGTCAGCGACTTCTTTATTAAATTATTGAAGTTGCCGATGTCATTCCTTGATACAAAATTGATGGGTGACTTGTTGCAAAGAATGAATGATCATCAGAGGGTGAATACTTTCTTAACTCAAAAGGTGTTGAATGTTTCTTTTGCAATGTTGACTTTTATCGTTTTTAGTATAGTCTTGTTATTTTATAACAAATTGATATTTACTATATTTATTGTTGGCAGTTTGTTATATGGTGGTTGGATGGCTCTATTTTTGAAATCAAGAAAAATATTGGATTGTGAACTTTTTGAGGCGCAGTCTGAAAACAACAATAAAACGTATGAGTTCATAACATCTATACATGAAATCAAATTGCAGGATTGCGAGCAGCGACGTCGCTGGGACTGGGAAGATGTCCAAGCAGAATTGTTCAAAGTGGAGTTGAAGATACAGAAACTCCAGCAAATACAAGAGGCTGGTAGTATTTTTGTAAATGAGATTAAAAATATAATTATTACAGTAATTGCTGCCGCTGCAGTAATAGATGGACAGATGACATTAGGTATGATGCTTGCGGTACAGTATATCATAGGTCAGCTTAATTATCCTTTAGAGCAATTGATGCAATTCTTTTATTCCATTCAGGATGTCAGGATTAGCTTGGAGCGTATCAATGAGATTCATCGTAAGAAAATAGAGGATGGAAAACCGGGTTTGAAGGTCGCTTTGGATGAGCCGCAAAAAGGCATTGAAATGAATGATTTGGTATTCAAATATGATGAATATGCTGAGGAATATACTATAGATAATGTGAATATTCATATTCCTAAAGGTAAGATAACTGCTATTGTAGGAGCTTCTGGAAGTGGAAAAACTACTTTAACTAAAATGATGCTAGGATATTATGAACCATTGCGAGGTAAACTGAAAATCGGGGGTGTGGATATTGAAGCTATTAATAAAAAGTGGTGGCGACGTCAGTGTGGTGTTGTTATGCAGGAAGGTGTTGTGTTTTCTGATACGATTGCGCGTAATATTGCTGCTGATGACAATAGTATAGACAAAGACCGATTGTTATGGGCAGCGAAAATAGCATGTGCCGATGAGTTTATAGTTAAATTGCCTTTACACTACAATACGTTGGTGGGAAAAGGCGGAGTAGGATTGAGTCAAGGGCAGAAGCAGCGTATTTTGATAGCGAGAGCTGTATACAGAAACCCCGATTATATTTTTTTGGATGAGGCTACTAATGCTTTGGATGCCAATAACGAGCGAAAGATAGTAGAAAATTTGGATAGGTTTTACCAAGGTAAAACGGTTGTGGTAGTAGCGCATCGTTTAAGTACAGTTAAAAATGCTGATCAGATTATTGTATTGGATCATGGCTCTGTGGTAGAAGTGGGTAATCATAAAACCTTGACCGCTATGCGGGGTGTTTATTATAATTTGGTGAAAAATCAATTGGAATTAGGAAATTAAGTTTAGTAGATATGGCTAGTTCAGAAATGAAACAAAGAAATGGTATTGAATTAAGAAGTGAAAAGATGCGTAACTTTATAGGTAAAGTTCCGGTTCTTTTGACTCGTATTTCATTGTTGGTTAACATTCTTGTGTTGGTTTTACTTGGATGGGGAATTTGGTATTTTAAGATGATTATTTAATATGTTCTTGTGAAATAATAGCAGGAAAGTTTTCGACCTGTACGGTTGAAAAAGCTTGTCCGAGAGGATAGGCTTTTCTGTTGTTTGTATGCTCGGCATGAGCATTGTCTAATGGGTCTAGACCTTAGTAAGCCCTAATAGCAGGGAACAACCAATATACAGTATGGCAAGATTGATTATGGTCGGTAAGACATATTTTCCATGGAACTTTCTTCTAAGGTCAGCTTAAAAGGTTCATAGTTTTCGCTTACGTGAATAGTTTTTTTGAAAAAAGTCTCATAGTCTCATTTTTTTTGTTGAAAATACCGACTTAAATACTTGATAGATAATAAGATAAGAAGAATGAGACTTCTCGGTTCTGATGCCGGGAAGTCTCATTAATGTATCATAGAAGTATCATTGTTTCACTTTTTCTTTACAAGATACTTCGTTCCATCTGCAAATTTCTTGTGTTTCAACTCACTCATATTCGCCAGTTTTCTGCCGAATCCCATCAGACTGTTTACCTTGAACGATGAACCAATCTGCTTCTTCAGATAGTCGAAAATCTCGACGGCAGTAAGATAGTCACCCTCACCTGCTGCGTATCGAAATAACTCTTTTCGCCATTGTTCAAGACAGAAAGTGCCTGGGCAAAAAGCTGCAATTGTAAACAGTGTAAACTCTTATCTGTATTGCCCAAAATTGATTCCGTCTTTTGGGCACTTGTTGCCCGTTCTACGGGCACTTGTTGCCCAGCGCTTGTTCTGCGGATGCCCAGCGCTTGTTCTGCGGATGCCCATGCGACGGGCATGGTGGGACCCGCTAGTGGGCACAGAGGGCACATTTTCTGCTTCTTGTTAGCATTTTTATGATACATTTCCTTAATTAATGATACTTCTATGATACTTCTTTCTCTATTTTTAGAGAAGTCTCATTCGTTAAAAACATCTGAGTGTTAGATATATAGCATTAGGTTTTATATAAATAATGAGACTTTGATACTTTTTTCGAGAAAAAATATCTATACGTGTGCGCGTGGCGAACCCTTGCTGGTATATTGTTAATAATAAGAAAAGAACTTATGACACACCCTCTCTGCCCTGTCAGGGCGTATAAGGTAATTTCAACCGTACAGGTCGAAAGTTTTCAAGAGTTACCGCAAGATTTTGCAGCCGCTTGTTGTGTAATTCCTTGATTTCCAATATCCGTATTTCAATGAAGTCCGATTTGGGTGTGTCATAAATCCATGACGCACCTTCATTTCTGTTTTTCAAGGAAGTACATACTCCACTTGCACCTCGGGATTCCTGATTTCGAGAATTGAATAAACCATGGAGTCATGAAATGCTCTTCACACTTCCTTAAATGTATTTCATCAGAATGTCCCAAACGGCGATGATGTGGCAGACGCTACCTGCCAGGACGAAGAAGTGGAACACGGAGTGCATGTATTTCTTCTTGTTGATACTGTAGAACACGGCACCCGTGATGTAGCAGACGCCCTCTGCGATAATCCAGATAACCGTGGCTGGGGATACGGAATCTATCAGAGGCTTGAATGCGACAAGTACCGATAATCCCATACCCACAAAGCAGAGCGTCTCCAGATTACTGTGGTCCTTGAGTTTGGCAAAGCTCATCACCGTGCCTGCTATGGCGCATGTCCAGATGAAGATAAAGAGGCTCCATCCCCAATAGCCTTGTTCGCGCATCGCAATCAGGGTGATAGGAGAGTAAGAACCGGCAATGTGCCAGTAGATGGCGGCATGATCCCATTTGCGCAGTCGCTCCTTCCACTTGCTCCATGCAGAGATGGCGTGGTAGGTGGTAGATGCGATGTAAGACATCAGCATACCGAACAGGTAGAGGATGATGCCTGCCGTGGCCCATCCGTTGTGCATGGTAAAGCACCAATAAAGGAAGATGGCTCCTACGACAACGCCCATCAGGATGCCTCCGGCATGCGACCAGGTGTTCCAAAGTTCCTCCTTGTGACTGAAATGTATTTTGAGTTTCATATAGCTTTATTTCTTTTGTCTCTTTTGGATTGTATGATATATGATGTTTGCGGGGCAAAGATACTAAGAAATTCCGACTTTAATGATTTTTTTAGTGATTGTTATGATATGGATGTGATAATCTGGGGTGTTTATCCCTGCTTCCGGCTCTTCTATTTGCTTTATTTGCTTGATGTTTGACTTTTTATGCTTTATTCCAAAAATAAATCAAGAAAGGGTTGGTGGTTCTTGTTTATTTTCTTATTTTTGCATTCGAAAACTTATCAATAGCAATAACTAATAACGTATATAATAAATATGATGAAATTAAAATCACTTGCACTCTTGCTGATGACCATCGCCATGCCTGCGATGGCAGAACAAGTTTCGGTAAACAGTAAGGGGATTTCGCTCATCCTCGATGTGGAGAACGGAAAACCTGCACAGTATCTCTATTTCGGTTCTAAGCTGAACGCTGCTGATTTGCAGAATCTCACAGTAGCTACCAATGGTCGTATGGATGCTTATCCTGCATACGGTCTGAATACTCCTGTAGAAGCTGCACTCGCCATGCGTCACAGCGATGGTAATCTTTCTACTGCTCTCGTGGCTACCGGTAGCGATGTGAAGCAGGAGGCTAATGCCACAGTTACTACCATCCATCTCAAGGATCCTGTTTATAATATCAAGGTGGATCTGAAGTACCGTGCCTATAAGGATGTGGATATGATTGAGGCTTGGACTGAAATCAGTAATGGAGAGAAGGGTACTGTTACTCTGACTACCTTTGCATCAGCTATGCTTCCTATCCGCCGTGGTGATGTATGGATGAGTCATCTCTCTGGCACATGGGCTGCTGAGGCTCAGTTGAGTCATGAGAAGTTGCAGCCAGGCGAGTTTGTCATCCGCAATAATGATGGTGTGCGTAATTCTCATACCGATCATGCCGAGGTGATGTTCTCTCTCAATGGAAAGGGACAGGAGAATACGGGTGCCGTTATAGGGGCTGCACTTGCCTATAGCGGAAACTATAAGCTTAAGACTGTAACTGATGATACAGAATATCATTATTTCTTTGCTGGTATCAATGAGCAGAATTCAGAATATCATCTCAAGAAGGGTGAAACTTTCAAGACTCCAGCACTCGCTTTGACTTATTCAACGCAGGGCTTGAGCGGTGCAAGTAGAAACTTCCATAAATGGGGACGCAAATATATCTTGGCACATGGAGATAAGGAGCGTGATATCTTGCTCAACTCTTGGGAAGGTGTTTATTTCGACATCAACCAGAAGGGAATGGACCAGATGATGGCTGATATCCATAGTATGGGTGGTGAACTCTTCGTAATGGATGATGGATGGTTCGGAACCAAATATCCTCGTGTTACTGATAACTGTGCACTCGGCGACTGGGTGGTTGATACCAAGAAACTTCCTAATGGCATTGAAGGCTTGCTGAATGATGCCAGGAAAAACCAGGTAAAGTTTGGTATCTGGATCGAACCGGAAATGACCAATACTACCAGTATGCTCTATGAGAAGCATCCTGATTGGGTTATCAAGGCTCCTAAGCGAGATGCTGTTCTGGGCCGTGGCGGTACCCAGCTGGTGCTCGATCTCTCAAATCCAAAAGTACAGGACTTTGTTTTCGGTGTAGTAGACAATTTACTTACTAAATATCCAGATATAGCCTACATTAAGTGGGATGCCAATATGCCTATTATGAATCATGGCAGCCAATACTTGTCTGCAGCCGATCAGAGCCATCTCTACATCGCTTATCATCAGGGATTTGCGAAGGTTATCGACCGTATTCGTGCTAAGTATAAGGATGTGGTGATTCAATGTTGCGCAAGTGGCGGTGGCCGTGCCAATTGGGGCATGCTCCGTGGTTTTGATGAGTTTTGGGTAAGTGATAATACGGATGCCATGCAGCGTATTTATATGCAGTATGGAACCAGCTATTTCTTCCCAGCCATCGCCATGGCAAGTCATATCTCTGCTGTGCCAAACCATACCGTATTCCGCACTACTTCTTTGAAGTATCGTATTGATGTGGCTATGAGCGGACGACTTGGAATGGAAATCCAGCCAAAGAATATGACGGATGAGGAGAAGGCTCTTTGTCGAAAGGCTATCTCTGAATACAAGGAAATCCGTCCTGTCGTTCAGTTTGGCGACCTTTATCGTTTGGTTTCTCCGTACGATAATCAGGGCTTATCTTCTATTATGTATGTTAGTGAAGCAAAAGACAAGGCTGTCTTCTATTGGTGGAAATTGGCAAACTTCTATAATGTTCATTTGCCAAGAGTTAAGATGGCTGGTTTGGATGAGAATAAGATGTATAAGGTAAAAGAACTTGATGTAATTGATAACAGGCCTCTTGATTGTGAGGGAAAATCATACTCTGGTAAGTATCTTATGGAACATGGCTTGGAAATGCCGTATGTTCATGAGGTAGACTGGGGTAAGAAGAACGACTGGTCGTCTCGTGTTCTCTATCTGGAGGCAGAATAGTTTTCTGGTACCATTATGTATATGCGCATGCATGTGTGCCCACACGCAGATATGAGCGCGTGTATGTATATAATAAAGTGTTTGGTATCAAAATAAGTGCAAAATAAGATGAAAGTGTTAAAATACTGTTAATTTCTAAACTTTTTCTTGGAAATATTTGGCGGTTTCGGAAAATGTTTGTACTTTTGCACTCGCTTTTGAGAAATACAACTTCTCTTAGCAACTAAAGAAAGAGTTCTTTGAAAGATTTTACATAAACAGACAAGTAGTACAAGAAGCGGTTTTGGATTACACCTTATTATATAGGGAGTATAAAGAAACTGGGTAAAAGAAACGAACCGTCAAGCAATTGACAAGTCAGGTTTACTAAGCTTCAATAAACGAAAAGGATATTCGTCCTAAGTACAGACAACAAACAAACCAAGCCGCAAGGCTAGGTAAAAATGATATTTTACAATGGAGAGTTTGATCCTGGCTCAGGATGAACGCTAGCTACAGGCTTAACACATGCAAGT
>ENA-OVGI01000097-OVGI01000097.1-human-gut-metagenome-genome-assembly--contig:-NODE-97-length-81068-cov-26.705331_pt1 | contig 81068 bp, 85 predicted proteins | sample MGYA00237771_ERZ505421 | MGnify/ENA primary metagenome ERZ505421 (study PRJEB26158, sample SAMN06016378) | human gut metagenome | biome: human gut; feature: ankylosing spondylitis patient; material... | reverse complement strand
GGGCGTATTGTTCTTTGGTAAACACGACTGCACGGTAATTTGAGTGCGGGATCGCATTCATCCGCGCCGTGATAGTGGCTTCATCTGCCAGCTTAAGAGCATCGCGCATAACTGGAGTGCCATCAGCACCAAGAACAGGTTTACCGTTCTCATCGAGCACCGGCACCTGGCGAATCTGATCGCCATCCATCAGCACATCAAGACCGACGAACAGGTAGTTACTGAATGCCTCTTCACTCAGGAATTCTTTTGCTTCGTAATACCAGTTTTCCAGCACTGATTTAGGCACTACATACGCAGTACGGGTGGAGCGACCGTTCTCATAGTTGAACGCCTCAAGTGCCAGCGCGGTCGTGGTTTTACCCAGCCCGGTGCCGAAGCCCAGGATGCCGCGCCCATCTTCGGACAGTCGGCGCACCTCACTATTCTGGTAATCAAATGGCTGACGCTTACCGCTTAATCCCTTCAACCCAAGCGGATCACCAGAGTGTTCATACGGAATATTGCTATTGAAAACATCGTTGTATTTGGCAACCAGCTCATCGTAGCGATCGTGCGTCTTGATCCACTTATTGAACTGGTCCTCAAGCAGTGCCATCTGCTCACGATAGCCGTTCGCCGTCGCGCTATCTTTGCCACCGATACGCGCACCATTGAGATACTTTTCCAGCTGTGCCGGGAACCCGGTCGCGTTTTCACCTGATTTACGGTCCCACTCGTAGCGGATCTCACCTGTTTCTTTATCCTTGCGCTGGACGACACCGTATCGGTGCCCGACGAACAGACCATCACCACCGTGATAGGTGTCAGAAACCATTTCGTCGCCTTCCAGCTGCACTGACTGCACATAGCGCAGATCCGGATAGCCGTTTTCCTGCAAAAACTCCAGAATGACGGAACGGTCGAACCAACGGCTATTGAGCTTAAAGCGGATATTCTCTGCTGGCGTCTTGATGCGCTTCTCTTCGATCGCTGCCAACTGATTAAGGACGTTGTTCTTTACTGGACCGTCGGGGAGTGTGGAAAGGAATTCCTGTTTTGGAGCCACTATCTCGTTAATGTCGCCGCTGGTGGCGCGGGCGAACGGAACAATCCCGCCATACGGTGAAACCGCAATACCAGGGGTGCTGGCCAATAAATTAAGCAACTCTTCATCACTGGCTGGCAGTCCGCCGGTAAACGCAAGGCGGAAATCATCGAGCTGGATTGGATCGCGGGTAAGATCGCTATAGAGATAACGCAGGGTGTCCTGATAGCTGGTGGAGTCATAACTGGCGCTGGAATCATGCGTAACCAGCTTTCCTGTCAGCTCGTCAGAAATAGTGCCATCCAGCTTAATTGCACCACGGAAAGCAAACCAGGCGCGCGCACCGCTTCCCGATAATTTCGCTATCGGACCGCGACCGGGGTTACCAAAACGGTCAATCTCTGCTTGCAAACGGGATACCAGAGAAAGGCGCTGCTGTTCGATTTGTTCAGCACTATGCCCGGCGGCCTTCATGTCCTGATATTCAATTAACATCCGGCCAATCATCGCCCCGCGATACAAGCGTTCACGGTATTTTTCAGGCTGGCTGTTAATCCAGTCCACCAGCTGCACCATATCGTCGCTGATTGATGTGGTGTACTTATCGCGGACATTTGCCATCTGGGTAAATGTCATGCCGAGACGGCCTTCAGTGGTAGTCAGGTTACGCTGAAGAGCCTCCCAGCTATCCGCGCCATAACTGGCAGCATCAATCTTAAGCTCCTTACCAGAATCAGCTTCAATCCAGCGACCACCAGCATATTTTTGCCATACGCCATTAATCAGGCGCATTTCCCCTTCATCAACAACGTCTGCGGTCGGTGACGGTTCAGCCATATCAAGCAAAGACCAGTCGATACGGCTTTCGAAACGATGAATCAGCTTCGCTTTAAGAGCCTGGTTATCAATCTGCCCGTCGGCACGAACCTCAATACGCCCCTGGAATCCCTTCTCCTGGGTGCCATGAACAAACCGGCGGCCATCCTTTTCGAACCACTTGCCAGAAATAAACGTTGGCCAAAGCACATTTGCCGATTCAAGAGTGCCTTCATCCACCAGGGGGATTTTCTCAGCCATCTCTGCCGGATGTTTGCGCATCAGCACCACATCTACGACCGTACTGGTCCCGTTAGCATCAAAAGTACCGGTAGGCAAGCGGTGGGCACCAAGAAATTCAGCTTTCCGTGATAGGCGCAGGCGTAACCGCTTCATGTTTGAACCTGAAACAATGGACGGCGGCACAATCACGCACATGAATCCGCCTGGCTTTATCTTGTCCAGCATGCGGAGCATGAAGTAAGAACCCATGTCCGTTTCTTCTGCGTAAGGCTTATCGATGTTGCGTGTGTTATCACGACCGCCGAACGGAACGTTACCCACAACATGGTCGAATGAATCGTTAGGCGTGCTTACAGCCAGTTGTTCGAACGGGGAAATCTGTACGCTGTCTTCCGGATGTAACAGCTGGTTTATACGACCGGAAACACTGCTGATCTCAGTCGCGGTCATCACCGTACCAACCGGTTTTGTCTCATTAAAAACGCCGGTGCCCGCCGATGGTTCCAGAGTGTTACCTACGTCCGCGCCGTAGAGCTTCATGATCTCCCAGACACCTTCAGCGATCGGCTTTGGTGTGTAATATTCGGAGACGGACCCGCCAATGCCGCCTTCACCGGTGTACCCAGCCAGGATCTGGCGCTGTTCATCTGTCAGTGTCGCGCCGTCCACCAGCGAATTAAGCAAATCTATCGCCTTCTGATTCGCCTCCCGGCGTAGTCGGTCATAGCTTTTGCCTTCCACCTTTTCCACGCCGTATCTAATCGGCGCTCGGTGAGATGTTATTGCCCTAATGTATTTCAATATTTCGCTGACACTTGAACAGCGAAACACCCCCATAGATAGCTTGTTCATTGGTAATCCTTAACAAGTGACTAGTGTTAAATTCCGTTCAAACACGATGCGAATTATTCTAATTAAGGTGCAATCTTGGCAGACAATAAAATCACGCTATCCTCGGTCAGGAAGGCGCTGGCGGGGGTTTTTAAAGACAACGGAGAACGGGACAACATCCTCCTGTCCGCGCTGGCTGTGCACGGCGGAAGTGGGTATTTGTTTTCTCGCGCAGGGGCACCGGTACAACTGTCCGGCTTCTTAGGCGGCAAACCGGGCGATAGTGGCATGGCTGGCGATGGGCTGGTGGACGGAAGTCGCTTTATCTTTGATGAAGTTCAACTGCCGGAAGACCGCTTGCAACGCTATCCGCTACTCGAAGAGATGGCGGTTTACAGCACGATCGCCACCGCGCTGAACATCCATATTACGCACGCGCTCTCTTTCGATAAGAAGACCGGACAAACCTTCTCTATCGTGCCGGTACATAACGGAAACGATAGTGACTATGACGCCGCGCAGGCGTTGTGTGACGAGCTGATGAACGACATCGGGCGAACCATCAACAAAGAGGTCGCCGGGTGGGCATTTATCATGTCTGTATTTGGGGTGGCTTATGTCAGGCCATACGCCAAAGAAGGAATAGGGATCACGTCTTTTGAGTGCTCCTATTACACCCTTCCGGGCTTCATCAAAGAGTTCGAGGTCAGCGGCAACCTGGCGGGATTTAGCGGCGATTATCTGAAGGATGCGTCAGGGAAAATGGTTTTCGCCGATCCGTGGGCCATTATCCCTATGAAAATCCCCTATTGGCGGCCTAAGTCAAACCTTATGCCGGTGCACACTGGCCATAAGGCTTACAGCCTGCTGGATGATCCGGAAGAGCGCACGCCGATTGAAACCCAGAATTACGGGACCAGCTTGCTCGAATATGCCTACGAGCCGTACATGAATCTGCGTTCGGCGATCCGCTCGCTGAAGGCAACGCGTTTTAATGCGTCGAAAATTGACCGAATCATCGGCCTGGCGATGAATAGTCTGGATCCGGTAAAAGCAGCCGATTATTCGCGCACCATTACTCAGACGCTTAAACGAGCAGCTGACCTGATGGAAAAGCGCGCACGCGGCGCGAATAACATGCCTACGGTGACCAATACCCTGCTGCCTATTATGGGCGACGGCAAGGGACAGATGACTATTGATACTCAGACCATCCAGGCTGACATCAACGGCATTGAAGACATTCTCACCTATATGCGCCAGCTGGCGGCAGCACTTGGCCTCGATTACACCCTCCTGGGGTGGGCAGATCAAATGTCCGGCGGGCTTGGTGAAGGTGGATTCCTGCGCACGGCAATTCAGGCCGCCATGCGCGCCTCATGGATCCAGCAGGGCGTAGAAGAGTTCATTCAGCGGGCTATCGATATTCATCTTGCTTTCAAGTACGGCAAGGTATACCCGGAAGGTGATCGCCCGTACAAAATCGAATTCCACTCCGTTAATACCGCTCTGCAACAAGAGCACAACGATAACCGCGACTCGCAGGCGAACTACGCCACCATCGTTACGCAAATCCTCGATGCCGTCAGCAATAACAGCGTCCTCGCTAATTCCGATGCATTCAAACGTTACCTGTTCAGCGATGTGCTGGAGATTGACGAAAAAATCTCTGAAGCACTGGTGAACGAACTGAAAGCTAAAAGCGAGGACGACGATCACCTGATGGATTCCATCATCAAAACACCGCCACAGGAACTGGCGCAAATCCTTGAATCGGTCTTTAAAGAGGGAAACGATAATGACTGATGTTTTGAAAACGGTCACTGACCGCTTTTGTCTCTATAGCAATGCTCGAAAAGGTCGTCAGAACGGGCGACAGTATGTATTAAGCGCGGTCAAGACCATGCTTGAAAGCAAGGAAACTCAGGAAGGTTTACGCCTTGGAGAGCTTTTCGGCTATTACGGTCACGGTCGCCGACAGCTGACTGGCAAACTGGAAGTACCAGAAACCAGCGTGATCATGGTGGAAGGTCGCCCGGTCGTAATCGACAATGTTCCAGCGTGCCGCACAGTGGCTATATCTGTTGACGACAACGGCATCGTTACCCATACACAGGAAATTCTTAACACAGAGCCGGGTAAAATTGTCGCCGCGATGATCGAAAGCCGAGCTGGTGGCTGGAGCTGGGCCACTGGCGGGCGTGAGTCCGGGAAAATCGCTGTAACCACCAGCTTCCATGGTGTGGATTATGTGACAACGCCGAACTATATCAGTCTGGATCATCCTGCCAGCGCCGGAATGTTTGAAAGCGCGGATTCTAAATCTCTACTGGCAGAGTCCCTGGCGGCGCATGGGTACTCCGACGAGTCAGTGCAGGCAGTTATATCCCATTACGGCAAAATGGCTGAACTGGAAATGATGGTGGAGGCAACAGAGCGTACGGCAGAACTGGAAACCGCACTACTCGAAAGCCAGGGCCGCCACCTCGAAGCAATGGCCAAGATCGCAGATGCTGAAGCGCGAATCGCTTTGCTGGAGGAAACAGCGGGTATCCGCGACGATGTGCTGGCAGCAATGCAAGACGAACTGGATAACCTCCCGATCTTCGTCTCCGCCGCCCAAAAAGACGCATTCCGCCTCAAAGAACCTGGTGATGCAAAAATCGTTGCCACACTTTTCGAATCTCTGATCAAAGTTGGCGCACGCAACTTGCCTGTCACCAAGAAAATTAAGGAGGTTCCGCAAGCGGCTAACGTCCAGGCACCGCGTGAGACAAGCATCATCACGTTCAATAATTCAATCAATCCGTTTAAATAACCACCAAAAATAACCCCGGCGGCTGCCGGGGTTCTCGTTAACTATTATCGCCTTCGCCTGCGAGCCATATATTTGCGCACCGCGCGGCGTGGACAATCTGAAGCGGTTTCTTTCTGCTGCATCAATCTTGCAGCCATGCTCAAAAATGTCAGGCACAGCCGAAGCCCGGCATACAATAGCGGTTCCAGTGGCCACGTCTCATTGAGCACATATACCGCCATGAAAATCGAGTCGAAAACTATCGCCGCCAGCGATAACTTCATTGTCGAAAGTCGGCGGAGCTGCCGGAGTTTATTCATTGACCAGTCCCGTCAGGCAAAGCTGGCGTTCTTTTTCACGGCGAATCTTTAAACCTCGCAGGGGCACGCCGTTACTGTTCACGAAATCAGGGAGATGGTTACACATATTCACCCATTCCCCTTTCTGCGCCCACTTGTGGATGGACGTTTCTACTCGCATGCCTCGCGCTTTGCTGTAGTAGGTCCGTAAGCTATTGCATCCCATATTGAATGCCGCGCTTGTCATTGCGCTGAAGGCATTATCGGGCATGTCTTTGCCCCGGAAGTGCTGGTTAATACAGCGTTCAGCGATCAGGATATTCTTTTCCCAATCAGCGGCGATTTGCTGGTCGGTTTTTCGCACGCCTGGCGTTACCCCGTGTATATTACCAATCCCGTCAGTCCATACACCCGCCGGGCACATGTATGGATCACGTCGGCAACCTTCAGCGTTACCAATCAGCTCAAGCCCCGCCTGGTTGGTTCGCACATTGCCATTACCCATCACGATGGTAATCATCACCGCGATAGCGCAAATTGCACCGCCTCCTGCGGCTGTTTTTCCCTTCATAAAGACCTCATAAGCGAATTTTTTACGCTCCAGGACAAACACCCATTCACAGCCAATACCGACTGACTCGATCCCTTTAGAAGGTACAGGATAATGCAAATCACTTGTTAGCTACGTTTCAAAGATATACATTATTGCTCTAATTAATTTATTTTATTAGGTGAGATAAGTGGCACAACGCGGTGTAAATAAAGTCATCCTGATAGGTACCCTGGGACAAGACCCAGATATCAGGTATATACCAAATGGCGGAGCAGTCGGAAGACTCAGCATCGCAACGAATGAATCATGGCGCGACAAGCAAACAGGCCAACAGAAAGAGCAAACAGAATGGCATAAAGTCGTTTTGTTCGGAAAACTTGCTGAAATTGCGAGTGAGTATTTACGAAAAGGTTCTCAGGTCTACATCGAAGGGAAACTTAAAACCCGTAAGTGGACAGATGACGCCGGTGTAGAACGTTACACGACGGAAATTATCGTCAGCCAGGGCGGCACCATGCAAATGATCGGCGCTCGCCGCGACGATTCACAGTCCTCAAATGGCTGGGGGCAGTCAAACCAACCTCAAAACCACCAGCAATACAGCGGTGGCGGCAAACCTCAGAGCAGCGCCAATAACGAACCTCCAATGGACTTTGAAGACGATATTCCGTTTTAGAGTTTATGAGTAAAAAACGACTGAAAGAAAAGCGGTGGTCCAAACGCCAACAAAAGCACGAACTCGCTAAAAAACGCCAAAGTTGGCAATGGAACGCGCTTTTCACGAAAAGAACACCCCGAGATATTGCTTTCGCTGGTGGGAAAACATTCCTGACCCACCTGAAGGCGCAATACATCAGTTTTTAAGCAGAGAAAAGACTATGGCAGCACAAAATACTAAAGCAATTCAATACCGCCTGCGTAATGGCCAGAGTGTCGAAGTGACCATCAATAATGATGGTGTACCTGGCGAAAAGGTTTCTATCTCCGATCTGGCTATCGAAAAAACCATCATGTGCCACCTTGGCTTTACTGAAGAAGTGAGCAAAAAGCATGGTGTAGCAATCTGGAGCGCAATGGATACTGGTATGCGCAAATTCATTACTGCTCGCACCCCAGGGATGACCATGATGGACCTCATGCAGATTGCGCCGCTGTTTGAATGTGAGCCTTTAGATGTATTCAGCAATCCAGCTATCTGCCAGCAGTTATATGGTGAGATGAAACTCGCGGTTACCCCCATTGTGCTGCATGAAGGATCGCTTGCTGGCGTGTGGAAAGTGGAGCGTATTTCAAGCTACATGCCTTTCCATGTCAACGGCGTAATCACTGGTGAGAATCAACCTGTTTCCGTTATAAAGCCAGACCTCAAGCGCGCAATTCTTGAAGCAAGTTGTCGAGTTGTCGGCCTGGGCAAACAGTCTTATGTTTCCTTCCCGGCTGGCCCTGAAGGCCCGGCAGAAATTCTGATTATGGATGCCGATCTGCTATGGCAAATACAGTTTCTGATTGGCAAAAGCATCATCCGCGCTGAAGAACTCGATCAGTACATTACCTGCACGATGACGGATGAAGTCAAAAGTGTGGCTATAGCCAATGCCCGGAACCTATGTCGTGCTGCATTAACAGAACTGCAAGAAAACACCACGGAAGAGGTGGAAAGTGATTAATCGTATACAGAATGAATCTGCCTGGTTAGCACTGATAGAACGGTATAAAGACAATTGGGAACTGGCAGCAAAAGAGTTGCTTGATATTGAGTTAACACCTCATCAAGCAAAAATTATTAACGCGATAAAGAACACCGGAGCCAAAGTCACTGCCACCACACCACATGGTATTGGGGAAACCTCTATTGTGGCAGTGATTAGCATCCTGCAAACAATACTGTATTCGTGTTCCCGTACAGTGGTTGTTTCTCCTGCGATTAACGATAGTCGAAAAACAATAATTGACTATATGTTCCGTTATTGGGAGCGAGTTACCCAAAAACACCCTTTTCTTGGCAATTATTTCAGAATACACCCTGACAAAGGGTTGGTGCATATCAGTGAAACATGGGGATGCGTCTATATAACCTATTGTCTGAATAACGAAGAGTCTCTGGCTGGTTTTACTGGACCGCACGATCTTTTCATCGTTATTAACTCGGCGGAAATCAGCGATCGCGCTCATGCAGTGATAACTGGCAATTTAACCAATTATGACTCGCGCCTGCTGTTGCTGTCGAAACCATCGGAACGCGAGAAAGGGTACTTTTATGATTCGCATCACCGGTTGGCCCATAGTAAAAACAATCCTGCTGGTTTTTTCACGGCGATAACTCTAAACACAGAGGATTCACCTCTCGTTTCTGAAGCATATCTTGAATTCAGAGCCAAAGAGTTTGGTGGGCGCAATAGCGATGAATATCGCCGATTGATCTTGGGGAAATTCCCCGGGATTCGGGAGTTGATGGAAAAGTCATCTGTTCCCCGTAATATGCACTTCACAATGACTGACGGTAGTAAATGGGTAGTGCCTACGATCGTGATCGCCAAACACCATGCGAAACATCACGCTCAAAAACACAACTCCAGCACATTAGACTGGCTGAAGGCCTATACAATACCGTTATTCTCGGCAAACCATAACGCTATAACTGAATGGGCTAAACAAATCCCCTGGCAGGATGTGGCTGAAGAGGCATTTGTCGAAAAACCACCAAGAGATTTGCACGAGCACTGTTGGCTGACATCAGAAAAAAGCTTCTCGTGAGGTAAAAATCCCGCCGATTGGCGGGATTTCTTCAATATACGATCTGGTCTACATGATCACCAAAATCATCGTCGTCGTCCTCATCGCCACCATCTACTGCTGGCCAATCAACAAACCAGCCAGCGTAAAGATGCAGCGTTCGGAGAACATCACTTGCGGGAGCATCAAGGGTGTTAACGAATCCCATATAGCTATTGGGATTTGCCCCAGCTATGGCTTCAGCGATCATGTCCTCGGTAATGTCACCGGAGATAATGCTTAAACGCCCGGAAACTTCTTCATTATCATCAAATTCGATAATGGCATCTCCACCTAATGGCGCTGCGATTTTAATCTGCATTATTTAGCTCCTTTGCCACACCTAATAACAGTTCCAGCAATCCGTCACCATTCATCAGTGATGCGGCAGCGGCCTCTTTGTCATGATACAACTGAAGAGCCATAGAGAATACTTCCGTTGCTGACGTTTTGGAAATAGTCGGTGATTTCTGCCGAATTTTCCCGGTGTTACTTACTGAGGCTGGCGGGTATACCTTCGCCATATAAATATTACTCAATCGAGATCTGAAGCACCATTCAGGCTTGCCACGCCCACCAATATTGACGAAAGATGGCTTATCCCCTTCAACATTGGCCTTCAGGAATGACCGGGCTTTCTCTAACAAACCAGGGTTACTGTACTCAAGATGATGACCCAGCTCGTGCCACAGTGCACTTGCATTTTCATCGTTCAAATTGACAGCAACAACACCATTTAGATTTGCATATGCCCTTCCCTGGTGGTGAACTACCTTTGATAAGGTCGATATTTTCCCGCCAGTCAGGCGATAAATATCAGCAAGTTCCTTGCGCAGGTCTATCCCACCATTCTGTCCAGCGCGGGCTTCTTCCACTTCTTCTGTGATAAAAGAGTCGGCCCACTCAAGAGCTTTTTCTTCAGATACGGATGAGTTTGCGATCGCACTGTTCATGGCAGATAACACTTTCTCGTGGACCGAACCCATACTTCGCTGATTCATTTGCCAGCGTGTCTGCGGGTTATATGAGAATCGCTTAAGTAGTTGGTCAAGCTGCTCAAGTTCTTCTTCACTGACATACTTTTTAGCCTCACCAATAATGCCAGGGAGAATATTGCCGTTAGGATTAAACGCTCGCGAAAGGAAGAGTTTCAGCGCCCCCATGCCCTCCGATGCTTCAATATCACCAATAACCCGGTTAACAATGGACGCACTCTTCGGATTAGCATCTGCCAACGCTCTGGCTACGATTTGCAGGGACGATACGACCTCACGCTGCATATCCGTCCTGATCTCATCAATAAACTCTGGCGTTATGCCGTGCTCTTTAAGGATATCCCTGCCTTCCGTCGTTACCCCATCGATATCACCGACATGTTTATTAACCCGACTTTGCAATGCCTTAAATGCCTTCAGAATTCCACGGGCATCATCCGCTTTACTAACGGCCTTCCTGAATGCTGGCAAGAAGTCTGAGTTAACCTCATTTTGTTGATCGGCCCACTGAATGGAGGCTTCTTTCATCTCGTCCAGAGTCAGATCACCCAACGCGGTATGGTCTGTGAATATGAGCGACAACCTCTGAATCATTTCTGCCAATGGTGATGCCGAATGCGCCGCGCTAAGGAATGCTTTCACCCTGGTTGGGCGAATGGAAAACCAGTCAATAGCTGGTGGCATATCTCCGTTTTTTATCGCCTGCGCTATCTCATCAAAGCCGTCGCGCCCAAGGGAGGATGCGTGATTTAACAATCCGCGAAGTAACGAATTGCTGATACCGAATAATCGGCACCATTTATTCACGTCGGCAACAGGCATTCGAACAAAATGCGCAAGCACTTGTACAAGCTGTTCATCCTGGGGATCTGTACGGGAAAGCAGCCTGATCAGATGAATAATGTCTTTGATGCCGGATGCCCGATGTAATAGCAAACTGGTATATGGAGCAACACCGTTGTAACTACCGCCGGAAACGGACTCGAAAAGACCGCCGGATATCCCTTGCATGCCTTCGTTTTCCAGTTCCTGAGACACCTGGCGAAGGATATCCTGTAACGACACATCACCACCGCCAAACATATCCCCCAGCGCCTGGCCCTGGTGCTGTAACTCATCATTGATACGTTGAGCCATCAATTTAAAGGCGGTGGCCATACGCTTCGCGCTACGGTTATTCGCGACGATGAACAACGCGAGAGCTTTCACTTCCGGGGCTGTTTCGCTGAACATATCCCCCTGAGCAATAACATCGGTAATATGTTGGCCTGACTCCTTCGATTGCCTTACCAGGTCTACCGCATCTTTCAATGCCGCCAGCGCCTTTTTATCGAGACTATCCGCTGTCTCAATACCATCAACAATAGTTGTCACAGCCTGCTTGTGCGCTTCTCCTGATAAAGCCTGCATCTGGACAAAATCATTGGCTGCCGCATTAAGCGCCGTCAGAACATTACGCATATCCGGATCAGGTTCTTCTGCAACCATTCTTACCAGGCGCGCATCCTTATATGCCTTGGCAAAGATCGCGTTTTGTATACGGTCAACAAGTTGCCGTGTTGGTCGCCCATCTTCCGTTACAAGGCCAGCAGCCTGTGTGGCACCAACTTGCGTCATGAATCCGCGAATAAACGCGTCATTACTGCGGCTAAGCAGATCTCCGCTTTCTGATGGGTTAAACAGCGCCATCATCGCCGGAGTTATGCTGTCGGCATCAACAAAAGCCTTTTCACTGGCTGCCATTTCCTGGAGATCAGAAATATTTGAGTCCTTGGCAAACTGAACACGGTCAACCTTCGTTAACCGGCGGCGCACCAGTACCGGAGCCGTCATTGATTCAACCTTTTCAGGTCGTATTCCGAATTCGGTCGCATGTTCAATCAGGTACTCACGATACCGATCCGCATTGCCGTCCTGATAGGCTTTGATGATCCCCATGGTCCGTCCATTACCTGACTCAACGGCATTGTCCTCACCAATTATCGGCGCACCATGGCTGGATAAACCGGAATCAGTAAGCTGAGCTGGCCGCAAATCTTTGGATATCTGGTTAACCTGAAGAAGGCTGGATGCGCGGGTCCGGTCGCGCGGCTGAAGTTCCTGGGGATAGTCAGGATTAATTTTCCCATCCAGAGTATTGGATGCCAAAAGAGCTGAGGCATCGACGATATCAAACGCTGTTTTTACCTCGTCTCCCTTCGCTGTCACCACATACGAAACCCGCCCATAATCGGGCAGGTTCTTTAGCAGCTCGATCAGCGTTTCTATGCTGGTGGCCATTACCACCTGATCGCTTAAGCTCATCCCTGTTACGCCTTATGCTGCCTCTTTAATGTTGGCGGCTATCCATGCCGCCGTGTGCTGTTTAACCTGGTCCAGGTCGATGTATGTGCCAACATATTGACTCAAATCCTGCAAGGTACCGATAAATGCATCGGTGCTCTGATCGACGAATTTATCAGCCAGGAAATCAGCAACCAGTTTTGGCACACCATCATGTACCGAAGGTTGTTTTTCCTCGCCACTACTGCCGCCGGACACACCGTACCCCATCTGTTGCATGATCTGGTCAATTTCATCGCTGATATCCAGCAACTCCATGCCACTCGCGGTAGCCGCTTTGGACATCAGAGCATCCAACTTATCGCTGAGATCCATTAACTCAATAGCTGATAGTGTCATGCCGCTACCCCCGCTTTCTGGATTGCTACCAGCAGATCAGCCAGGTGGCGAGCAGCGCCATTAACCAGCTCTTCGTTTTCCTCAAAACGCCCGGCAGCCTGAAGGGCTGCAATCGCTTCCCGGACATTACCCCGGGCGTTACGGATCTCCGCCATGTCAGTGCTTTGCATATCCATCACGTTATTGAGATATTCAATGGCTTTATTAGCCGCTGCATCTGCTTCGCTAACCGTTTCATCAGGCTGTGCCGAGGCAGGTTCTGGCTGAGTAATCTCACCGACTTCGGCCTGCAATGCATTGATCATGCTCTGCACCATTTTCTCGGTGCCAGCGCCCCCCGGAAACGCAATATTGGGGAAAGTTTTTTGAAACTGAGTTTTCAGCATTACGCGGAACTCGTCTGGTGAGCTGGTGGCCAGCTCCAGAGCTTTTTGTGCATATTTGTCAAACGGACCATTAGTAAGTGTCTTCGCCAGGAAGTCGAAAGAATCCTCGCGAGGCAATAACTTCAGGTCGTACTCACTCATTTGCTGATCAGAAAGCGGGGTATCGTAAGTAGCAATGCCGTAGCGTGCATATTCATAATACGGGTCACCTTCATCAGGGCGCGGCAGAATTGCTTTGTTACCTTCAGGTATTGCGCCAGGGGCCGCCGGACGCATTTGCAGGGCATATCGATATGCACCTACAGAGACTTCTGGTTCAGGCGAAGAGCTACCGGTATCCTCCGCTGGTTCAGGTTCGACGTTTTCCGGTTTATGTTCTTCTGGTTGGACCAGGTATTCCGATACATTACCCGCTTTATAGGCTTTAAACAGCTTGCCGATCGCATCTGCCATGTCCACACCCTGTATGGATTTAGCCTTGATCATGTACACGCTGCCATCCGAATCGCTTAACTGGATATACCCTTCTCCGTCCTCAATGAATTGCTTCATTGATGCACCATTACTGAGCGTCACTTCCCCGTCCATATGCATACGATTTTTGATACTGGCAAGGCGATCCGTCAGCGCGCGAGAGTGCCCACCAGTCATCCCCGCTGGAGCAATGGTATCGCGCCCACCAGTGCGATTGAGCTGATCAATCTCCGTCTGCAAACGCTCATTCTCTTCATAAAGAGAATCCGCTTCCGATGCAACAGCGTTAATTTTCTGCTCCAGATCTGCCTTCTGCCCTTCTACCGCTGCCACCAGATCCGCGAGGTCGCTCATGGCATCCTCTTTCTGGTCACTGTCAGCCTGTAGTTGGGTTATTTCATCAACAAGGGCTTTTTTCTTCTTCTGCGCACGCTGGAATTTTGCCGAGTTTTTCTCTGCAAGGTTGGCAAGTTTCATGGTGACCTGCGCCAACGTCATATCACGTCCACTCATCGGAGCAACGGTGTGAGTAACGTCTTTTTTATTCAGTAAGAACTGGAAAGCAACCAGCGTATCGCTATTGGTGATCCGGTTTTCCGCTGTCGGGCTATGAAACAGAATGCTGATAGTCTGACCATCACTGAGCGGAATAATGGCTGGCAAGACCGGCAGCCCGTTAACGTTACGTGCCCGGCCAATTTCAGCGCCGCCGATCGCGCGCGCGCCGCTCTGGGCCACATCCCCCGTTTTATCACTCCCCGCAGAGATTCCGGTACCATTCAGCTTCTGGTTCAATGCCCGGACAAATGCCTGCATGGTCCTGTGTAACTGCAAACGAGTAGAACTAATCGCCTCCAGTAAATCCGTAGCACACCAGTGGATCGGCGTGTCATAGAAGAACGTAGCCTCGATTTCCTCCAGGGTGTTGGATTCCGTCATCAGATAGCGGTCCTCACCGGCCATTAATGCGCGATATTCATCATCAGTCACTGGCGGGGGAAGCACGTCAAGCCCAGGCTTGATCGTCACCCCTTTATTGATATTGAACTGTTCCATGTTAATTTCCTGCTTTCAGTTGCTTAAGACGACGTTTGAGTTCGCCATTCCGTGCCTTTTCGTTATTGAGTCGGCCCGTCTCCTTATCCAGCTTCGCCCGCAAATCAGTGATCTGCTGTTGATTGAAAGACACCGAATTCTGCGCGGACTTATAAGCGGCAACCACCTGAGCATTCCGCTGTTTTGCTTCTTGCAGGCGCTGAAAGTTGGATTTAACTGCCGGTTTCTTGTCTACCGGATTGGCAACACGCTTCGCTTTGGCGATCAGTGATTTCTGGAATTTTGCGGAGTTTTTACGGGCCGCCTGTCCCATGACGGTACCAAGCGTCTTGATATCCGGCGATTGAGCGTTAGGAATAGCTTTTCCATTCAGCCTCACAGACGATATATCGCCAGTATCGTTTACCTGTATGGCAAGAATTTGTCCGTCGTTAAGAACCAGCTTTGCGGTTTTAACTTTAACGCCATCTTTCGTTGTTGCGCGGTTGCTGGAGTCAACCTCAATTACCGTAACACCGGTTTTATTGATCGCCGCGATAAGGGATTTCAGCCCCTTTTCATTAACCTGGTCAAAATCGACCGTTGCATACTTATTTTTCGTCATCTGACACATCCTGTGCGAGATTTATTACGTAACTTCTGCGGATTTGCTGAGTAACAGGGAAAATCCGATACAACGGGTTAATGAACGAGTCGCCATGCGTAACCATGACGTTGAAATGCCACAGTCGCTCTCCTTTACCCATATATTCAGTGGGTATGTACAACCATTCACTGTTTTCGCCCTGTTCAGCCGACGTCAGACAACGTTGTTCGCCTTCAATCACAGTCGTCGGCTTCTGAACATCGCGGATCCAATATCTGACCGTTGCGCCGCGCAAAAACGGGAATTTAGACCGGTATTTGAACGGCACCCGGATGAAACCCGGTTTAATTTCCACATCACCAAGTTCTAAATGCGTGATGTCCTTGCGTTTTAGCAAATAGCGATCGGCTAAGGCTAACGCAAGAGCGCATACACCCCAGCCAATCATTTCCCGCCTCCCTTTTTCACCAAACTTGTAAGAACATTCAGAATGCTATCGATATTCACTCGTTTCATCCCTGAAATCACCTCATGACCGTTATTGCTGGCTATCGTTACCATTAAGTACGTAATTGATAACTCCCAGCCCTCGTGTTGCCCCAATAGGTACGCCACCGCGCCAGCTGTCACTGCAACAAAGATCTCCGTAACCAATCCCAACAAATTGCCAGACTGGCGACCGTCTCGGACATCCATCAGGAACGTGCCTATCCCACCAATTACTGAAAGCAGGAGCGCAATAGCAACTGGAGCTAATTCCTGTGTGTCAAGCACAAGTTCCCTCCTACGTTGTCAGGAGGTAATGGTATGCAAAGTAACTTCTCAACCGGTCATGTTACTTGACATCCTCCACGTCCTTTAGAGCGTGGAGGATGTGTGCGCCCAGCATGGGCGCGATCTTGGAGGTGAAAGCCCTCCCGCGAGCTGACCACAGCGAGCGAAAGGAAGTGCAACTGCGTGAGGGCGACCGGGCGTGGGGAGGAAGCACGGAATGAACCCGTGAGCCGATGAACAAGAATCGGATATGAGGCGCGATGGAGCAAGGCGAGCAGGCACATCACTGCGAAGCTTTCGTGACAAAGTCGCGTAGATCCGACGGTTGTGCGGGGAAGGATCGCGTTCTTACCTGGGGAGTTCTCGCCTCATGCCTGAAAGGGCAACGTCGTAAGACGGAGCGAGAAGTCAGCAGAGGCCGTAGTAGTCAGGACTCCGACGAAGGGCCGAACGAGAAGGAAAGCCAAAAGATATGACTCTTGACAGAACATTGCGTCAGAAGCCGGGGAAGCCCGGTACGGACCTGCATGCCGGGTGGTGTGGCAGGGGCGCAGCCTTGTGCTCCCCCCCTATGCCGATCAAGCAGAACATTGTGCTGGGCCTCTGACGCAGCTCCTTGATGGTCTTGGCATCGTGCTTAAGTGGATTGGTGTCGTCTCTGATAGGCTCATGGAGGCAGAATGAAACTCAAAAATCCGGGACAGCACGCAAAACAGGCTGCACAAAAAGCGCAGGTTGCGTAGGAGTGGAATCCCGCTCCCAAAAAATGGTGCAGAAGTTGCGGCAGTGGTCATCCGACGCATTGGAAAATAACAAACCCGCCGTGACCAGAATCGGAGGCCTGAGGGAGTGACCGTAAAACCGGATAACCCAGGCAGCAAATACCCGCTGGATGAGGCATGGTTCCGGCAGATAATACCGAAAACCGCCAGACACACTGGATAATCAGTAGAAATAACCCATTAAAATCATTATAATAATTGGGCACATTATTATATTATGCTGAATAATAGAGACATGAATATTAATGAACTTAAAGACTGTATTCACTATGAAGTAATCGGTAGCGAGCGTCCTTTCTCCTGGCGAAAGGCAATTGTTCGCGCAATAAAACATAGAAGAGTTCGTTATTTATTTTGGTGGCGCATGGCCAAATACCTTTTTGATAAAGGCGGATACTGTCGGAAGATTGCGGGGAAAATAGAACGTTTAATTCTTGATAAATATAATGTAACAGTCCCTTTAACTGTAAATATAGGGAAAGGCTTTGATATTTCTTATCTCAACAGTGTTGTTATCGGTCACAAAGTAACAATCGGTGAAAATTGTTCAATAAAACCAGGGGTAACTATTGGGCTACGTGGTGATTTTAATGATATGGATATTGTTATAGGACATAATGTGACCATTGGTTGTAATGCCACCATTCTTGGTGGCAAAGTGCGTATAGGAAACAATGTCACAATAGGTGCTCATGCATTGGTATTGCATGATATTCCTGATGATTCAACATTCATCACTAAATTTCAGTCTGAAGTTATCTGCTCGTCCTCCCGTACATAACCCTGATTCATCAGCTCTGGCCATACGATATCCGGAGCTGTACTGGTGTCAATTCTACTCACTAATACTCTGTATTTTCTCCAGGAATCCAGTTGTGAATTTTCCTCGTTTGTTGCTATTTCAAGATTAACTGCATCCTGCAGAATTGCGATGTTATCTGTTGCCTCCTGGATCAACCTTGCCTTTTTCTCTTCCGCTTCCCGTATCCGAAACAGTTTTTCTGCTTCCTCATCCTTCACCCAGGATACGCCGTCCCACTTCTGATATTCCCCTGCTGGCGACAACCAGGTGACATTCTCTGGTAGCGGTCCGGGTTCAGAAATAAACAACGCGTCCCCCGATGCCACGTCATAGACCGTTTTACCACGATGGTCTTCAACAATATTCCACGATTCATTTTCACTGTTAAAAACTGCCACAAAGCCAGCAGGAATTTCCGGTGGGGCGATATCTGTAGAATTAGCTGGCAGCCCTGTATGAGGTGGAATATATGCGTCACCTTCACCAATAAACTCATTAGTTCCGGCCAGCAGGTTATAAATTTTTACAGTACGTGATTGTTCACTCATTCTGAATGCCATTATGCAAGCCTCACAATATAATTAAATGCGATGTTTTTAACGGTGTTTTCCGCGTTGCCAGCAGCGTTAACGGTGATGGTATGTCCATGTGAACCAATCGCAACAGAGTGCGTATGAGCGCCAATACCAACAGTGTGTGCATGTGCCCCAGCACTTGTAGCGGTGCCTGATACTGAGTGGGTATGTGCGCCAGAAGAAGGCACAGTTCCATTCCCCACCACCGTGCCACTTGATGAACCATCCAGCCAGTCGAAATTCATACCGCCACTGTTTGGTCTCCTTAATGGCACGGTATGAGTATGTGCGCCAGCACTATTTGCAGTACCAGATACATTGTGGGTATGTGCACCTGTGTTATTCGTTGATTTAGTACCGTAATCAAACGAAGATGTGGTTTTCGTACCCAAATCCGTATTGGATGCGCTGGCGCTGTGGGTGTGCGATTTAATGCCATCCTGTTCCAGAGACAATACGTCCCGACCACTGGCGGGTTTGCCCTTGATTGTCCAGCCACGCATATCCGGGATCACGCCTGACGGATAAGCGGCTGCAAGTTTCGGGTATGCAGATTTGTCAAAAGTCTGTCCCTGCATCAGGGCGTAACCAGACGGCACAGTATCTGATGGCCACGGCAGCGGAACACCAACAGGAAGGACCTCAATATCCCCGGAACCATCAAACGAAACGTTATTAATTTTACGGGCTGTTTTCAGCTTTGTTGCTGTCGCAGCATTGCCGGACAGTTCACCAGAAAGGCCAGCACTGAATGTCTGTTTCGCGCCCCATGTCTGAGCTTCGTCGATAATTGGCACACGTCTTGCTGTGATCGTGCGGCTTCCCGGATTTCCTGAAATACGCACCATAAAAAAGCGGTAGTTGGCTTTACTTACAGTGCTGCGCCATACATGCATTGAGCGTCCCGTACCGGTATCATCACTTGGGCCAACAGCGATGTTTATCAGGTTGCCATCAATAACGCCCCAGTCCATACCGTCGGGAATATTGGTCATATTATCAAGCCGAACGGTTATCAGACTGCCCGGAACAAAGTCGTAGGTCTGCCAGTCCAGGCTGGTGAGCTTTGCCACAGCACCGCCGATACCCAGATTCAGGGGAAGTGAATACGAGGTGTAGACTTCCCGCCATTCGCTCCACGAGCTACCGGTATAGACGCGCTCAAACGTGCGACCTTTAAGGGTTGCACCTGTTCCGGCAGTTGTATAACGCTGCCATACGTTAACACCATCAAAGCGCCTCAACACCTCCAGAATACCGAGGACTGTCACGCCGTTTCCGTCCAGTATTGGACCGTTGGTCGCTTTACCTGTAACGCTGTAAATACCTGGTGAAGTCACATCATTCAAATCCCCGTCGTAATAACGACTCTCTGACTGATGACCGACTTTTAACCACGGTTCCCACTGCGGATTTGATGCATCCCAGCTTGCCGCAAGGCAGCGGACATACATATTTCCGCGGCGAGTGGTATAACGTTGCGTTCTTCCATAATTCCCGCCTTCGAGGATCTCAAGCATCCCCTGAGCAAAGCCGCCTTCCTCTGGATAATTGCGTTCATATGAAGCTATAGCCGAGCTACTGTTACGCCATAAACCAAGATGTTCGGCGGCTCCAAGCGTATTCAGGTCTATAGTCGTACTCAAAGGGCGGGTAGCTGATTGAGTGTGACGCCATATGCCCCACGGACCATCAGAGCCATTCCACTTATTGGCGAGTCTGCGTATGTATACATTGCCGTCTCTCGTGGTAAAGCGTTGCGTACCTGCAAAATTTCCGGCAGCAAATACCTCAAGCACACCGACAGCATTATCTTCCGGGAAATTTTTCTCCAGTGTTGCGTTGGTGGATGTTGCTTTGGACCAGACACCAAGATAAGCCTCAACGGGACCGAAAGTATTTAGGTCAGCATCAATAGGCATTTCACCGTTGTTTTTCTCAAACGTCAGACTGGTGACGCCAAGGTTCTCAGGTGTCAGCGTTATGTCTGCCGAACCATCAAATGAAACGTTGTTAATCTTCCGTGCTGTTTTCAACTTCGTCGCGGTATCGGCGTTCCCTGTCAGCGCCCCGGTGATCCCGCCGTTAAAAGTCTGGCGTGCACTCCATGTGTTAGCCGTGCTCAACAGGGGGATCTTTTCACCGCTTGTGCCGAGTTCTCTTAAACCAAGGTATTGGATAACAGCAAGGACGCTTGTTTTGGCCAGAATATCGCGACCGACTGACGTTAAGTCAGTCTGAGAAACAGTGTCTGTACCGGTAAAGTACGGCAATTTATTTGCGCCTGTAGCAAGACCCGCAAGCGCGGTTAAAGTTGCATCCAGAGGCTGTTTGCCTGCCAGCGCATTTGTCATTGTTGTCGCAAAGTTCGGGTCATTACCAAGTGCTGCGGCAAGCTCATTCAGGGTATCAAGAGCTTCTGGTGATGAACCAACCAATGCGGATATGGCAGCTCTTACATAAGCGGTCGTAGCAATCTGCGTGTTATTCGTACCCTGTGCAGCGGTTGGCGCAGTAGGTATTCCCGTTAATGCAGGACTTGCTAAAGGAGCTTTAAGAGCCAGAGCATTGTTGATAGTTGTGCTGAAATTCGGGTCGTTATTGATCGCAGCAGCTATTTCTTTAAGCGTATCCAGTGTGCCAGGTGCACCGTTGATAAGTGCCGTTATAGCTGCCTTAACAAAGGCTGTATTTGCGATCTGCGTGCTATTTGTACCTTGCGCTGCCGTCGGCGCGGTTGGCGTTCCTGTCAGACTCGGGCTTTCTATTGGCGCTTTGGTATCAGCAAGATCTTTTACAGACTTAATGGCTTTAGGGGTAGCCGCCATTGTTTCGCTGTCGCTGTTAGTTTCGCTACTGAGCTGAACTAATCCCTTTTGCGTTGTGCTTGCATCCTGCGCCGTATACTTGCTTTTCGCCAGATCGTAGGCTTTTTTAACTGCCAGCGAACTTGCAGCAACATCACTTCTGCTACTGGTTACAGAGTCTGAAATATCAATGCCGATCGTGCGGTTAATACGCTCGGATGTATCAATCATCTCCTGGGTAATGGCTGATACGCCAGCAGGGATATTCACCGTACAAACAAGCAGCTCCCCATCTCCTAACTGATATGAATCGGTATAGGTTCTGGCAACAAATTCAGCCGCATGAATATGTGACGCGGTATTAACCTGATAGGTATCCTCTCCAAGGAGGTATCTTCCCTTCAGCACAATTGCATATTTCTTGCCTGCACTAAGTGCAAGAGAAATATCCTTACGGTGCTGAATAGTTACCTGGTAGAATTCACCAATATCCACTGACGCAGCGCCAGCAGTTTTATCACCATCCACTGAGGTGATTAACAGGTTCATCCCACCACCAGGCTTCGGCAGGAAACCAGCATAAAATCCAGGGTCAACAATTCCCCTGAATTTTCGGTTTAGCGCGGCTGACAGATATGGTTCGTGGTATTGCACATCAGCCACCAGAGCCAGTGACTCAGGCGATGGGTAAGTAACTGATGTAACAACTGTAACGTCATTCATCAAGCATATCCTTATGCTGTAGTCGTGTTTATGGCCATAACTGCGGTATATGTTTTGCCCACATACAGCGAGTCTTCCTGGACACAAATAATGGCGATTGGCTTGTTCTCGTTATCTAGAACAACCAGAGTGTTGAATGGGTAGTTTCTCCCTTCCTGCAACTGGCTTTGATCAAGGTCCATTCGGACAGTAATTATCCCACCAGAGTAGGTTGGGACGAGGTTTATGGTGCAAAATTGACTGGTCAGTTCTGCCAACTCGAAAGCCTTTGGCAGTTCTCCAATGTCATAAGTACCATCTTCATTTTTGGTAACCAGTGAACTGGTACCGAAAACGGCCTTGCTGATTAAAAATCGAGAGCCTTTGTTAATGGACGATTCAGCGCGCCGCTGATAGTAATAGTCCAACAACTGACTCTTATAGAGGTTTGTTGAGACGTCAGACATGATTTTCCCTAATCAATGTTGTGAAGCCTCATTGTAAGAGAAGTAACTTGTCACCCCGCCCTACGGACGGGGTGATTGTCAGGCGTCGCTATCCAGCAACAAATCATCTGCGCGTGTGCGATCAAACGTAGGTGTCGCTTTCACAATAGTGCCACCAGGCGTTGCGGTGATCGGGGCGCTAATCGACGTAACTCCAGTAAGCGAAGTTGTATCCGAAGTTTCAAACCAGCAGAATGCTTTTTCGGTATCAGAAATCTCGTTCAAAGTGATCATGTCGGCCTGTTCATTTACAACAACCGACAAATAGAGCGTAAGCCCATCAAACACTATATGCAGTGGCAGTAGAGGCTTTACGAACTGATTAAACTTTCTGAGAATTTCTTCTGTAATTGCGGACTGATCTATCGTGCCAGTAATACCCATTGTCCTGGCCAGGTCGTTTATGGGAATACTGATCATCCCTCTGGAAGTCAGAAACATCTCGCCGAATGTGCCGCCGGTAGTCTCCAGTGTGCTTTCTGGTATTAGAACTGTGCCATAGGGATGACGCTCAAGGTCCACCGGTGCATATATCGGATCCCATAAAACAGAAATACCGTTAAATTCGCGGTAAATTGTCTGGTTTATAGGACGTTCAGTTCCCTTAAAGTGGATCTCATCAAGCCGCTGTTGTAACAACATCGGAACGGAAGATGAGTTCGAGGTTCTGATAGTAAAGAACTGGCCAAGTTCATTTGTCCTGGTCTCCAGATCCTCCTTGCTCATGGAGAAAATAGACTTCCGGTTGGTAATTCGCTCCAACCATGGGTCAACAAAGGTGTCCATCATTGACTGAACCAAATCAGCCAATGATTTATAGAGCAATGACTTTTGCTTAGCTGATGTAAGCCGGTTATTAAACCAGGAACGCTGCATCACTCCTCCTCATACGAAATATTAAAGGTGGAGCTTTCTGTATCCAGATAAACGAAATCGTAAAAGCCGTTGGACTCATTCCACTCGACAAATTCAAGATAAAAGTCGCGGAAATAACCCAGCGTTTCGATAAACGCCCAAACGTCTTTTTTCTTAATCAGGATGTACTTTCCGACGCGGCTCGGATCAAAGAAAGTTGAGTCGCGCCCAAATTTTGTTTCCAGTGCCGACTTCAGCTCATCGGTCACATTCTCAATGGTCAGGCTTGCCGATATCCGTCCGGTGATGGTTATCTTAAATGGTAGTTTTCTGACCTCTTTATAAGAGAATTTCTTGTTCAGTTCATTCGGTACCTTCTTAAAGGCAGTCAGGATCATTTCTTCAAGCTCTGACTGGCTTTTATTTGGATGCCATCCTGAAATAAATATCTTATTGATATTCTGAACATTATAAGCACCATCTAATTTCTCTTGCTGGCCTTCGCCCCATGCCTTTACCCAGGACAGCCCCGGGATGTTACGAACCAGAAAATACGTATAGTCCCCGCCCCATACGACCTGATCATCATAGGCAAGGTAATATTGTGCACGGTTACGTGTGATCTCCGTTGTTTCAGCATCGGTACCTGCGGTTATAGGTGTCGTTGTCTTAACTGAAATCAAATTAGCTAAATTAGCCGCAGAATCGACAGGCGTCAGGTTTTGGCCAGCAACCAGGGTTATATCGCCGTTGGTGCACCATACCTTAAGCGTAATTGTCGAGCCTTCTGGCGGTATTTGCCCAATTAGCCCATCGCCGAATCGGACACCCAACTGTTCGGATGGTTTATAAAACTCAACGTAGACCTGGCTTTTACTACCAGCTAACCGGAACATTGTGCTGGAAGACCACTGCGTGGTCTTACCATCGGTCGTCACGAATACTTCCAGCTTATAGCAGACAGCAGTGAGAGCCTTTGATAACACGACTTCCAGAAATTCTTTGGCAGCCGTAACGGTATATGTCACCTCCTGGATTTCCAACTGTGCCACTTCTACCGTACCGGTGCCGTCAACCAACCTGCATACATCCATAGTCATGTAAGGGTACTGGTCGTCAGATATTAAAGGCATGTTTTTGGGAATTACCGCTGGGGCATCTTCACTTGTGGCGGTGATCTCAATCATCCCCGATGACGGTGTTGGCTTGGTACCAACGTAACTATTCGTTTCTGCCGCTGCCAGGATAGAGGAACGCCGCGTCGCGGTCGATATAAAGCCTTCAGCCAGCGCCGCATCGGCATACTGAAAGCACCTGTAGACAATCTGGGTAATAAACAATGTCAGCATCGAGACAAATTGAGAGCCGACAAACTTCGACCAGAATGAATCTTTCTCGACAAGCTCTTCAAACTCTGCACGAATACTGTCTTTAGTCGGTGTTGTTTTACTCATAGCACCACGTCCTGTGTGATAGTTATATCCCTGATACGAATGGATATTTTCAACTTATCAAAAGCATCTCCCTCGGCTACTGACAAGCCAGAAATCGGTATGTCAGGTAAATCTACCGTCAGTTTTTGCAACAGCATTGCCTCAACCGCAATTTGAACATGCGACAAGTTGGTCGGTTCGTGTTTAAACTGCGGTAAAACATTGCCCCATGACGGATCCCCGTATACCTCACCCTGATAAGTGTTTAGCCACTCATATAAACGAGCGCCCCAGGCCTCCTCCTGGGACTCATACGTTTTTACGCCGGATAACTCCAGCGTCAGCAAAGGATCAATTTCGTTATTGTTGGCCATCAATCAACTCTCGCGTAGTCATTCATCAACGGATCATCAATTGACAGTGGTACCGTGCGCATAACGCCCGGCTGAGGCGTGCTGACCTTTACGACAGTTCCCTGGCCTTTCGCTGAGTCTTTGGTGTGCTCTTCAATCCTGGCAAGCAATGAGGTCATCTGCGCAAACAGCCGCTTCGTTTCACCATCAAGTGAAACGGTATTATCAGCCAACTGCATTGTCGGCTTGGCACCGGAGCCACCAAGGTCACTAATAACCTGTCCGTCTATCTGCATACGACCGGTTGGTTGCTGCAAATCGTTGGCGGCAGTCGTCACCTGGGACGTGGAGGCTGGTTGAGGAGAATTATTTGAGCGCATTCCCCGGGCATTAATGAGTTTGTCATACAGTCCATCAATCCCCATTTGTGCGCCGAGCTGGTCAAAGTAACTTGAGTTGTTGGCCACCGGACGTGCCTCTTCAACTGGCATAGGTGTATCAACATACACATTGCCAGCTGCTGTTGCGGTCCCCTTCCCTCGTGCACGTTCTTCTAGCGTTCCCTGAACGACTTCCCGACGCATCCCCCGGCCATTCATGAATTTGTTGACCAGATCGTTAACGCCAACAGCATTGCCGATTTTGTCGACCAGACCGCCTTTCTCAAACGGGCTATCACCAGGGGTAAACGCCAGGCCAGTATACTGATCGATAACAGCGTTATCAGGCAGTGGTCCCCTCACTCCATATTGCGCCCCACCCTGTGCTCCTGCTCCAGGTGTATAGATTTCACCACCTAAATAGCGAGCACGATGAGTATTGACCTTGATCGCGTACTCACGGTTTTCTTTCGATAAGTCACCTGTGCCTTTTTTCCACTTATTAATAGTGCCAAACCCAGCATTATATGCAGTGATGGCCTCGTTTAAGTCTCCATTGGCTTGCTTCAGATACTTGCTCATGAGAAGAGCCGCAGCTTCTGCCGATTTCACAGGATCAAACGATTCACCTTCAGCTAAGCCAGTCTCTTCACGAGCAATCCCCGTGAACTGAAACATCCCCAGAGCACCGGTTTGGGATTTTGCATACGGATTACCACCAGATTCAGTTGCAGCAATCGCGTAAAGAGTGCCTTCTGGAAGACCGTATTTATTCTCTAGTTCGGCAAAATACGGAGCCAACTTATCGAGATTTGCCTTACCTTCAGCGCCAAGACTTCCGACTTTTACATCTAAGTTGCCATTGTTGTAAGTATCCGCAGCTTTCTGAATGTCATTCCTGGTGCCAGTGGTATTAAGCGACGATGATGACGAGCTATTTTGACCAATAGCTTTATCAATTTTCTGCAACGCGCTATTGCCCGTTTCTACGGCATTTGCATTGATAATCTGATTGGCAGTTTGTTTAACTGTTTTATTGCTATCTTTCGCTGTGTCCAGTGCCGCATTTATCACGCGGGTAGCAATATTACTCTGTTTGGCATCGGATTCAGTTTTAGAATCAGACGTCTCCTGGTGGCTATTAACCGGAGCTTTTAACTCTGGAGTGATTTCTTTCGCATTAGCCTCGCCGATCGGATTGGGTATTTTTGATATAATCATTGCCGCAGGGGTATTTTTAACGGCATCAACCGCTGCATCTAATGCTTTACCTGGTAAATTTTTAACCCCATCCCAAATATTACCAGCCGCCTCTTTAATGTGTTTCCCTGGGTTCTTAATGAAATCAATTGCACTATCAATTGCATCACTGAAAACCTGTTTCAGGTTATCGACAGTAAAGAAGTCTTTGATGGCATCCAGCTTTTCAAGCAGCTTATTAGATGTATCGCTAAACCATGCTGAAACAGCATCACCAATCTTTGCTGTGTAATCATCGAACTTGGTAGAAATGGTGTCGCCAAGGTTAGAAATATATGTTTCTAAGTTGGTAATCCCACTATCAATGGCCTGGGCAATACTTTCCGTCGAAAATGATTGCAACATATTGCCGATATCCTCAAATCCAAGTGATTTGAGAACCTCACCAATGGCGCTGCTAATACCAGATACCAGTCCCCCCATATCAAGAACATTAGCTAACGTATAAGCGGCTTTTTGCTGGAATGATGGATCTTGTCCTGATTTAAGCCCAAACGCTCGACGTTGCGCTTCTGTATCATTCCAACCGGTTACCGCATCATAAATACCTCCAGCCACTGTGCCGACTAGGGGAATTGCGCGTAACGCCCCTTTACCAACTGCCTTTAATCCAAGTTTACCTGCTGCCCGGGCAGCCAAATCTCCGCCTTCATGGGCGAGAGTCTTCTTGCCACCACCGCGTAGCACTCCTACAAGTTTCTTTGCCCCCAGAGCGCCAAAAGCGAGTGCTCCAGCTTTTTTCAGCATGCCACGCCCCATTAACAACGACGCGACGCCACCGGCCCCCTTCCCTAACAGGCTAAATAGTTTGGACAGCAAGCCGCCCTTCTTTTTCCCGGTGTTTTTGGCTATCTGATCAAGGGCGCGGAGAATCTTGTCATTGCCCTCTTTAATTTCGCTGGTCTGCTCCTGAAGTTCCTGAACCGTCCGTTTTTGGGTGTTAACCTGAACGACATCGGCACTATTTTGCGATTTACGCCTAAAAAAACCTTTTCTACGGCTGTTATCGTCATTGCCACGAATCACATCGGCAATAGACTTTCTGGCACCATTAAGCGATCCACCAACTTCTTTTGATATCCCGCCAAGCTCCTTCCCTGCTGCCCACAATGGACCAGCAACGGCATAACCTAACGCATCGACGGCACGAGTCTCTGAAGGGTTACCTATGCCTTCAGCTACTTTTGACAGTTTTTTTAATAAACCTGATTCAGCATTTAGACGCTCATCATCCTCTTTGCGCCTGGCCTTTTCAGCACGTTCAGCACGGGCATCTTCCGCTGCGGCCTTACTCCCTGACTTTCCAATAAAACGACCACGCGCATCGCGTTGGTTTTGGCTTTTTTGCGCACCGCCTTTTTGACCGAACATTTCGCGAGCGTGTTCGGCTGCTTCGGTCCGTTGCGCCTTTACATCTTCTGTTATAGCCTTCCTGCGTCTTTTTTTACCCTTTGGTGTAGTTGATTTGGCCTGCTGTTCCTGTTGAGCAATGCCCTCCTGAACTACACGAGAAACGTCCCCTAAATTAAGCCGTTTCATTGCGTCAACAATAGGGTCTACTGATGGCGCATTGGCCACAAAGTCTGGCCGGGAATTTTCGATTGTTCGATTTAATGCCGACACACTGCGAGATACTGGGTCAACCGTTGCAACGCGTTCCCCTTTCAAATCACGAGCGAGTTTGACCGTTTCTAACCGCTGTGCTTTAACATCCTCTGTTATTGCCTCTCTTCGTCTATTTGGGGGATTGTGCGCTGTTGGTGCAGCCTGCTGTTCACGGTTAGTGACTTTGTCCTCCCGTATACGAGAAACGCCCCCTAAATTAAGCCGTTTCATTGCGTCAACAATAGAGTCCACTGATGGCGCATTGGTCACAAAGTCAGGACGTGAATTTTCGATTGTGCGATTTAATGCCGACACACTGCGAGAGACAGGATCAACTGTAGCAACTCGCCCCCCTTTCAAATCTTCAACGGCTTCCCGAATACCTGCAAGCTCTTCCAGCTCTTTTGCGCTGGCGGTTTCAACCGTCCTTATCACATCGTCAATGTTGGCGTTTTTTCTTTCCATGATCTTATCGCCTACCGCTTCGGTTTAAGTTTTTCTTCCAGTTTCTCCAACAGGAAAAACGCATAGGATTCAGTGAGCCTTTCAGCGTCCTGAATCGGTATACCCCCATACAAAACCAGGTTGGACACTAAGGTCTGATAGCTTTTCAATCCCCACCTGTGGAATGAAGTCGGTAGCCCGAAAGGGCACCCACAGACGGGTATACGCACCCTCTGTGGACTCCTTTGTATCCTGGTTTGGGCATTTGTGCGGCGGGAGACGAAGACGCATTTCGCCTTTATCGATGTAGCACGGTAAACCATGTTCGAGCTTTTCATGAGCCAGCCGGATGTGTGCAGCCAGCTTCATAAATTCAGTATCAATGGCCATCCGTTTAATCGTTTCATAACGACGCTCAGCCTGATCTTCACGAGTACCGCTAACATCGTTATAAAGCTCACACTGATAAGCGAATTCCCAAAAACGCAAATCAACGATCGCTTCTTTGAATTCCGCGTCGTCTTCAGGTGGCAATGCTGCACGGCGCATCTCCAGCATTTCCATTGCCCAACCATCAAGCGGCACGATACGCCATTGATAAGGTACTCCCTCTACAGACACCTCAATATCGTCAATGAAAGGTTCCACTTCCAGGACCTGGATATCTTCAGCCAGAGCATTCATATCGCAATCGTAATAATGCTCTTTACCGCAATGTTTACAGGTGTAGGTGAATGTCTCGACCGGTGTTTCACGGGAGCCGGTAAATATCCACCATAACGCGGTAATCCGGTCCTGCGCCGTCCATGTCAGGGGATCATGTTTCGCGGGTTCAGCCAGCAAGGCTTTTAAATACGCCGTTGTCTGTTGTTCTTGTTCCTCCAGTGTTATCGAGTTGAAACGCATCGCATCAGCAATATTTGGCTGACGGAACTGGATCAATTCAGTTGGCCGCGATGGTAGCGGGAAAAGGGGTAAAAGCATCCTTGCTCCTTAATTCAAAGAGAAAAACTAAAGCCCAGAAGGGAAGCCAAAGAACTTGAGGATTGGTTAAACGTGCTGTGCAATGCGAAGGTCATTGGGAATGACTTAAATTCCGTAACCTGATCCCGCGCATAGGTGACATCGCCGGTAGTGACCGGGAATACCGTCATCTCATTTTCCAGTTTGGTTAAACCGGAGGACAGCAACCGATAAATACGCACATTGAGCAAATATTTAGACGGTATATTCCCGGTACCGTCCGGATTGATCACCCGACTTTTTGCCGTCTTAAACCAGTCCAAAACGAGGCCATCAACGGTATCCCTGACCATCATTGTTATCTGCCCAGGCGAACGCTCCGTTGGCTGAAGGATATTCCCTCCGCCGATTTTAATCGTTTCATATTCGATGCTGTAATCGTGGTAGGTAATGTCTTTAGCAAAGAAGTCTGCCCCCTCCAGACCATCAACTTCGACAGAGAACTGCCATCCTTGCGCGAACAGCATTTTGTTCATGATGATTGACGTCAGCTTACCAACTTCCCGCTCACCAACGCCGGAGCCAAATAATGTCGTCGTTAATGCCGAAGATACATAAGACTTTACTGAAGCAACATTAAGCCCCATATCAGCCCCCTCACTTCAACATGGATGAGAAAAGAACAATTCCCGGGATAATTGCCCTTGTTGCGCTCATTTTCTCTTCCAGATCCAGCTTTCGCTGATACAGCGTGTTCTCGTCGGATAAATTACTGGCATCGAGTTTCCCCGCGATAGATATTCTTCGCAGGCGATCAGTGTTAGGTATCGCGATTAGCACTTCCAGATAGTCAGAAAGTAACCCAATGATTTCAGGTGGCACATCCCCATTATCCAGATCCATATCACGCAAATTAGCCAGATATGACACATTCAGTGGGTATACCGCTCGATGGGTATCTTCAAGCTCGATATTCCCATCGTAAACATCGGAGTAGACAAGATCGCCGGTGTGATCTGTAACCGATACGAGCGCAAGAAAATCAACTGGGCAAGCAAGTGATTTACTGGCCTGATCGGTGATGCGTATCCGCTTGATGTGCCCCGCCCTATCCTGGTAGGTTCCCAATGCTTTTCTTAGCAGGGAGTCCAGTAAGGCAGGTTCATCCGCAATCAAAGGTGTGAAGCGGGATTTGACGTCTTCGAGTAATTGTCGTGGTGTCATTGAAACCTCGTAGAATCTGGTGTGTTAACCGATTCTACGAGTAGTCATTTGTTCATTGAGTAGGAATGTTGTTGTCTGGGGGGGTAATCAGTGTAGGTGGAATGAGGAATATGATATGGTTATCACATAATCAGATTGTTTTGAGTAAAACAATAAAACGCCCTTTAATGGGCGTTTTGTTAAAACTTAAATTGACTATCCTTTCAAATACTATTTTAATTCTATGTAATTTTTAAATTCCCTCTCATATTTATACATGATGTTATCAAATCCTTCCATTACATCAACGAATTGTTGTGAACATTCCGGCTTCCAAGGCGTACACTTACGAACCATATCCATTTTATTCTTATCCTTCGTTGTATCGACTAAGGATAGGTACCCTATAAAATTCATCATCTGAACAGGATCTTGATTTGTGAATATATATTTGACGTTTTGCTTAGTAGGTGAAAAAGAATCAAAAGCAGGGAACATATATTCACCAGAAAAAGAGAGTGCAGCATCAATGACGTCAGTTGCTGGAGTGCAGTTGCTCAGAATTGGCACTAACCTAAAATTAGCACCGGAGCACACTGCATATATATCATCCCCTTTTTTTAGTTTTAACAGAGAGTTTTGTTTTGAATCCAACACTTTCAATTTGATATAATTTAGTGGCGTTGCATTTTCCCCTGGAGTAAATAACTCTACAATTGGTTCATTATTCACCATTCTTATGGATTTTATTTCACCATATAGAATTGAAATTGTATTCCATTTTTCCTGAGCGGCAAATTCATTATCTTTAAAATCATTAACCAACTCAGATGGAAAATGATAACCAAATTGATTATTCATTGCTTTCGAGGCAAATCCAGACAAATAGAACACCCTTACTAAATCATAATCTTTTTTTGAAGTAGAAAGCCAATCTGGCAATTTATTATCAGCTATCGCGCTTCCAGCAAAAATAGCACAACAAAATGTTATTACATTAAATAATTTCATTTTCCATTCACTCATTAATCGGTTTAAACTCACTAATCAATTCACCAAGACTATTTGGGTATGCTTTATAAATAACATACTCCGAAGAGCCATCTGAATATTGGTAAACACCATAACAAACCAGTTTATTTATTCCTTTCTGAATAGTTTTTTGATTATAAGAATCAACCACTGTTATTCCATATGACGATAATATTTCGTTATATTCTTCAATAAGAGCTTTTCTTGTTTCCACTGAATTGCAATCTACCTTCGAAAAGTCAACTTCATCAGCAAAAACATTAAATGTTAAAAAGGAAAGCACTAAAAACAAACGAATCAGCATAAATCCACTCCTACGCATGGATTAATAGTCATTGATCGCAAAGGCGTAAACGTGCCCAAGGTATTTCGTATAATCGGTACAAATCTCCTTTACGCTTGATGCTGCATTAACAGTCCCGGCCATAAATAATAACGGTAGTAATAGTCTTCTCATTATAATCTCACCTGCCTTATAACCCATTTAGGGTACATATTTTCGCCTTTAAAAAAAAGAGGTTATTAGATCCATTTGTGCATTTATTGCACAAATAATGCTCTAATAAATTTGTATTTTTAAGTCGCGAATGCTATCTTTTCGCATCATATTGACCTTTTAATCGTTCAGGCTTATAGTTCCGCCGTCGTAGCAAATTCTGCGACCGGGTTTAGCAGCCTGAATACGAATGCGGACAACCGCAGATATCCGATATTGCGGAATTTTTGTGTCCGTAAAACCACGTTACGCCCGAATTATGGTGGGGCGTGATGGGGAGGCTTCGGCCTGCTGGTTTCATTCGTGCCAGTCTGCTAACCCCGTCACGTCCTGCCACCCGTTTAGCAGCGGGGCGCAGGTTGTTAAACCTACGAATGAGGCCGTAACTATGGTTAATGCCAATCCTTGCGCACGCCAAGAATTCATCTGGCGTTTCTATTCCTGTAAAAAACACCACTATCACTTCGTTATCGCAGCAACAGAAGACGAAGCACGCTCTCAATTGCCTGATGGCCCCTGCATTTTTACTGCCCGTTTTTCAACTAACTCGCGCAATTCACTTAGTTACTGGAGCCTCCCCTTCTCTGCCGACGTTCAGGGGGGGTTATGAAAACACCTCTCGTCACCCGTAATGAAATAGCCGAAGCGATCGCCTTGCATACTGCCTGTATGCCGACACGGGAGATCCCCGGCGCAATTGCTAACTATTTCATGATAACCAGACGTTTTTATACCCGAACAGATAAGGCTGTGATCAACAGGCTACTGATAGCCGAGATCAGGGATTATTTGATTGAACAAGGACGTCTACGTTACGCAACAGTGGCAGCAGAAATGAGAAAGGAGGCACATAGAGTGACCGGTAAAAATTTGAATGTTGAGAAACCAGCACCTGTTACGTCAGCTACGCCAACACCAGCCGTGAATGTCATCCCCAACACCGGAGACACAATCGACAGCCAAACATTGTTGAAGATGGTCAATGAGGCACGCAAGTTATGTGGAGAACCAGAGGTTAGAAACAATAAATTCATCGAAAAAATACTCGATGAACTTGAAGGTGAATTTTACACAAAAAGTGCAAAATCCCATGGCACAAGGGCTGGGCGCTCTTTTGAGGTCATCACCATGACCTACAAACAAGCCTTGCGAGTCGCCGCGCGTGAGTCAAAAGCGGTCCGCCGTTCGCTGATCGACAAACTGGAAGAATTGCAGCAGGCAAACTCCCCTGCCCCATCGATCCCCCAAACATTACCAGAAGCTCTACGCCTGGCTGCCGAGTTGGCAGAACAGAAAATGCAGTTGGAACAGCAGCTGGTGGCCGCAGCCCCTAAAGTCGATTTTGCCGACCGGGTATCAGCGGCCAATGGAATCCTGATCGGGAACTTTGCAAAGGTCGTTGGACTTAAGCAAAACGCCCTTTTCTCATGGTTGCGCCAGAACGGCATTCTCATGGCTTTTGGTGCGCGCAAAAACGTACCGCGCCAACAGTACATCAACGCCGGGTATTTCACGGTGAAAGAAGTGGTGCTGGATGATGAAAATGGCTACCAGATACGGCTGACGCCCCAATTAACGGGTAAAGGCCAGCAGTGGTTAACTCGCAAGCTACTTGATGCTGGTTTGTTAAAACCAGTAGCAATAGGTTAACAAAAGAAAAAAACCTGCCAGCAAACTGGCAGGTTTCTGAGCAGATCGTCCAACCCGATCTGGATCGAGCCAGAAAAATTTACTCTAATAAATTTCGTTTTCTAAGTGCAAAGAATCACCATTTCGAGCTGGTGATTGAAGGTTGATGCAAATTTGGAGAAAAAATGCAACAAACATTCAATGCGGATATGAATATATCAAACCTTCATCAAAATGTCGATCCTTCAACCACTCTGCCCGTTATTTGTGGTGTTGAAATTACGACCGACCGCGCTGGCCGTTACAACCTTAATGCTCTACACAGAGCGAGCGGACTCGGTGCCCATAAAGCGCCAGCTCAATGGCTAAGAACGCTGTCAGCTAAACAGCTCATCGAAGAGCTTGAAAAAGAAACTATGCAGAATTGCATAGTTTCGTTCGAAGGCCGTGGCGGCGGCACTTTTGCCCATGAATTGCTCGCTGTGGAGTACGCAGGCTGGATTTCTCCCGCGTTTCGGCTGAAGGTAAACCAGACATTTATCGACTATCGAACCGGAAGATTACAACCTGCTATTCCGCAGAGTCTCCCTGAAGCTCTCCGTTTGGCTGCCGACCTGGCAGAGCAAAAGCAACGGCTGGAGCAAAAAATGCTTATGGATGCACCTAAAGTCGAATTCGCTGAACGCGTTGCTACCGCCAGCGGGGTTCTAATCGGCAACTATGCCAAAGTGCTCGGCCTGGGCCAAAACTATCTCTTCACCTGGTTGCGTGATAACGGAATTCTGATCGCAACCGGTGAACGCAGGAACGTCCCCAAACAAGAATACATATCCCGTGGGTATTTCACCCTTAAAGAAACCGTGATCGATACAAGCAATGGAAGCAGGATTTCTTTCACGACTCGTATAACCGGCAAAGGTCAGCAGTGGCTGATGAAGCGATTGCTTGATGCTGGTGTGCTGGTACCTGTCGCGGCAACGCGCTAACAGACGTAGTAAGAACCACCAGCATTGTAATGCTGGCTAAAGTCACTTTCCTGAGCTGTATAACGATGAGCGATTTTACTTTTTCTGGCTATGAATTGGCCTGCTTTGTAACACACTCCGGTCTATCCCGTAGCGCCGGGCATATCCTGTCGCAATGTGCAAATCTCGCGGCAACAACCAGTGAATACTTCATTCACAAGCCTCACCGCCTGATCGCGGCAGAAACTGGTTATAGCCAATCAACCGTCGTTCGTGCATTCCGTGAAGCTGTAAACAAAGGAATCCTGTCTGTAGAGATTGTTATCGGCGATCACCGTGAACGTCGCGCTAACCTGTACCGGTTTACACCATCCTTTTTGGCCTTCGCACAACAAGCCAAAAATGCGCTGATTGAAAGCAAATTAAAGATCTCTTCAGCGGCAACCAAGGTTAAAGCTGTTCTCGCTAAGACATTGGCTTTATTTAATTTTTTATCCACACCCCCATGTCAAAATGATACCCCCTCCCCCTGTCAGGATGACGTGGCAATAAAGAATAAGAAGTCACAAGTTAAAAAAACAAAAAGATCAGTTTCCGGCGGTGCCGGAACGAGCAGACTCAAAAAATTGACTTCATGGATCGCTGAGACAAAAGCAAAGGCTGACAATCTGCGGTTATCCAAAAAACGCGCACAAAAACATGAGTTCAAGCAGAAAGTAGAGGCGGCAGCGCGGAAATATGCTTACCTGAAGAACAAGCGTTCGCCTGATATTGGCGGGATATCAAACTTCGATAACCTACCGCATTGCATGACGGTAAACGAAGCTCTTAATGCAGTTTTAGCCAAAAATAAAGATAACGAACAATGGGGTATACCGGCGGGATTCAGAGGGTGATAGATTGCTCTAATCTGGAGTCACCTGGCGTTTTCAGTTTGAGGTCGGAGATGCAATCTGATTTTTTACAGTTAGCGATCACTTTTTGCAGGGCATCGTTGAGACATATCCATATATAAAAACCCAAAGCCAGATCAAAACTTGTACTGATAAAAACACAGCTAACCATCACAACTTGTAACGTTTATAATGAGTAAAAGAGTGATACATTGCTACTTTTACATATTTTTTGACTTAATTCATGGATAGTAATGGAGATGCATAATGACTTATGCTGGCACACAAACAGCAGATAACGCCGGGGATACCATGAAATCGTATGCTATTTGGAATAATAAAGGTGGCGTAGGAAAGACATACTTATCTTTCGCTATGGCCTGTGAATACGCAAGGCAAAATCCAGAAAAGCGTATTATTTTTGCAGATATGTGCCCGCAGGCTAACTTATCTGAAATATTGCTCGGCGGTAACGGTACTGGTGCTGCTAACCTCGCGAACTTAATTCAACAACGAAAAACTGTCGGTGGGTACTTTGACAGAAGAACTCGCAGCCCCCACATGCTTACCGGTTCAGAAACAAGTTTCTTAATTCATGTCTCTGAAATTAACGGGCATGTCCCTGACAATGTATTTTTGATTGCAGGCGACCCAAGCCTGGAAGTTCAGGCGCAAGTAATCAATCAGTTAAGCAGCGTAAACTTACCAGTTGACTCATGGAAAAGCATCCACCTGTGGCTACGAGATTTGCTTGTTGCATGTGCACAACAACAAGGTATCGAAGAAACCATTTGCTTTATTGATTGCAACCCCAGTTTCTCTGCCTATACCGAACTATCACTGATAGCAGCAAATGCAATTATAATACCTTGCTCAAGTGATGGTTCTTCGGCTCGAGCAGTGGATAACCTAAGCCAGTTGGTTTATGGCGTTGGAGTACAAAACGATTATCGTTCTGTTAACTTTTACGATCGGTGTCAACAGTTTGGTCTAGCGGTTCCTGTCATTCATTCTCTAGTTTTTAATCGTTCGACAGAGTATGACAAACGAGCAAGTAAAGCGTTTTCGGCAATGTTCGACGAAATCAGGGATAGAGCTGAAAATCTGCGGACGAATAAACCAACAGCGTTCCAAGGCGGAAATTTAAAAACGTTTACTGTGCCAGATAACCATTCCGTAGCTATAGTATCTTCCCATCTAGGAAGACCTCTATTTGATATAAAACCAGGCAGATATCAGATCCATGACACTGAGCCACAAATCAATAATGAACCATTAGAAAGATATGGTGCAGCAATCGAACGTCTTGTTCAGAGTTTATAGTGGCTTATCTCACTCATAATGGCTAAAAAAAGGCTGCAACAGAGGTTGCAGCCTTTTTTATAAAATTACATTAACAGACTGGTAGCGATAGTAAATTATTATTCCATCGATTGTCTGCATACGTTCTAATAAACTGCCTTCCACCATTACCAGGATTAACAACCCCAACTTCTACACGATTACCTGCATTATCTGTTACATAGAATGTATGGAGATTATTATCAATAGCATTAATTACCTGCTCAACAGTCCATTTCCCATTGCTAGTATTAAATTGAGGACTTCCCACATGAGTAATATGCTCATGGATTGATTGCGAGCCGGAGAGGGTAATGCAAGTAATGCGTACATCAGCCATATATACTTCCTTTATTCTATAGATTATAGGAATTGCGCTGCCCAAAAAACAAACAACACAATAACAATAAAGAAACATACACACAACAAAAACTAACGCTATTTATTGATAGATTTGCCTGATGAATGCTAGCTCTCTTTGCTGCCTAGCACTCAAACAAATAACAGAAGAAAGCCCCAGATAACATTACGCGTCCTGCAAGACGCTTAACATTAATCTGAGGCCATATCTATGCTTAGCATACGTAGATTAGCCCTCTCCCCTTTTTAGGAGCAAGGAATTTTTTACTGCTATGCCGCCTTTCCAATTATGGATTCAGCGACCAGAACAACCCCATGCTTACTTCGATCTGGGTGTTCACTCCATATCTCGGATTCAGGAATACTTACCCCGTCATAGCAAACACGTTCGCCGTCAAACGGGTAATACTGAGCGGCATCGGTGTCGAGGATAAACACTTTTAGCTCGGAAGAGCGACGGGCGATGTGTTGCCAAAGAGCTTTTCCACCTTCGTATTGCTCATTATCACTGAGCAAAACAACACCAGCTTTTGAGGCTACGGTTTCGTAAACAAAAGTAGCTAAACCGACATCCCGGACGGTTCCATCAACCACGATACCTTCAATCTGGGCAACATCGCTATCCTCCCAGAACTTCCTTACCAGTACGCCTTCAAGCTGCGGGCGACGTTGAAGTTCAAGAGTAGCGACAACCTTATGGCGCATATCACCATCGATAACAGAAGGCGCAGCCTCTATTACAGCTGCAAATGGGGTTTTGGAATCCCATATAACCTGGTAAAGCACACCCTGGATGGTAACTCCGTCCAGGATCGAAAATCGACGAGCGACAGTACCCGGGGAGTACGACATTGGAATCACAGCCATTTTAGAGTCCCCCTTTAACAGTACAGGCACAAACATCTACCTCAATAATTGTAGTTTATTAGAACATTAATAATCTAACATAAAACTCAAGACAATGTTATCGATGCATTCTTATATAAAATAGTTATAAAAAAAGCTCCCGAAGGAGCTTTAAAATACAAGGGATGACTCTTAATCCCACTCAATCCAGTTGTAGACGATACGAAGTGACGGGCGCACAGCGGCAGTCACATCTTCGGTACTAAAGTCGATTGCATCACTGTAGATTTTGCAGTCCAACATTTCAATTGTTGTAGCAGCTTTTGTCACAGCGTTAACCCCGGAAGATTTGGATTCAGGGGTAGCAGCCATCGTGATATCAACATAGTCCTTCGCCGCAATGCGATCCTTGATGAACTGAAGAATATCGCCTTCGATAGTCTCCACGCACTGGACCTGGATTTCCCCAGAGTTTCGAATTGGTCCGTGCTGGTTGAACTTCACACCATTCGGACCATAGTCCTCCACATCCTCGCGTGTCATTTCAGGGATTTGCGACGTGCGAACCAGTACGCTGATATCTTCATGGCCTGCAAAAGTGAGCTGGAATTCAGAAGATACCAGTCGTTCGCCTTTGGCCGCGTTGGCAGTATAGCGGCCCTTAATAAATTTACGGTTTCCCTTAGTGTTATTGTGCCCCATATAAAATCCTTTTACTGGAACGCCCGAACAATATCGGAGCTGTTATATATCGAAGAACCGGTCAACTGGAGGTTGACGGTGTTTTTCAGGAAATATCCATTACTGTCCCTTGGCGCATCGAGATCAAAACTTAAGTCCTGGATGGCGACATCGGTGATGTTGATCCGGCGACCAATGTTTAGCGTCACGCGCTCCGGGATTCGACCACCAACATTGGCCGCTTTTAGTTCCGGGCTAATCATGGCTGTCAACGCGGCGATAGCGCCTGAAACTTCAATGAATGGATTGTTCAAAGCAATGAAAGTTACAGGCAGCGTGAACGTCGGCGGAGTCCCCCCTTCCCAAACCATTAAGCTATTCCAACGGGCAACCGACGTTGTTTCAGTACCTACTTGCACAAAACCACCCAGAGCACCAGAAACAGATCCCATGGACATACCGGTAAACGGCGCTTCCCAATTCTGGGCCATGTTCATTGCCGCTCCCTGGCTGATATATCCGGTAACCTGGTACTGAGAGTTCGTTAAAGTAACTTTCAGAAATGGCGATACACCGTCAGCCTGGCTGTAAACCCCATAAGGTATAGGTGCCATTCAAGTTAAAGGCCGGAGTTCTCCGGCCTCCTCCTTTAGCCAAGGCGCTTACGGCGCAGTTTCATTGACTTTTTGCGGGCAAGTTTTGCCGCGCCGGTCTGGGCTTTTCGACGCGCTTTTTTCAGCGCCGATTTTTGAGCCGCAGTCAGACGTTTTTTACGCAGGCGTTTACGGATGAGTTTGATCTCACCGTTACGAACAACCTTCTTAAATGCTTCAGTCAGCATTTCATCAGAAGTGCCAGCAACAACAAACGCCGCTTCCAGTTCGTCGCGGTCGTCGCTATCTAAACCAGCGATAGAGGCACCAACATCAGCAGCAGCGTCGTCGTCTTCATCGTCAGCCAGTGCTTCGATCAGGTCATCATCTACACCGCATGCTGCGAGGAAGTCAGCAACATTTGCCCATGCTTCGTTATAGGCATCGTCCTGTTCTTCTGTAACTTCGGAGTCGTCGTCATCAGAGATACCAGCGATAGCCTGAACGAAACCATCAAGGGAGTCGAAAGTCAGATCACCGCTATCAGCCCAGGCGAAAACGGCGTCGGCCGCATCACTCAACGCATTCTGCATAGCACTTCGATTTGCAGCTTCCAGAATCATCTGGTGCGCCTGTTCGACGGTCCATTCTTTACCGTCTTTCCCTTCCAGGATTTGCTCAGGAGCCGGGTCAGATGGAACGTTATCGTTAGTCTGTGCCGCCGGTTCCGGATTATTATTAATAACCGGATCTGTTGGCGGTTCGGCGCTTGCTCGGGCAGACTCCATCAGCTGCACAGGATCAGAGTTCAAAGCGAAACGGGACAGTCCATTCCCCAAAAATGCCCCGGATTGAAAAAAGTTTTTGCTCATTGTATTCCCTTACTTAATAAGCAGCGGTACGCCCTGGATACGACGGGCTACGCCAGTCGGGCAGCAGGCCCAGACTACTTCCCATTTATCGAATTCCGCCTGCGTAACTTTCAGCACATACGGTTCTGTACCGTCAGCATCGGGATCACGAGGAGCCACCAGAGCGCCGGAGGCGACAAAGCGATCTAAAAGTTTGGTCATCCCTTTAGTCAGGCCAGCCGCAGTAATACCGTCCGGGCTATGCTTCATCTGTCGGGCTAACTGGACAAAGAAACGACTGATTGCATTCATCAGGGATGGGACGTGCTGGAAGTGCAGATAGTTATCCTGCGTGCAGCAAGTTAAAGCATCGTCGATGATCATCTGGCCAGAGGTGCCAACAGATACTTTATTGAGACGGCCCTTGACCATTGCTTCTTCGTCCGGGGTATCTTCCGGATACAGCGGTTGAATTGACGCACGAGCAATGACGGCACGTTCTTCACCAGCCGGTGAGTAATGCCAACCGCCGACATCAGAGTTTTTCTTGACGCCACGAGCTTTCGCCGCATACGCCGCGCCAGACAGACCGAAGACCACACGGGATTGGGTCCATTTGTCTTTGCAGGAGAACGGGTAGTGATAGACAGAACAGCTTACATAATCGGTACCAAGTAAACCGGTACCCTCAACAGCTGTTAGTGCTTCTGCGTACCTTAATGTCGGTTTGACATCAAAGAAGCCATCAATCAGGCGATCTGCACAGATTTTACCTAATGCGGTGATAGCCGCATTGTCATAGCAGCCCAGGCCAAGAACAGCGGTGTACATGTACGGCGCATTATTCAGCACTTTAACCGCACGCAGGTAAGCAGCGGTTGAGATTTTCGACTGATCGCCATTGGTACCGCCAGTGAATGCCACCGATTTTTTATTTGTTACTTTCGCTGTAGAAATCAGCTCTTCATTAACAACCGCACGCAGATATTTAGAACGGGCTTCCAGAGCCGTAGGCAGATAACACAAGCGGCCCATGTCATCTTTCGCTTCTTCCGCCAAAGACACAGTGTGTGTCTCCAGGGTCGTTACCACACCGAGCGAAGTCGTCTGGGTCAGTTTTAAGAGGAAGCGTTCATTACCCGCGCTGTCCGCTGTTGCCGTTTCGATGGTTAACTCACGGGTAGGTGAAATACACGGATCACCATCATCAACGTAGATAGCAAAGGCTTCGCCGCTATCAAGTTCAATTTCAGAACCGTATGGCAACGCACTGTTAGCCGGTTCGCCTGATTCATCGAACATAATAATCGGGAACTTCGCATCATCCGGAACAGCACGGACAACATAACCAGACGTTTGCTGAATAGCTTCGTACACATGGCGAATTGGTTCAAACTGTGAGCCGGAAGACGGCTTCAGCGGTTCGCCAAGAACATCTTCGTAATTGGACTCAGTAACCGCAAGAACAGTAAACGGCTTGCCACGCGCAAATACGCCAATACCAGCCCACAAGCTGCTATTTAATGCAACACCGGTAGATAACGTCGCATCGGCATTGATCGGGCTAACCGCGACGCCGGATGCATTACCTAATGACTGTTGAATTGAATATTGAGACATAACTTTCCCTGTTATGCGCCCCGCACGGGGGCGCTATGTTAAACGGAGAACTTCCCCTGATTACTCAGAGTCACCGGCATCAATCGTGTCGCCGCTTATGAAGTTAAGCCCGCCTTTTTTGGCCATTGTCAGCGTTACACGAGTGAAGTAATCAGCGCCGTTGCGTGGGTGCATATCGTTGATAGCCGAACCCCACAGCGTGGTACGGTTGACCAGCGCCGGAGTGGTCGGATGCTGGAACGGGATGGCCGGGACAGCATCACCAGTCACGAAGCCTGCTTTACCCGGATTTTCATCACGGACGTAGCACAGCACATCCATCGAGCTGAACTGAATGTTCTCTGTCGTTAAGTTCTTACAAATACCAGCAGGTACTTCGTACACTTTCACGTTACCGAACAGGGTACCGATGTAGTGAACATACGGAGTCTGGATATAGTCTTCGGCTGGCTGGAAGAAATCCTTCGGCAACTGTTTGAAGAAAGATGCTGCATCAGCACCAGCAAACATCCCCATCGCACCAGAAGATTTAACGCGCTCAATAATGTCGCGATATACAGTCTGGAATTTGCCACGAATGATGGTTGCCCATACATCAAAGGACTGGTTAACCGGCAGAGCGATGTCAAAGGTGTCGGTCGAAAGAGTACGCCAGATCATGATGCGAAGACGCAGCATATCCTGTTCATGAGACAGGTATTCCTTCAGGGTGCGGAACTGTAGGGAACCCAGGTCCAGACCAAATTCACGCTGTGCTTCATACGCCGCCTGTACCGTGTGCTCAGCCGCGATAACGAACTGGCTTGGGAACAGGGTGTATTTCTTCATTTCGTGGTTGATCAGCGGGATCAGCTCAGGAGCGGCTTCAATATTGATTTCCGTCTCAATTGCGATCTCAGTGCCTTTATCCGGCGCTTTGGAGAACGACAGGGCAATCTGACCAATGTTGTAGTTCAGAGAGCAGGTAACAGTGATTTGCTCACCAGCAGCATTAGTAAACGAGTGAAGTAGGCTGCCGGAACCGTTATCAACAACAGACTTAATACGGTTAACGTAGATATTAGTGCGACCTTTTCGGATTGGTACATTCTGGCCTTCGAAGTCTTCCATCTTGAAGGTTGCGGTTTTGCTGGTGCCATCGGAGCTTGCCACCAGCACATAGCGGCGGCGTAACTGGCTGTACACACCGACGGATTGCATGTCCAGAACATCACCAGCAGCATAAGAACCAAAAGAGGAACCTGCCACGTTAAAGACTTCATAGATGTCGGACTGGTCACGCGTAACCGGAATGAAGGTACACGCATCAGCGGTAGCTGCCCCCAACTGAACAGGCAGGATCATCGCGAGGAATAAAGGCAGACGCATAACACCGTCAGAAACGCTCATCATCTCTGCTGCGACGGATTCCAGCATCGCTTTATTAGTGGCATCCATGCTATTGCGGGTGGACTCAATCAGGCAGTTTTCCAGCGTCTGGTGGCAGGAGGCCAGAATTTCCGGACGCGGCATAGATTTATGTGCTGCGGCGTAGTCAGCCAGTGCACTTGCCCACGCTGTAGCGATTTGAGCGGTGGCATTATCAGAGATACCCGCAAAAACCGGGTCTTTACGTGCAGCTTCAAGGATAGATGCGGCACGCGCGGCATCATCTTTAATGAATTGGTTATCAGTACCGAACTGCGCAGTGCTTGCCCAGCCAAGCACAGCTTTAGAGCGTTTTGCGATATCTGCAATACGATTCTGGTATTCGCGTAAGTTACTCAATTTACTCTTCCTTAAACGCAAGGCACTTGTGTGAATCCCTTTTCGGAAGAGATTTTATTGAAAGTCACTTGTTGACTTTCTCGTGACAAGCAATTTTTTTATTTTTTTCGGGAGTAGGGGAGGAAGGTAAAATTCAAGGTGAAATCGTGGCGATTTCACCTTGAAATTTTATAGGTATTTACTTTAAAAACAGTAGGTTAATAGTGAAATTTGAATGGCGAAAGTTTAAGGCTTCGGCTTTTTATCGAGGCTCTTTCTAAGGATATGCCCAATCATCCTGTCGAGTTCTTCCTGTAGCTCTTTTGAAAGTCGATTAAACTCATAAGAAAATGCACGGCCTTTCACGCGCTTCCTTGCAAAGCGATCCTTGTCCTCAAATTTCCATAATTCAGTAACTACGGACTTATCTTTAGAACCTTTATCCGTGAGTAGTGAGGCTTCCTTTGTTATCAAGCGCAGGATTTTATTTTTAACTTCATCTTCGGCCATTTCTTCAATGGATAAGATGTCGTTTATTTCCGGGGATATGTTTTGAATAAGCTGATCAAACTCTAAATTCTTGTTCCCCATTTCGTCGCCAACAGCACAAAGCGTTTTGTAGTCCGAAAAGGTTAATTCCGACTGCACAGGGAAAAGGGCGACTAATTCTTCCGGAGCACTCGCAGCCTGGAGAGCACGCGTGACCTTCGCCTGAGACAGCCCTTCTTTGGCTGCAATATCCTTCTGACTCATCCCATCATTTTTCATTCGCATCAAACGCAGACCTATTTCTCGAATGCTGTGCTGCAATGCTGTCTGAACGTCTTTCGCTAAATTTTGCGCTTCCTGAACGCTGATCTCCTGGTCCGTGACTAAAACCCGCAACCCTACGTTCTCTAAGATGGCAGAAGCTCGACGCCGGGAACCATCCAAAATTTCAATTTTCCCTGTAGCCCGTCTAACACCTATTGCAGGGTAAAATTGCTGATGCTTAATAGTGCTTCGGATACTTTTTAATGATTTTGGCGTAAGAGATGCCTGGTCACGCCCGTTGTTATGCTGATCAACAAAGGTATCGCTTTCTACCTGGTTCGGAGGTATTACCTCTTCAATAAATGTGGCCTGGCGACCAGTTGATAACTTGAATACCTGCTCGACTCGATCGCCAGAGGCTGAAGAACTATCAAATCCGCTTAATATTGAAGGATTAAGGGTTCGCCCAATTGTTGGTCTGTTTTTCTTTGACATGGGGGTTTCTTACTCCTCAGTTAGATCTGATAAATTCAATACGGTCAAAAACTGCTTTAGCAAAATCTTCCGCGGCAATTCGCGCGTTCTTCAATGCATCAGCACTACCAACATACGTTGCCGGGTTAGCTGAAATAACAGTGTCAAAAGACTCGCCGCAGCGTTCAAAACCGTCAAGGCGAGGGAGGACGACATCAAGCATATCCCCACCGAACACTTCTTTAGCCAGGCTATGGCAATACTTATGATCTGCCTTGTTACTCAACTTGGACATAAAACCAATGTTAGTCGCAAGCTGGCACTCGCAGCCTTCATCCGAAATGAGTTTTACCAACTCAGGAAGGCGGGCAACGTATTTAAGCGATGAGTGGAAATCGACAGTTGCTGGCGGCAGAGGTGTAAACAGTATATTGGCCGAGGCCAAAGCATTTTTCAGGAAGGCGTCAAGGTGAGGACCACTATCAACGAGGATAAAGTCATAATCGCTCTTCAGCTTATCAATCACATTTTCTTTCAGGACAGCATGGATGTTCTGACCCGGTAGATGCTCATTGCACAGCTCTCTCCAATCGGATGCAATAAAGGCATCGTCAATCGACGCAGGCATAACGTCAACCCCAGGTACAACAGAAGGAACAATAAACTCCTCTAACAGCTCTTCACGGCTTACATTCTGCAACATAGCCTGTGCAGATGTTGCGTTTACGATACCAATAGAGTGTTTATGGCTTAAAAACATCGTTGCTGAAGATTGCGGATCAAGGTCAATAACCAGAATCCTTAAATCTTCCATCAGAAGATGAGGGTGGGCACGCATTGCATGCGCCAGAGAAACCGTCGATACAGTTTTTGACACACCGCCTTTAAGATTGGAGATGAAAATCACATACGCTTCGCTGTAGCGATCCCGGTATTTTGGCACTCCGCGATGTTCATATATGTCAATGATGTTCTGAATTGACATCGCATATTTCATTGAAGAGCCAGCAGGGCGTTTATCGAAAACATAACCCTTTTCTTCCATTTCACTTACGGCATAGTCAACGTTCGCTCGAGTCAGTAGAGGCAATTTTGCCAGTGCCGCTTTCGCATAGACCTGGTAAAACTCGTTCGCGTGTAGCTCATCCTTTTGCAACTGTACTTGTTCAGTCAGAACATTGAGCATTCTGTTTGCTCTTTGAGCAACCTTGTGAAGCTGGCTGGAATCACTCATCGAAAGTCATCCTTTATGCTGTATTTTTGAATTTAATTAAAAATGCTGCATAAAATAATAATGTATGCGTAGATGCTTGTACATAGCATTCTCTGCATGTTTGGTTCATTTTGCACGATTGAGAGTTACAAGAAAGGCACAAAAAAGCCCCGTTCAGGGGCATCAGTGTTATTTGCTAAGAGCAGCGAATAATCGTTCGAAATCGATAGTATCTATAGCACGCGTAAGCGCCGGAAGTTCAGCCTCAAAGTACCCGTGTCGATCGTAAAAGAAGGGACCGAAGAGCGAGGCATGTTGGATTCTACTTCGCCCCAGCCCGGACACACAGTTAAGCCCATTACCGGCTAAAAGGCTAAAAAACTTCTCTGGATTATCGTGGTAAAGCTGGGAATCAATGGTGGCGGTTAACTCTTCCATAGGGAAGCACACCCGCCCTGTATCCCAGGGATATTTAGTCCGAAGCATAAACATTGCTTTCAGCAATTCACATTGAGCGCGGATCGCGTCCGGTTCATAGCCAGATATGGAGACATAAGCCACGTCCCTCATTCCTGCGTCATCTTTGAAAGTCACGATAGAAGTAACATCCAGCTCTTTTTCGAAAGAGCAAGCAGCATCTACTGGACGCTGAAGTAAATCATTCGACTTAATGCGCTCGAGAATCCCTCCCCACATATCATTTAGATATTCGATATGAGCCAAAACCTTATCAAGACACTCTCGTGTAAACCATTCAGTATGCCCGCCACCGGCGCTTTTCTCCCACGGCGCATTCCAGGGGAAAAAGGTTGCGTGTAAAGCCCGCTCAAGATTAACCATTGCCAAACGCGTACCACGATAGACCCGTGAAAGCGCAAAATCGGGACTCACTTGTAGCCCTTTAAACCGTGCCAATGGACCACATGAAATGCCGATTTTAAAAGTATCTCCGTTCTCTGGCACCAGAACGTAGAGGTAGTGTTGTTTCTCTTCTTGCATATCAATACCACTGCTTGATGAGAACCGCGCAAATGTTGACTATGCGCGAAGGTTAATGTGAATAGTTGACTATGCGCGATGTGACTACAGTCAAAAGTTGACTGTAGTCGATTTAACTCCACCAAAGATCGACTATGTAAGATATTGTCGGGAGAAACGTTGACTATACGCGATGAAATGCCCCTAAAAGCCATCTCAATAGCGACTTGCAGAATATTGACGCCAGCAAAAATCCACCAGCGTCAACGAATGTCGCCTATAGTCAACTTCTCGCTATCGCATATAGTCAATATTATGGATTGCGCTTATGGATCTGGAAGCCGATTTTCCTGCCGTTTTTTATCTCTGAAAATTTAAGATATTCAATAGCTTCCAAATCTTTCATGGCTTTTCTGATAACGCTATTTTGCACGCTAACGGATGATTTGAGATTAAGCCTCGCTCTAAGGCGCTCAATGCTGACAGGTGCCGGGTTGGCGGGTAGAGCCTCAAAGAATGTATACAGTACCTTGGCCGTCTCTTTGCGCCCTAGTTTATCCAGCATCTTCAGCTTCAGGATTCGCTTATAGTCAACATAGTAAAGTTCAGATAGCTGTTTCTGCGGCTGGATCTCGATAACATCAAGCTCGGTATTCAGGCTGCTATATGCCAACAAGTTGACGTTAATGTTATTGAGATGACCTTTTGCCGCCGGGAAGCGGAATTTGACAACTGTCTGCTGAATGCGTGTCAGAGAGTCATCAATACTTTTACGGAACGCCTTTGAAAGGCGCTTACGTGGATAGCCGCATCGATCGGCAAACTCGGAGAATGGCAGGGTGATTATGCCGTCATCATCAGGTGCGTAGTCAAACAACGCGGAGGTTATGCCCACCCACACCTTAAAATCAGTATCCATATCCAGGCGTGGACCATGAATTTCAATTCCCTCATAGCCTTCCTGCTCAACAATTTTGAGGCTTGATAGTTCTTCAGTTGCGTTCGTTGTGTTTGTTGTAACTGACGATCCGCGACGTAGCGCCACATTGGTAGATTTTAAGGTTGGCACAAACACACCTAAGCGCAACAAAGCGATGGGTTGTATAGTGCTGTTGTTATTGGGCTTCAGGCTGTGGATTTCTCCTGTATTTCCTGCAACTTCTTCAACGCTAAGGAAGCCTTTACTTTCTTCCGGCATCACGGTTTCTCCATGTGTGGCGCGGCCTGACGTCAATTTGGATGGCTGTTATCAACAGCTGTGAATATTCAGACTCTAAAATCGCTTACAGTCAATGTTTCTGTCGCGTATAGTCAACAATAAATCGCGTGCAGTCAACAATAAATCGTGCACAGTCAACATAAAATCGCGTATAGTCAATGTTGATCCCATTTCAGGCCAGTAATGACGCGGCTTACAGCGATCCGGGATCTTCTTTGGATCTTCCTAGGTTCTCTTTAGGATCTGTTTATTGGATCTATGCTGTGGATAAGTTGAATAAACCGGCCAACAAAGCCGGTTGGAAGGAAGTCATATTATTCTACGCTTTCGATAAGAAGACCATGTTCATAACATTTAAGCTCATCGCCTTCATACAGGAATTGGTATCCAACACCACCATCTTCATGGACATTAGGGAATAACTCATAACTCACTGAAGAGCAAATCACACCAATGCAGCGATCAACGCCTTCTCGTTCTTCAGTGCTGAAAAAATCCTCTTCGGTAAGAACATGAGTACATTGCTCATCAGCATAGGTCGGAAATACATGCTCAATGCAATCCGGGTGTTTTAAACCAAGCTGATCGGCAAGCTCGAAAGCACGACGGTATTGTTCAGATCCTGGCTTGCCAACAGTGATTTGCTCAATTTTGTAGATTGAAGTCGCTTTGTTGATAGTTTGCTTTACTGTTACTTTATCAGACATAAAAATCCCTTTTAGTTACCGCTAATAGCTCGGTTGTAATCATTAACGTTGCGATTCTTCCTGTTAATCCCCATCAGCATCGTTTCTGTATCGAGGATATACGCTGGCAGATCATCAAAATATTCACTGCTAAACTCTGGCATCCTGCACATAAATGCACTTTTGGGGGCAGGGTGGTTAACCTTTGTCGGCGTCGGCGTTAAATTCGCTGATCGACTCCCGGAGCAACCGCTGAGTGTCAGCAGGAATACGCTGGCGAACATTACCCGCCGCAACCAGTTGTTTCTGAACTTCAGCTTTTCGTTCCATTTGCCTGTCAGCATACTTGGCTTGTTCTGATTCATTTTTCACTTCCTGGCTGTGAAAATGTTGCTCTGCTTTGTTCATCGTCTCAATGGTCTGGTTAAGATCCATTATTGACTTATCACGTTCCTTAACAGCCTGATTAAGACTGCCAATTTTCTCTATGGCTTGCTTTAGCTGATGACGTTCCCATGCAAACCCAGCACCAACAAGTGCGCAAATCAGAACAAGAACACCAGTAGCAGCAAGTTTCTCCTTCAAAGACAAAGCTGTTTTTAACGTAGAAAAGAATGACATGTCTTCCTCCTGAAGAAAAATTATCAATGAAGTCCTTTGTTACTGTGCCGCTTTGTTTAATTCATCAAGAACAGAATCAGGAACCAAAGCGGCAACTGCGCTGGCTGTGCTGGCCTTATTTGCTGATGCTTCCGCAAGCGCGGTACCGATAGCATGGTTATAAGCAGTTATGGCTACGCTGGCGCTTTCCTTCGCTCGTTCATACTGCTGTTGCAATGCTGCTACCGGTACTGTTGTCTGGTCGAAAAAAGCACCAAATTGTTCAGTAGCTTCCTTCAGTGCTTCAACTTGTTGTTCTGTCAGTGCTGGTGGGGGAGTGACTGCGCCGCCACCTGAATCAGAGCCTGACGAGCTTCCTGAGCCTGTGTTAAGGGTCTGGTTAATGTCCTCCATAGCAGCGACTAAACTCGACGTATTAAGCGCATTTACAGCGTCCTCAAGCGATTTCGTTGTAGTCGCGTCACCAATGGCAATAGAGATCGGCAGTTCTGAAACTTCTCGCTCATTAGCACGACAGTAAACATCCCAACCAATATCGAGTTGAAGGAGCATTGACAGATCAGCATAACCAGCCAACAGGTCCGCGTGCTGAGTTGCCAGTCCTCCAATATTCGTTAAACCGGTTGCGGTTGTTCTGATCGTTGAAACATAGCTGGTAATAGTGTCGGGATAGACAATTGTATCCAGAATTAATCCGGTCAATTCTTCTGCAAGCAGTTTTGCTGTGTTAGCACTGTTTCGTGCCGATGTTATGGCACCAGGTGTTTTCATCCCACCGGCGGCGGCCAATTTTTTATATGCGGATAACTGGTAGTCTTTTTCCAGCATGATATCTCCTAACTTACCTGAACCAGGCCGTCTCCGGCTGCAACGGTAGAGCCGCATGAAACAGGATCACCAACGCATACGATCCCTTTCCCGTTGACGGTAAACCATGCCCTGGTTGATATAGCTTGCCCGCCGTGCGTGCTGTTCCCATCGGTATGCTGTGCATATTGCTTACCATCAACTAACACTTCGACTCCGTTGACTTTAAGTAGTGATTCGCTCTCTACGGGAGGCCTGGATGGGAATCCTCCGTGCCCCGAACAAATGCTGTCTTTTGTTGCAATACTTGCCACGTCATCACCAATGATTTGCTCTGATTTTCGTTATTTTAACTTAGGTTATTTGTGGTCTGTATGGCGTTTACTTATTGCAAAATTGCTCTAATAAATATTGTTTTTTATATCGTGTTTTCGGTACCATTCAGCCATCGCCCTTCAATGGGCATTTGTTTGGAGTCGTCAGATGCAGATGGAGCTAATAAGCCGCAAGGAGTTCGATAGCCGTGTAACCAGCGGTGAACTCGACAACTTGCAGGCTATCAAGGTGAAAGAAGGCTTTTGCCTCATTGGGAATCAGAGCGGAACAAATCGCGTTTTTATGCTTCGCCGTACGGATTTGAAGCCATTTGTCTGGAAGAACGAAATTGGTCCCAGCTCATACGCTCAAACGAGGGGGTGCCACAACCTGGCCTTTTTCTACAAAGACGAGCTTTCTGTGGTTGATATTCAAGGGTTACAACATGTTTAAGCACTGGAAAAACATTACTATTTATAAACTTTCTCGTGAGGCGGATCTGACCGACTTAGAAGATAAAAAGAAAATGATCCTTTTCACGCCATGCGGTAGTCAGGATATGGCCAAGTTCGGTTTTGTATCTCCATTTGGTGATAATTCCGAAGTTATCGCTATGCATGGAAATGGTTTTATCCTTGTTGAAGCAAAGCGCGAAACAAAAATTCTTCCCCCGCCGGTTATCCAGCGAGCTATTCAAGAAAAAATTGAAAAACTTGAGCAAGAACAAGCGCGTAAACTGAAGAAAACAGAGAAGGACTCCCTGAAAGACGAAGTTCTGCATTCTCTTCTGCCACGGGCTTTTTCAAAGTTTTCTGTTATCCAGGCGATCTACGACGGTTCAACTAAACGTATCTATATCAATGCCAGCGCGCGGCAGGCAGAGGATATGCTCGCGCTTATGCGTAAGTCTCTGGGTTCTCTTCCTGTTGTTCCCCTGAGTGTTGAAAATCCCATTGAATTAACGCTGACCGACTGGGTACGTGATGGTAGTGCTCCACAGGGATTTCAAATGGGGGATGCGGCAGAACTTAAGGCAGTGCTTGAGGATGGCGGTATTGCCCGAGTGAAAAAGCAGGATTTGGGAAGCGATGAAATTTCCACACACCTGGAAGCTGGCAAGCTCGTCACTAAGTTGGCACTCGACTGGCAGAACCGCATTAAATTTACACTGGACCATAACTTCAGCCTTACCAGCGTCAAATTTGCGGATGAATTGCTTGAGCAGAACTCTGATATTGATAGTGAAGATGTTGCGCAGCGACTGGACGCAGATTTCTTCCTGTTGACCAGTGAAATTTCGTGCCTGGTTGATGCTCTGGTAAATGCCCTTGGTGGAGAGGCTAAGCAGTGAAAGAGCTGTGCTATGGATCTGTTTGCAGTGGAATTGAAGCCGCGAGTATTGCCTGGGAACCGTTGGGTATGCGTCCGGCGTGGTTTGCTGAAATCGAGCCTTTTCCATCTGCCGTTCTTGCGCACCGGTGGCCCCATGTCGCCAACCTTGGCGACATGACAAAACTTGCCAAAAAAGTCCTGGCTGGGGAAATCGAATCCCCTGATGTGCTCGTCGGGGGTACGCCTTGTCAGGCATTCAGTATCGCGGGCTTACGTGGTGGGCTTGATGATGAACGCGGCGCGCTAACTTTGAAGTATGTGGAGCTTGCAAATGCAATTGACGACAAACGGTCTGAGTCCTTCCTCAAACCGACAGTTATCGTCTGGGAAAATGTCCCAGGAGTCCTGTCATCGGCAGATAACGCCTTCGGATGTTTCCTTGCCGGATTGGCTGGAGAAGATGCGCCATTTGAACCAGGTGATCGACCTGAATCAGGAAAAAGTAACGCGTTCTGGCGGTGGGATGGTAAAACCGGTTGCCATGCTCCAAAGTGGCCGCAGTGTGGTTGTATTTATGGACCGCAGCGAAAGGTGGCCTGGAGAATCCTTGATGCCCAATACTTCGGAGTGGCACAACGACGCCGACGCGTGTTTGTTGTCGCAAGTGCTCGAACAGACCTCGATCCCGCAACGGTACTTTTTGAGTTCGAAGGCGTGCGCCGGGATATTGCGCCGAGCAGAGGCGAGGGGAAGGAAGTTGCCGGAAATGTTGGAAATGGCATTAAAAGCGGGAGCCATTGGGATAACCCTGTAAATCCGCACCCGACACTTAACCAGTCACACAATACTGGCGGGATCGGCGCAAGTAACCAGGAGATTTTTGCGCAGCGCGGAAGTGGGCTTGTTGGTGCTTATCGAATGGTTGCATTTGGCGAATATGCTGATGATGAGACTGCTTCTACTGTCAAGGCCAGAGATTTTAAAGATGCAACCGATTTAGCAGTTTTCAGTAGTACTGGTGCTGGTATTTGGCGTGAAGGTGCAGGCACTCTTCGTGCCAGAGCACAAGAAAGTCACGAACATCTGGCAGTGATGGCTATTCATGGAACACAAGATCCTGATGTTAATTGTGAATTGGCACATACTATTGGTCGTAACCATGGTCAAGAAAATGCAGTCGTAGCTTTTTCCTGCAAAGATTATGGACAAGATGTTTCTATTGAATGTTCTCCGACTTTACGATCTGGTAATACTGTTAATAGCAATCCAAATGCAGGATGCCCACCAGCTGTTGCGTATTCGCTACAACATGCACAAATTGGGCGAAAAGATGATGCTGGACCGCAGGGTAAAGGGTGGCAAAAAGAGATAAGTTTCACTCTTGATTCCCGCGCTACAGCTGACGCCGTTGCGTTATCTTTTGGGGGGCAGAAAAGTATTGAAAAAGGCGAATTAGGTGATAATGGTTACTTACCTCATATGATGAGTGTTCGCCGTCTTACCCCTATCGAATGTGAAAGGCTGCAAGGTTTTCCTGATGGGCATACGTTGATCCCGACGGAAAAGCGTAAAAAAGTTAATTCAGATGAACTGGTATATCTTCGCAATCACTATCCAGATTTAAGCGAAGAAGAGGCCGCGATGCTTGCAGCTGACGGACCTCGTTACAAAGCGATCGGCAATAGTATGGCGATACCAGTAATGCGCTGGATTGGCGATCGGATTACCAAGGCTGCATGTCGGCAGAAGGAAGGGAGTGAAACAAAAGAGCGAAAAGTTAAACCAGCGGCAGAATTCGAACGGTCCATATTCAAATGGGCTGGTGGAAAATTTGGTGTTCTGGAACAAATCTTTCGCTATTTGCCAGAAGGGAAGCGCCTGATTGAACCTTTCGTTGGTGGCGGAGCTGTCTTCATGAATGCCGGATACCAGGAAAATCTGCTAAATGATGTGAATGCTGACCTGATTAACTTTTACAAGACTCTGCAACGCGAGGCGCATTCACTTATCACTCTGGCACATCGTTTCTTCCTGGACTACAACACCCAGGAGGGATTCCTGGCAGTACGGAATGCGTTTAACAAACAAGTCTATGATGATTTACATCGCGCAGCGGCGTTTTTGTTCCTGAACCGACATTGTTTTAATGGATTGACGCGTTACAACCAGGCCGGTGAGTTCAATGTCGGTTATGGGAAGTATAAAACTCCGTATTTCCCATTACAGGAGATGGAAGCCTTCCTTGGTGCGGAAGGGCGTTCTGAGTTTGTATGTGGTGATTTTGCTGCGGTGATTGAAGCTGCCGGAGAAAGAGATGTCATCTTTTGCGATCCGCCGTATGAACCGCTCCCAAATACAGAGGGATTCACGAACTATTCCGGTCATGACTTTAAGTTTGAAGAGCAAAAACGCCTGGTGTCTCTGTTGACGGATGCTCATCGCCGAGGTGCAAAGGTTCTCATTACTAACAGTGGCGCGCCAAACATCAGAGAACTTTATCAGGACAGTGGCTTCAGAGTGGAACCTCTCTTTGCCAGACGTTCTGTGTCTTGTAAGGGAGACACTCGTGGTGTTGCTCATGACGTTATAGCAATATTGCTCTAATAAATTTATTAGTGTAATATCGCCTCAATGAATCGTGATTTATAGAGCGATTTAGCTGTTAGCCGCGACAGGCGCGGCGGCAAGTATGGCGGGGTAGTGACTCCTTCCCCCTCATGACGCCGAGTTGCCAGGTTGACCATACGCCTAAGTGGCAACACCGAAGTGCGTTACGAGCTTCCAGTTTGCCCATCTTCGGGTGGGCGTTTTTTTCAGGGTTTTCGTCATGGTTAGCGACTTTGCGGCGGTTTAGAAACTGACCATTAAAGTAAATGCAAACGATGATCTGATGATGGTAGCGGCCTAAGAAGCCAGACGCCACGGGGTATGAGTCGTCCCCCGTCAAAAAATCGACCGCAGAGTGTCCCCGTCTGTGTATTAGGGAACGGGGAGGCACAACAGGTAAGGGCGCTGGTGTGATTAACCAGATGAACGAGAAGGGGCCATCTGTTGGTCAGCGTCCTTTCCTGTTGCGTCTTCTTTTCAGCGTAACAGCGGTGCTTAACAGCACTTTGGGTACAGTTCCACGAATTTACGGGTATATCCCGTCATGCTGAAAGCGCTAATCACGCTGGAAGCCAGGGTTATGCATCCCCTGTTACCGAATTGCAGCCAGGGCGCGGTGCGCCGAAAAGCATACGGAGGTGGAAGCCCTCGCCGGAGACGTACCCGGCAAGTGATGGTGTAGCTCAGCGGTTAGAGCGGTTGACTGTTAATCAACGGGTCGATGGTTCAAATCCATCCACCATCGCCAATGCCGGTTTAGCTCAGTTGGTAGAGCGCCTGCCTTGTAAGCAGGATGTCAGCGGTTCGAGTCCGTTAATCGGCACCAGCACAACAGGTAAGGGTATTTTGCGACGTCGGAGATCGCCGAGCTTGGCAGAGGGTTCGAATCCCTACGAAGTACCCTTACCGTTGTGATGAATGCGCAGGCTGATGCGCGAAAGACATTGCAGCTATTGCGGAAAAGAGCTGTTCGGCGGGGCAATTAAACGCCCGTGAGAGTCTGAAATAACCGCAAGCCGGAGATCAGCACCGGTCATCACAACACAACAGGTAAGGGCATTCTCCCTTATGGGGCTTGGCTTAAATGCATCGAGTGCTCTTACCGTTGTGATGAAGTGCAGCTCTTTGAAGCAACCAGAAGATAAGCATCTGGCTTCACAACATAAACCGCAGGAACGACCAATAAACGGTAGTCCGTATGGAGAACACCCCGTTGAGGAAGAGGCCTGGCCGGAACCGTAACCGGCACTACAACGTTGAGAACACTGGCGTAACGGGGTCATATCCCAATCTACGAATAAATGTTGCGTTGCAGCGTGACAACCAGTGTTCTCAACATTGTGGTGAATGCACAGGCTGATGTGCCGCAACTACAGTAGTGCGCGCTTTGCGGGGCTTGCTACAACCCTGTGTCGGAGTTCAGCACCGACCATCACAGTTTGATTCTCTGGCATGAGCATAACGCTGAAATAAGTCCAGCCTGGTGCGGCCCGATCACCCGCCGTTAGCTCCACGAAACGGAGCACGTAACAGGTAAGAGCATTCTCCTGTAACGGGTTCATATCCCAATCTACAGGTCCACCAAGAATGCTCTTTCCGTTGCGGTGAATGCGGCTAAGCGCACGCGGGGAAATGGTTATATCAGTCCATTCATTTCTCCTTGTTTCCCCGTCCACGGTGGATAACCAGCCAAAGGACACCGGGAGGCACCCGGCACCGCAGCTTTTTTATTCGTTAAATAATGGAGTGAGAGGATGCAGAACAATCCGAACAAATGTCGAACGCTATGGGTGCGGTTATATATTTATGCCGTCCTCTGTTTGATTGTGTCACTGGTTCTGTATGTTTGGCTTTTGCCAAATATGATCTCATCTAACAGCACAATACTTGTATTGTTGGGAGTCCTTCTCGCGCTCATTTACCCGGCTTTCGCAGTAGTCTTTTTTCGTGAAAAAACCAGGAAATTAATTAATGAAAAAAACGTTGATTAGTGCAGCGATTATTTTGGGTTCTTTATGTCTGACCGGATGCGATCGGGTAGAGCCAGGTAACGTAGGGATCAAAGTAAATAAGCTGGGGGATGATAAAGGTATCGGTGAAGTAGTTGGCGTTGGTCGCTACTGGACAGGCTTGAATACTGAAGTTTATATCTTCCCGACCTTTAAGCAAATGAAGACATACGATGAGCCGTTCAGCTTCCAGATGAGCGACGGAACAACCATTGGTTACCACATCGGCGTAGCCTACAAGGTTGATCCAGCAAAAGTCACAACGGTATTTCAGACCTATCGCAAAGGTGTAGATGATATTACTGATACCGATCTACGCCAGAAGGTTGCAGATGCTCTGAACCGGTTAGCCAGCAAAATGACCACCGACAAATTTATCGACGGTGGCAAATCTGAATTGCTTGATGCAGCCCTTAAAGACATTCAGGAAGAAATGACGCCAATCGGCATTCAGGTGATGAGCCTCTCTTATGTAGGTAAGCCAGAATACCCGCCAACAGTTATTGACAGTATTAACGCAAAAGTCACGGCAAACCAAAAAACCCTGCAACGCGAGCAAGAGGTCAAACAACGTGAAGCAGAGGCCAACATGCTGCGCGCGGAAGCTGCCGGACAGGCTGATGCTATTCGCACAAAAGCCCAGGCCGAAGCTGATGCCATTCGTTTACGTGGTGAAGCTCTGCGCCAGAACCCCGGTGTTATGGAGTTGGAAGCGATCAACAAATGGAACGGTACATTACCGCAGTATATGACCAGTAATACCGCTGTTCCGTTTGTTCCGGTGAAATAAAAGCGTAAGCAAAATTGGCAGTAATCCGGCCCTTTAGCTCAGTGGTTAGAGCTGGCGACTCATAATCGCACGGTCACCGGTTCAAGTCCGGTAGGGGCCACCATATTTGGTTGTAACACGGCGTCTGGCACATGCGTCGTTAGCGGTCTGGTGACGTTAAAAGGGGGGAACCTTGCCCCTAGCTCAGGCAACGAACCAGGTAGCCGGAATGTGCAAGCCACCGTTTGTTGTTTCTCGGGTAAAGGGATTCACCATCCTGGCGATTCGGTGTGACAGCCGGGAAGAGTCCGGCGCATTAATCCTGATTTTCTGGTGATGACTCATATCGTTAGGAGTGATTTGAGTATGCCGATTATATCTGACATTCAGCACGCCTGGGTGGAGTGCTAATGTCTGCATCCCCTCTTGAATCCATGCCAAATTCCCTTAGTGCAGAACAAGCTGTACTTGGTGGCTTAATGCTTGATAACTGCCGCTGGGATGAAGTTGCAGATCGTATAGTTGCTGATGATTTTTATACCAGTGCTCATCGTGAAATTTTCAGTGAGATGGAGAGGTTATTAAGTCATGGCAAACCGATTGATTTGATAACACTTGCTGAAGCACTTGAACAGAACGGTAAATTAGAACGCGCCGGTGGTTTTGCGTACCTTGCGGAGATGTCAAAGAACACGCCCAGCGCGGCAAATATTTGTGCTTATGCGGATATCGTTCGTGAACGCGCGGTTGTTCGTGAAATGATTTCCGTCGCAAATGAAATAGCCGAAGCTGGATATGCGCAGGATGGCAGGGGCAGCAATGAATTGCTGGATATGGCCGAGCGCCGCGTTTTTGAAATAGCTGAAAAACGACAAAAGAGCGGTAGTGGTCCAAAAGATATCGCCAGCATTCTCGATGCAACGGTATCTCGCATAGAAGAGTTGTTTCAGCGACCACATGATGGTGTAACGGGGCTTGATACGGGATTTACCGATCTCAATAAGAAGACGTCAGGGCTTCAGCCGTCCGATCTCATCATTGTCGCCGCCCGCCCATCTATGGGGAAGACCACGTTTGCGATGAATCTCGTCGAAAATGCCGCAGTTCGTAACGATAAGCCCGTATTGGTTTTTAGCCTTGAGATGCCGAGCCACCAGCTGATGATGCGCTCACTGGCTTCTCTTGCACGCGTTGATCAGACTCGTATTCGAACAGGGCAACTTAACGACGAGGATTGGGCGCGGGTTTCTGGCGCAATGGGGATTCTGTTGGACAAGCAGAATATTTTTATTGATGACTCAAGTGCCCTGACGCCGACAGAGCTACGTTCCCGCGCTCGTCGTGTTTATAAAGAAAATGGTGGTTTGAGCATGATTATGATCGACTACCTGCAACTTATGCGCGTCCCCGAGCTGCAAGATAACCGAACGCTGGAAATTGCCGAGATTTCTCGCTCACTGAAGGCGTTGGCGAAGGAATTACAAGTACCGGTGGTGGCATTGTCACAACTTAATCGATCGCTTGAACAGCGTGCGGACAAACGACCGGTAAATTCAGATTTACGTGAATCAGGAGCAATTGAGCAGGACGCAGACCTGATCATGTTTCTGTATCGCGACGAAGTTTATCACCCGGATAGCGAAATGAAGGGCATTGCCGAGGTAATTATCGGAAAGCAACGAAATGGCCCAATTGGCACGGTGAGATTGGCTTTTAACGGCCAATACTCACGGTTTGATAACTATGCTGGTGCTGACTGGCAAGAGGATTATTAATGCAATGGAATGAGGAAAAGCCGATGAACATCCTGATCATTGGGCGAAAATTTGAAGCTATCAGTGATGTGAAAACATATACGGAAATGTGGGCTTATAACCTGGCCTGCGCCTTTAGTGAGGCAGGGGTAACATTGCAATACCATCGTCCATATTCCCCTGGCGTCGAAAGCCCGGAGGATTATGTTGAAGCTGTGTTGACTGCTGCGACCGCATGTTCTGCGAAGGCCATTTTGGCACCAGGATTGAGGTATTTTACTACGGTACCCAGGGAAATAGGCATGCAACTGTGTCGCCGATTCTCTGGATGGGTAGCCCAGGTATATGACGGTTCTATGCTGGATTCGGCACCAGTCGATATTACTTTTACTGTCCGCGATGATACCTGGCGGTACCTGGATAATCCCGGCAGGTTAGAGCGTCATAATCGTTTTAACAAACATGTTGGATGGGCAGCGAATCAGGAGCTGTTCCATCTGGAAACCAAAACAGACGATGTTCTGCGTATTTTTGTAGACCACGCGGCATTTGATGTTAGTGGGTTTGATCACTCCTTAAGTATCCTTATGAACCTTCAGCGCCTGACCGTTCCGTATGAGGCCAAAACGCTGACCGATGACGGATTGGTTACCATTGAGCCGGGGAATATTTCGGTAACCCCATACAGACGGACTCCGGTACCAGCAACCGAATTTGCAGCTGAATTGCGTAAGAGTGACATTTTTATCGTTACGCATCCCGAAAGCCTTGGATTAACTGTTCTTGAGGCGGCAATGTGTGGAGCGTTGATATTAACTCCGCCCGATTGCCTTCCGCCGGATCGCCTGGAGTTGGTGAACCATATGGTTATCAAGTCGCGGATTGATTGGGATGAGGTTATTGCTCGCGTTGATCGCGTGAAAAATGCTGAAAAGGTCCAGTGTCACACCTGGTCGGCAATTGCGGAAAAGATGCTTGAGACGTTTATCACGCAGAAACCGTCGCGCGGTAACGGATAAAAAATTGAACCCGTCATAACAGAAAAGCCCGAACGCCGGGCTTTTCTTAAGCCTTGTCAACAGAGACTTGAGCGGCTTTTATGGATAGATTCCCGCTGGCCTCTATCGCCATACTTCCCCCCGCCTTCAGGGCGACATCCGCGCCTGACTTTATATCGAGATTTCCTGCGGAAGAGATGAATGCCGGACCTTGAGAAATGGCATATAACTCCCCGGCCTCGTTGAACCCGATTGTTGTTCCACTTTTCAAGTGCGTAACGGCCCAGGCTCCGCCCGCCGTCCGGATCTCCATTAGTCCGTTCCGCGACGAAATAAAGTCTTTTTTGGCGCTGGTTGATGGTTGTGCTGGTGCACCTTCAACTTCAGGCGGTACATAGCCTTCACCTTGTCCTGACGCTTCAGGCGGCACATTGGGAGCGCCACCGGATGCATCCTGTGCATAACCGATTATCAATGGCCATCGCGAATCCCCATTGTAGGGAAATTCTACCCATACTTTATCGCCGGGCAGAAATGGTGAAAACGTGTTTGCATTGGACAATATAGCTTCTGCCCACGGCAATGAGGCATCTGGTAACCCATCCATCATGCCGACAACACGTATTTGTGTACGCATCAGACCTTTAGGGTCATCGACGCTTACCACTACAGCCCGATACTTCCCTGTCAAACTACCCATTCACCACTCCTAACTGTGCACGGCTGATAAAACGAAAGCGGTCTTCGAAATGAGTCACGGACATCACTATCATTTTGTCAGGGATAGATTCATCGAGTTCTCCGTCACCTGCCGTGTTATGCACGACAATTTTCAGCGTCGTACCCGGAGTTAGCGCGGCATTTCCTTCCACCAGCATATCGAGGCGGGGGAGAATGAATTTGTTGTAGTTTGCCAGCGCGGTAGGATCGGGATTGCTCGTAAATTTAATGGGGTCTTCCTGGTTACCTGAGTAAACCACACCTTTGGTCATGTCATAACTTGCCATTCTGTAATTGTGGCGGCGCTGGTATTCATAATCGGCATTCAGGATGTTGAACTGACTAATTGTAAATCCGGATGTGTTGGGATTGGCGGACTCATAAGTAAGCGATGGAGCGGCGTTTGCCATTTTTTCCATACTTTTAAAATTGATCGTCCCCCTGGATGCCCAGCACATAGAACCGGTATCCCGGGCTATCTCCTGCAATACCTTGGTCGGTTTTTCTCCAACATTTAGGTGGTATGTGGATGTTTTTCTGAATGAGTCAGCATTTACCTTCAGACCAGGGGCAAGAGAGGAAACTACGGCTGATGGGGGCTTATCAACAAAATACTGTGCGCTGGTGGACGGAACTTTTAATAACCGCACCGGGTTACTAAACGCGTAAATCAGTACAGTATCGTCCTTGCGCGGCGCTTTAAGAACAAAGAACTCTTCCGAGAAGAGGATGCCGCCATGACCTTCCGGATCACCAAGTGAAACGGTCAGTATTGTCCCAAATTTCACCCCCAGCTTATTGACCACGTAAGCCGTTGAATCCCTGACCATGAGCATAAGCTGGGGACCAGATAGCTCCCCGGGTTCGACATAGGTACATCCTACGATCATTTCGCGAGGGATTTCGTTCTGCCCAATTGAAACAGATTGCAGGAATAGCTGAGTGCGTTTTGAATCAGTTTCCGGGGCTGTGGTGGTCTTTGTGGCCATCTCATTCCTCCAGAATTTTCGCTTTTACCGTTATGGTGCCGGTGGTTTGCTGCATATAAGCCAGGATAGGAAGCTCCGCCACTACTGTGAGGTTCAATCCAACCGCGAACAGCCTGTTGTCGGCGGTGCCGGTGGTCAGATCCTGAAATGCGATTGATTTTTGCCCTTCTATGTAACAGGTAACCGGTATCTCATAACCGCCGACATTGGCAGTGTGAGTGAAAGATGCCTGCCCGAGGCTGGCATACATTCGTAGCCAGAATGCTAATGCAGTTGTAACCATCCCAAGAGATTCCTTCTCGTCACTGGCTATCCATAGCGAATATTCCAGTGAGAAAGGGATAGTCGATACCAGGGCTTCAATCTCATCATTTTCATTGGTGACATGCCCTTCATCGTAATTATCCCGGCACAGTTCACCTTCATAAATTGAAAATGCGGGAGAACGAGACAGATTCACAAGCGGCATTGCCAGCTTATTTACCGGGCCAGCAGAGGCTGTATCTTTGCGCCCGGCGCGATCGGCTTCAAATGACGACAACCACTCCTTCACATCACTAAAAGTGCCGAGCGTTATGCGATCTCTTGGTGTGCGTTTCAGGAACTCCCGGAACGACTGGTTAATGCGATCATTAAAGCTGACAACTTGTGAGTCGAACGCTTCGTTTAAAGCCTGTGCGAGCGCCGAATCAATGCCATCAATAGTGGCAAATTCCAGCTTACCAGTTGGAGTAAGACCTTTTTTCTTAAAGATGGCCAGTAGCCATTCCTGATTATTCAGAATCACCGATGAAATTCCCTTCAAAGGCGCGTGAAGGCACGCAATAAAACAAACTGCCTACCCTGGCAGTGCCGTAATTGAATATTTTATGGATGTACCAGAAGCGGCGAATGGTTGTGCCGTCTGACAGCTGTTCCAGCCATTCGAGCATAGAACCCACTGGCACATTGACGGCAGCTAACCGAAGGATTAAAGCACTGTCGCTAATTCCCGTATTATCACTGCCGTCGTATAGCGCGTAGAAGGCGTCCATCTCATCCGGGCAGTCGAGGGCCGTTATCAGTTCTGGATCCTGATAGTCATATATGCGTTGGTTCGGTTCTATTATTTCAGGTGCCGTTTCAGGTGCATTTTTGTTTCTGTAAGGTATTGCGCGATACAGAACTGCATCGAATGAGTCAGGGTCTAGCTTGATTGCTTTGAGCCAGTCCATCCGCACAAGGTTATTAAAAACTGCATGACCTTGATAACGGTGGCGCACACCAGAATCACTAAGCAGGCCGTGATCCAGATTGGGAAGGTGATTGTCCTCCACAGGATCAACAATATTACCAACGTTAACACCATCGGTTTCGATTTCAGCATCAATATCTTCCTCTTCAATCAGTTCAGAACCTTCGCCTGGAATATCCGGATCCGATTCGGTGTCCGGGAGGTTATCACCAGTCACTTGTTGTGATGGTTCTGTGTCCTCAAACATGTCATCAAAGAAACCAGCCATCGATTATCCTTTCCGTTTACGGGCTTCGTTAATTTGTGTCTCAAGAATGCTTCGCGCCTGCGCGGTGGCAGCGGCCTTGTCCATTCCCTGACTCATGAAAAACTTTATGAGGTTGTTCGCCTGCGTTTGCAGGGCTTTTTTGAGAGCGTCGGCTTCAGCGCGAGCCTGGGCTTCCCTCACCCGCGATGCTTTTAGTTCGGCATTCTTCCTGTTTGCCGTGGTGCGAGCTTTTTTTAACAACCGGCGAACGTTGTCCGTGGCGCTATCTTTTGCGCGTAGTTTTTTGCCTAATGCATCCTGAGATTTCAGATACAGCTCATACTCACGCGCAGCTTTAGCCTGATCCGTCGTTGTTGTCCGGTTGCGCGCGAGCGATTTAGCCAGTTCGCCTTTGAAATAGGTTGTTGTCTTCCGCTTGTCATCGCCGAAGGCTACCTGTTCAGCTGCTTTTTCCAGGGCAATAATGATGGCCTTGTGCCATGTGGGAGACTGAAAACGCGTCATAGCGTGCAAAACATGTTTGCAAGCCACACCAGTCAGATCAGGGTTGCGGATTTTGGGGAATGCATACTCTTTTGGCGGCGCGACAGCATAGTTACCAGCCGTGGCCATATAACGATACCAGTATTGATGGCGTCCACAATCACAGTCGAAAGATACCCGGCCCTTGCAGAGATCGGCAGCGATTCGGGCTTTTTTCGCACCGTCTTCAGCAATTTCCTCAACGGCTTTATCCCATTCCTCAAATCGAATTCTGACACGGTGATGCTGGTGGACCGACTCATCCGAGGCATTAACAGATATCAATGCAAGGTTGTGTTTTAGCCCGAGGAATGTCGCGGCTTTGATCCCTGTGCCATCAGAAACCTTGTTGTTAGCGCGTTTTATATCAATGCTGGTGGACTGCGCCACCAGCTGAGCATAGGTAATGCCGGGTACCGTGCTCTTGAATTTGGTTTTATGAGACTGCCTTGAGGTGTTGAAACTGCGTATATCTTCGGGCGTAAAGTAGGTGCCATCTTTCTTTTTCCCAAGGCTGAGGAATGCCTCAAGTTCGCGGTTACGCATCCCCATAATCCTTGGGGTGAGTGTACGTCGCGCGTTTCGCCGATTCTGACGCTGCTGTTTACGGATAAGATCGAAGACCTTATTAAAGTCTTTTGCACTTAATCCATCAGTCTGATAGCGACCAAGGTTGTCGCGAGCATATTCAGTTGGCATTCATTTCCCTTACGCAATGGATAATGTCCCTATCACCTGGCCGTCATATTGGAAATGGCGAATCATTTCGCGGATCCATGTGGCAGGTGGGAGTTTTAATTTTTTGCCAACAGTCATACCCTGAGACTCATCCTCAAGCCCGGCGGCGAGCGTCACAACCCAGCGTAGCTCTGCTATGCCCCACATACGGTAAGCCAGCAAATCCGGGCGATATTGCTCATCGGGAAGAACGTAATAAATCGTCAGATTCTTGTCGTTCGATTCACACATAAGCATCACCTCTTTGCGTAGCTCTGCCCTGAGTATTGGATCGGCTATGTTGCGGTCGTCATACCGCGACAGAGGATATTGCCGGGTGCTTTGGGTTGTAGTGATTGATGTAGCCATAGTCAGCCTGCCAGAAATAGATGATGGTGATTCTACCGCTAGTCATTTGTTGATTATTTAACTCAATAAAAGAAAATTATTAGTGCAATTTTGGTTGTGAAATGTATCATTCTGCCCTTAAGTAGGTTCTTCACGAGGAAACAAAATTGGCAGAACGTGTTGATGATGCAGAGCTGAGCATGAATCAGTTAGAAGCTCTCAAAGACATGGCCATCGATAACATCAGAAAGCAGGCACAGGTCGTGAGCCAGGTATTTACAGGGAAGTGTCGTTACTGCAATGAATCGATTGAATCAGGCATTTATTGTGACGCTGAATGTGCGCAATGGCACAGGGAAGAGCAGGCCGCAAAACAGCGTAAATATGGCATGCGACCGGCAGGATTTGACTGATTATGTTGCGCTTTACTGAGGAAGAGTTTCAGGCTTTTAGTGAGCGTCGAAATAAGGGGCGGTCCAGGCCAAAAACCAAAAAGGATCCATTCTTATCGCTTGCGCCGGTAAAAGAAGTTTCTCCACATGCGAAGGCACTTGCAGCACTGGCAAAGAACCCAGACCTGCGCGACGGAAATTGCGAGCACTTCGAGCAGGTTTTCATTTTTGATTACTTCGAACGCAAGCACCCTGACATCTATGAGCTGTTGCATGCAACGCCTAACGGAGGGAAGCGTTCAAAAGCAACCGCCGGGAAAATGAAGGCTGAAGGGCAGAAAAAAGGTTATCCGGACATGAGTCTCGATAAAGCATGCGGTATTTATCACGGCATGCGAATTGAGCTTAAAGAACCAAATGGTAAAGCCCCGACGAAAGAGCAGATCGCCTGGATGCGCAGGCTTAGAGAGGAAGGCTACTACGTTGTTCTTGCGTATGGTGCAGAACAAGCGATTACCGCCATCCTGGAATACATAAGTCTTAAAAAGGGTGAGGCTATTGAGCATGTATTGAACGGCGATAAGTGGTTGCATGCTGCTTAAAATAATAAATTAATTAGTGCATGTACGCTCTTTGTGGTAATGCACTTTAACATCGGGAGAATAATCGTGTCATCCAAGGTTAATTATGAGTCGCTGGCATCGGTCATGCCGCGTAATGAACAGGAAACAGATGCTGTAGTGGACCCTGTAATCGCTGAAATGAATGCTCGCCTGGAGGCTGAATTTGCAGCTGAGAATGAACATACCACCCAGGGCGACTAGGACTGTTTTTTGTGTCGGTAGCGGTCCGTCACTCACTCGTGAGGACTGTGCTGCTATAGAAAAAACTGGCTGTTCAATCATCGCGGTTAACAATTCCTGGCAGATGTTCGATGACATTTATGCCTTATACGCCGGTGATTTGTCATGGTGGAAGCAATACGGATCCACCATACCGGGAGGGAGATTCCGCAAAGTGACAGCCAACCTGGCGGCGGCGAAATCATTTTCGTTGGAGTACAGGCGATATTGTGGACCGGCGGAAGGGGTAAATAGCGGCGCGCAGGCTATCAGTCTGGCTGCTGAATCAGGGGCTGAAGTAGTGGTATTAGTCGGCTATGACTGTTCTCTGCAAAACGGCCTTCATTGGCATGGCGCGCACCCTCAAGCACTACGGAATCCAACGCAGGTGTCTATTTCAAAATGGCAACAGCAGTTCCTGGATACCCGCAAAAAACACGCAGATTTACATATTTTGAATGCAAGTAGGAGCAGTGCAATTCAATGTTTCCCAAGAATAAATTTAGAGGCAGTGATCGCGTTATTATCGTCGGCAGTGGCCCAAGCGCCGCAAACTTTGTTGCGCCGCGCGGAGTGCCGATTATAGCGGTCAATGGGGCCATCGACTGGCTTAACCGCGCTTCTTATTTTTTCACCCTTGATCCATCCCCAGACAATATGCGGCGCGTTGGTCGTGGCCGCCGTCGCCGTGGTGTTTGTTATTGCATGGCACTACCCGATGTTAAAGAACGTGAAGTCAGAGATGGCGTTCTGTGCTTCCGTCGTGTGGCTGAACGCGGCATGGAGCCAAAAAATACGAATTCTCCCGAGTGGTGGGCGTGGCGCTGGTCCGCACATTTCGGCCTTTGCGAAGATGAGAATGAAATTGCCAGCGGCAATAGTGCATATGGTGCTCTGAACCTGGCTTTCCATATCGGATTCAAACATGTCGCCCTGGTGGGCGTTGACGCTACACAAGAACCACGCGTTCACTCCGGCGGCACGCCAAAAAATCTAAGTCACCTGCCTTTGTTATTCCAGTCTGCGCGTGAACGGATTGACGTTGTTTCATGCGGGAAAATGGGAGGTATTCCGCAGATGACTCTTAAAGAATGGCTGAAGAATACATGATGGCACCCACAATTTATCACCGTATCGACGGTACCAAATACAGGAATGTCTGGGTTGTTGGTGATCTGCATGGTTGCTACACCAGACTGATGTCCGAACTCCATCGTGTGGATTTTGACCCGGCGCAGGATTTACTGATATCGGTCGGCGACCTTATCGATCGCGGCACCGAAAATGTTAAATGCCTGGAGCTATTACAGATGCCATGGTTCAGAGCGGTTATGGGCAACCATGAGCGGCTGATGATTGATGCGTTAAGTCCAGATGGCAACGTGAATAACTGGCTAATGAATGGCGGACAATGGTTCTTCATGCTGGACACTGATCAGGAAATATTAGCCTGGGCGCTGGTGGAGCTGGTAAAGCGTCTGCCCTATATCATTGAGTTGAACACCGGGCAAGAAACTATCGTTATAGCCCATGCCGACTATCCGGATAATGAATACCAATTCGGTAAGGAGGTGCCGCTTTTCAACGTTGTCTGGGCGCGCGAGCGTATCAGTGATTCGATGGATGATATTGGTGGCGAAATTTCGGGCGCAGATCGTTTTATCTTTGGTCACACTCCGGTGAAAAGCCCGAAGACATTCTGGAATCAGCAGTATATCGACACTGGTGCCGTATTTTGCGGAAACCTGACATTGATGAAAGTGAAAGGTGATGGTGCAGCATGAAGATTGCTTTAGTTTTTCGCTCTGGTGGTGACTATAACGCTTCCGATGTGCAGTGGCTGGTTAATCAACTGCCAAAAGGCTATGAAATTATTTGCCTGACAGACCTGAAGCGTTTACATGTACCTGGCGTCAAAGTTGTCCCATTGATCAACCAGTGGCAAAAGTGCCGTGGCTGGTGGGCGAAAATCGAGTTGTTCCGACCGGATATAACCGATGATCTGTTCTATCTGGATTTGGACACGGTTATTGCCGGTGATATACGCCCAATCCTAGAGCATCCACCAACCAGCTTCACCATGCTTAGGGATTTTTACCATCCACAATATCGTGGCAGCGGTGCCCTGTGGATACCAAATAGTGTTAAAGCGCATATCTGGAGTTCATTCTGGCAAGATCCGGAAGGTTGGATTTCTCGTTGTGTCACTACTGAGTGTTGGGGTGACCAGGGGTTCTTACGAAAGGTTATGGGCGATGATACACCAGCATTTCAGGATCTGTATCCAGGATGGTTTGTAAGTTACAAGGCCGATGTTGTGGAACCTGGTTCAAAATATGCGAGCGCGCGTTACTCCAGGGGGAATGGGGCATTACCAAAAGACTGCCGAATAATCTTTTTCCACGGCAAACCGCGACCTCGCGAAGTGTCAGAGGATTGGCTTCCCCTTATCAGCTCATTTTTTGAGCGAGAATCAGAATAATATTGCTCTAATAATTCCATATTTTTAAAACGTGATGTACACTCATCACGTTTTTTATTAGAGCAATCTACAAGGTGCACTATGTGGCCATTCCGACGGAAATATCACTACTGGCTGATCGCCTTTGTTACGCCGACCGGCGGTATCAGGCATGTCATCACCAGGTATCGCAACAAGAGACTCACCTTAGCCAGAATTTTACAGGCTGCCATAGGTGAGGGACTGGATACAAATTGCGTAGTCCTTCCTCCTTCATACTTAGGAAAAATGACCGAAGCACAAGCTAATACGGAACTTTGAAATGAGCACTTCAGCACAAAACCAATCAATCGAAAATGTATGTATCCCTGATGTCCTGAATGCCGGTATCCCGGCCATTATCCAGAACATCCGGGCCGCGCAACGCCGCGTTAGTTGTGATGACCTCACAGCACGTTTTTTTGATAATGCGGTTCAGTCAGCGGAGATGCTTCACGCACAGCTTATTGATGTTTATAACGCAGAAGCTGATAGCCATAATTCCCTGGTAGATGCAGCTGAAAATATGCAGTTGGATCTCGGTCTGAAGGGTAAAGAAATTGAAGAGCTTCAGCTGGAAATTGAACATTTGAAACGCCAGCAACAGGACGCGATCGACGATGCGACGCATGACGCCAACCAGCGTGCTGATAATGCCGAACGTATAAGCATTGAGCTGGAAACAAAACTCAATGAAATGACCGCGATGGTTGAACTGCGGAACTCACAGATTTCAACGCTAAAATCTCAATATAAAGAGATCATGAAACTTGATCCTTTTAACCTTGAGAAACGCTATAACAAAGCTAAAAGCGAGCGACAGGAACTGCGTAAGCAGGTCGCCGACCTTAACCAACAGCTCAAAAAAACTATTAAAGATGCAAGCGAGGCGCGCGTGGCATTTGCTAATAAAAAAGCAGAGGTTACCGCGCTGGTTAATGAGAATGCCAAATTTGCGACGCTCAAGAAGGAAATGTATGGCATTACTGAGCGCCGTTTCCCTGCAAGCAAACTTCATCCGACGTTAGGGCAAATCTCCTTCTTCCCGCGCCTCCTGGCTTATGGGATCTCATCGCCTAAAGAGTTCAATAACGAGCGTCCTTATATCGTTTCTAAGCTGGACTTTGCTTATCAGTTCTGCTGCGACATGGGCTATGCCATTGATATCCGAATCAACGAATGGTTGATGCCAAACTTCCAGCCGTTGGCAATTTTCCGCGAGTTCCAGCCGGAAGGTTGGGTAGAGTTCTTCCATGAATTGATCTGTAAAGAGATGGAAAGCCGTCGCCCGGAATTGGTCCGTCGAGTTGAGTGGGCGCAAGAGGTTATGTTGGCAGATGCAGAGCTGCCGTTCGAACCGGAATTCATTGATGATCTGGCAACTAAAGGGCTGCATACCCTGTTTGATGTGGTTACCCGCCGTCATGAGCAGTTGGTTGTCGAATTGGGTTTAGAGGAAACTGCGGCAAGAAGACTTCTCGATGTTTGCTATGCACGTAGCGATGCATGGGAAAAAGAGAACGGCGGCACTATTTACGTTCGCTGATAGTTACAGTGTCACTTTTAATGCTGGTGGAGTGCTCCCACCAGCATTTTTTTCGTCCAATGAGGAGGGCATTTGAGTATTTTCAATAAACACGCACACCAGGAACGTCCGTACATCGTCATAGTAGATATTGATGGGACGATATCAGAGGCAACGGAAGACAGGCTGCATTTACTTCCACCACCTGGCAAAGGTGCATTAACAGAGCACTGGAACGAGTTTAACCTTGCCTGTGACACTGATGCTCCCATCACTCCAGTTATTGATATGGTGCGCCAGTTGTCCGGCATTTACACCCTCTGGTTTGTAACCGGGCGCTGTGAGATAGCCAGGGATAAAACACGAGCCTGGTTGCGTAAGCACGTAACAAATGGGGCGGAGCCTTTGCTATCTATGCGTCCTGCCACCGATGACAGAAATGACGGTCCAGCAAAGATTGATCTCCTGAAGAAAATTGGTCTAAGTAAAATTGCGTTCGCGCTGGAAGATAAGATTGAAGTGGCGCGTGTTTTCAGGAGTCACGGCGTACTTACGTTAATGGTCAGGGAGTATGAAAACGCGCTTCTCCATCAACAATAATTGCTCTAATAAATCTTGATTTTTAAAACAGAGAAAGTGAAAATAAAAACATGCCGTAAGGCGCGGCATGTATCCAATCAATCACAGGAGCTGAAAATATGAACACGGCATTCAAAATCATTATGGCCGCGATTTATTTCTGGCTGTTCTCTATCACTTTTGGCGGCATCGTCGCGCATGGGTAAGGGGGATGCATGAAAGGCGAAGTGAAAGAGCGCGGCATGATTTTCAACGATGAGATGGTCCGAGCCATCCTCGAAGGAAGGAAAACGCAGACGCGGCGGATAATGAAAAATCAGCCTGCGGAAGTTGGTCCAGAAGCACCAGTGATGGTTAGGGAAATTGGTGCAGGTTTTCAGTGGTACGGGGCTGATGGTGTAAGCAGTGTTTTCAATTGCCCCTTTGGTATCGTCGGCGATCGAATTTGGGTTCGTGAAACATGGGCGATATTAGGCAATGAAGATGGTTGCAGTGTGGACTGGAACGACAACCTTTGTCGTGGCGATGAGAAGAACGCAGCAAGGATTTATCGGGCCAGTTGTGAGCAAAAACCTGGTGATTACGGTTTATGGTCGATACCCGATGATGCCGACTGGAAACCTCACACTGTGAATGAAAAGTTTGATGGTGGGTGGCGTCCATCAATTCACATGCCGCGATGGGCATCACGCATCCTGTTGGAAATTACCAACGTGCGCGTTGAGCGGTTGAACGATATCAGCGAATGCGATGCAAGGGATGAGGGCGTTCAGCCTGCTGGAAGTTTGCTTCCTGATCACCCGGGAACATTCCTAACTCCCAAGGGAGATTTCGCAATGGCCAAGGTTGCGTTCCAGCGCCTGTGGGAATCCATCTATGGTGAAGAATGCTGGAACGCTAATCCCTGGGTGTGGGTAATCGAGTTTGAGCGTATTCAGGGGGCAACCAGTGAGTGAGTCAAAATGCCAAATTAATGGCAACAAGATAGAACCGTGCGCGGCGTTGACGCAATCCCTGGAGCATGACGCTGAATACACGACGCGAAAAGGTCTGCTGAAATACAAAATCTATAACCATGCATTAATTCATTCACAAGACCTGATCATGCTGCGGTCTGGTGAATTTTCTAAATCGCCTATTCGAGTTTCATTTTGCCCGTTCTGTGGTGAAAGTCTGAAAACGTGGGAAGCGGAGGCAACCAGTGAATAACCGCTTTTACCTGATGTGCTTGCGTGAAACTGTGGGTAATAACGCCTCATTCCATTGCCATAACGGCAATGGTTACAGTTCTGATATCGATCGCGCTCATGTTTACACGCTGGAAGAAGCCCAAAAAGCCTGGAATTGTGGGCGAGATATCGATCAGCCTGTTTGCGCGGATAGCGTGGATGCAATGGCAGTGTGGCACGTTGATTGCCAGTACATCCCTACAGAAAGCCTGATTGAGTCAGATTGCACTGCGTATGTGGCCTACAAAAAAGGTAGCTGGAACGGCAACGATGTTTACTGGCTTCAACACGGTGGATTGCCAACAGATGACTTCAGTAAAGCGACCATCTTTAGCGTCGCCAACAAAAACGAACCAGGAATAGTTTGGTTGCCATTTTCCATTGCTGATGCAGCAAAGCGCCGGACGTTCAATATCAATAAATTTAACCGCAGAACAATGGTTCAGGGCGCAGGTTTGGTCATGCCTGACTGGTTGAAAAAGCAGAACAGAAGAAAGAAGTCGCGAAGCGGGAAGGTGCGTTGGAATTGTCCGCATTGCGGAAAAATCACCTGGCAGTACAGCCCATATGATTTTGAAGGCTGTCGTGATTACAACTGTGAAGGATGGCGAGAATGACAATTGACTATCAGGTACTGCGTGAGGCGGCAGAAAAGGCAACACCAGACGAATGGGTCGCATTTATTTCGCCGGGTACTGGTACATATGCGGTGCATACACCCGGTGATAAACGATGTGGAGACGTTATCAAATGGCCCGGCTTTGATGGACAGGAAAACGCAGAGAATAACGCTCGTTATGTTGCCGCGTTCAACCCAAAGGTTGCACTGGAGCTGCTTGGTGAAATTAAGCGCCTGGAGGACACAAATATTGATGCTATGTGTCGAATTGCAGAGCTTGAGACTAATCTCGCGGCGCTGGTGGCGGAGAATGCGGGGCTTAAGGCCTTCAAAACCGCCGTTTATCAGCAGATGGGCGTCGGATGTGATGCTCCTGAATTCTCCATTACGGTAGGTTTGAGTAACTTACGTCGTTTTGCTGACACACTCCACGCCATTGAGCGTGAGTTCTTTACCAAAGAGCTACCTGATGAAGAGCACGAAGGCGAAACATTCAATGAATGTCCACTTAGCTGGGGAATGAGCGTCGAACAGTACGTTTCCGAGTTTCGCAAATGCCTGGCTGAAGTGCGGGCGCAGGGGGTAGATATGGCTCGTAACGCGATGATTGATTTTGTTGATGGTGAAGTGGGGCCAAACAAGAACGTTCCGGGGCTGATTAGAGGCGCAGAGATATGCGTAAGTATTGCTGAACAGCTTCGCAAAGGAGGCGACCAGTGAGCAAGATTGACTATCAGGCGCTGCGTGAGATAGCAGAAAAGGCAACACCAGACGAATGGGTCGCATTTATTTCGACGGATACTGGTACTTATGCGGTGCACACGCCCGGTGATGAACGATGTGAAGACGTTATCAAATGGACCGGCTTTGATGGACAGAAAAATGCAGAGAACAACGCTCGTTATGTTGCCGCGTTCAACCCAAAGGTTGCTTTGGCACTACTGGATGAACGGGAAAGAAACCAGCAATACATAAAACGCCGCGATCAGGAGAACGAGGATATTGCGCTAACGGTAGGGAAGCTGAGAGTTGAGCTTGAGGAAGTAAAACAACACGCTGAAGAATTATCCGAAACCAAGGCTGTTCGTAACCAATGGCGGCCAGATATTTGCCCAATAACCGGACGTGCATTTTTCATGTGGATTGAGCATCCAACATTGGGAAATGTGCCGACATATGGTGGCCCATTAGATAGTTACACCATTCCAACAAAGGACGGTGACGGTGAGTTTTCATGTGAGCGTTACGATCATGATTTTGGCGGTTGGGTAGAAAGCGAATGTCTTGGGTTATATCTGATTGATGATAGAGAACAATGCAGGGTCTACGAACTGGAGGAACGCGTTAAGGAACTGGATGCTCGGGAAATATCGCTCCCGGAACGTAGCAGCATGCTTCATCGAACAGATTTTCACGATGATTACCAAACGGTAATGGCATACAAAGTTTCTGAAGTCATCGCTGCAATCCGCGCCGCAGGCATTCGCATCAAAGGAGGTGAGTAATGCGTGTGGCATGTATCGGCTTGTTACCGTACCCGACTCGTTTTTGGGCTTCTGCGCTAATTGCAAAGCCACATGTCCTGATGGCTGACAACATCATCCCGGCACCAAAGCGCCGCCATACCGGTATTGCAGCGGCACGACGAGCAGCAAAGAGACGCAGGAGAGCAAAGCGATGAAAAACCGTAAAGCAAAGATTCTGTTAGTTCGTAGAAACGCTCCTGGCGTCTGGCAGTGGGTGAGACTCAGCAACCGACGGATGGGGTTGATGAAATATTACGGGATGATGGATTGTGGTTTTTGCAAAAAGCCCAGCGCGGCGCAAAACCGCTGGAAAAACCACTTGCGCACTAAAGGAGAGTGATATGGCGTTAACACACCGCGAACTCTGTCAGATTGCGTACAAGTTCCTTAAGCGCAACGGGTTCAAGGTTTGTTTTCATGACCGCTTTATAGCTGTAACCAGTACCGGAGAACAGCCAGATGCTATGGGATTCAGAAATTCAGCATCATGCCTGATAGAGGCGAAGTGTTCTCGTGCTGACTTGTTGGCAGATAGAAAAAAGCGTTTTCGTAAAAATCCGTCTCTTGGAATGGGCGACTGGCGATTCTTTATTAGTGAGCCGGGAATTATTTCAATTGAGGATTTACCACCTGGCTGGGGATTACTTCACGTTGTTAACGGAAGAGTACGGAAAGTACATGGGTGGCCCAAGGGTAATTGCTGTTGGGGTAATCCTGACGATAAGCCATTTACTGGAAATAAGCAGGTTGAATGCGATTACATGTTATCTGCATTAAGGCGCATGGAGTTGAGAGGGCACCTTAATGAAATATATGACGGTGTAATTGTTAATAAGAAAGAAGGAAACGCGGCATGACCACTATTACCAATAAGAAACAGTATCCCAGCGAGCAATATCTTAATGAGCTGATCACCAACATAGAGTTTGCCGCAAGGGCACCAGTTGAAGTCGTGAGAGCAATGGCAGCAGAGCTACAGAAGCGGCGCGAAGCTGATAGTGCAGAACCAGTTGCTTATATTTTCAAACATCCGGCCGGGAAATTATTCTGGGCTTTAACGGATGAAAGCAATAAAGAGCAAGCGGACGTTATTCCTGTTTATGCTGCCGCGCCTGCGTCGGTTGTGCCGGATAATGCATCAGAGCCTCTTGCTTATGCTTACAAAGAGCTTACGCCTGAGATTATGCGCAACCATTTAGCTGTATTCGAGCGATATGGAATAGCCCCAAACGATAGCACTACCACAATTCAGGCACTGCGAATCGCGCTGGATGGTATAGAGCGGAGCGACGCCATGCTTCAGGGTAAAGGAGGGTGATATGGCTATTGCCGCAAGTTACACAATGCATCTCTATTGTGACTGCCGTCAGTGCACGGAAGGTGTATATCCAGTGCCAGACTTCGGTGAGTATATAGGTACGTCATGGGCTGGCTGTGCAAAAGAGGCGCGCAAGGATGGCTGGCGAATAAGCAAAGACAAAACGCGTGCTTTTGCGCCCGGGCATAAAGTTTTGAGGGTTAACAAATGACCACTATAACCAAAGAGCGACTACTGACAATCAAGCAGTGGCGCGAAACATACGGACCTGGTAGCAACGTTGTACTGCCAGCAGAAGAAGCGGAAGAACTGGCACGAATTGCTCTGGCATCGCTGGAGCAGAATGTACTATCGGGCAACTCTCCGCTTATTCCTGGTGAAGTGTTGTCCGCAATCCGGGAGGTTGCCAGGATTCGTGCCGATTTCGATGATTTTGACGGTGACAGGCGAGGTATCGGTGATTGTCTGGATGAGGCCGAGCAAGAGCTTATCGTTACCATTAACAAATATGCCAGTCAGTTGGCAGCAGAACCGATAGCGACTAATGACGTTCGAGAGCAAACAGCCGTTCCGCCAATACAGGCTGATGTCGCGCAAGCAATTGAAAATCTCAAGCAGAAGTTAGTGGAATGCAATCGCTATAACTACTGCGCAGATGCAGTGAAGAACGTAGAGGATGCCTGCCGTGCTGTTAGCTATAGCCAAGCCGACAATCAGCCAGCATCTGGCAACCAGGCTGCCGAATCCAATCGCGGTAATGAGTGGACTGGCAATCCTGATATTGATAACGCCATCATCATGCTCGACCGCATAGATACGCTGGAAAATTGCGATGATGACCGTATTGAGGCTGTTAAGGCTGTTTTGCGTAGACTGGCTGGCAACTCTCCGGTAACTCCGGATAGTTGGATAAGCTGTAGTGAGCGAATGCCCGCTCAAGATGATTGGATTTTAATTTATTCAAAGCACGGCGAGTATATGGCAGGCCAGGTGCAAGGGGAATACGTGGAGTTGAGCGACGGCACTTTATCGTGGTTAGGGAACGCCTTGTTCTGGATGCCGCTACCAGAACCGCCGCAGGAGGTGAATCAATGAGCTGGCCTGAAGCATTCACCACGGTAGGAATTGTGATGGCGGCAGCACTGGGTTTGTATTCAATTTGTCGCTGGTGGTAACGATGGGGAAATTAACTTTTGTAGTCGAATTTGAGGATGGTAAAGAGCCACCTGTTAGCGCCAATCTTGATGTTGCTGGTGGAAGGCTTGTTTCGGTTCTATTTGGTGACTACCGAGATGACTTCTTCCAACCAGAAGAAGTTGATGTAGTGCGAGAGGCATTAAACGAGTTAAGTGTTGACAACGATGATGCTCATGCGGAAATCATCCAAAAAATGGAACTGCTAACTCACTAAATTATCAATTATGGTGCTATAACCTACGACACCGAGAGAAAATTTATAATGTCAAAAGTAAATGTTTTGATTTTTTCAGCAATTGTTGGCTTTGGTTTTACTGCCGGAGTGCAGATTTATATTACGTGGGAAAAAATCATCAACTACGCATGGAGTTGTTTTATTAAGTGAGGTAAGTATGTGGAGAGGTAATAATCATGGCAAAAGCCAGATGATACTTACCGAATATAAGCTAGACCACAAAACCAATAAATCACGCTCAGTATATTTGCTCCGGCACAATAGTCGCGTAAGAAATACCGTGCTGGAACAAAATCTGACAGTTGAAATGGATAATTACGGGGGATTCAAGCCAACAATTTCACTTGATGATTTTCCTCGTGGTTTAAGCGAAAGAGAAGCAATGCTGAAATTAGCAGAATGGCTACAAAGATTAAGCATTGCTATTGAAGATAACTGGTCTGAACCTTAAATTTATATGATGACACTAAAACATTTTCTTGACCGCCCATTATGGGCGGCAGCCGCAGGCTATGACTTTAATTATATGGATTGCATGTCTTATACTGCCAATGCATACGACCATTCGTTCAGCCTGCTGTTTAATTCTTTAAGAATATTGCCGGAAACAGAAGTTGGAGAGCTTCATTTATGGCTATTGGGCTTTATCGCGGCTGTCGTTGGTATTGCTGTATGGCCTTTTATTTTCTGGCTGGTGGCTGTTGTAGTGTGGTTTAAGTGCAAGGCATACCGGAAAAAGTATTTCTTAGGTGATGGAATGACTGATATTGCCAAAATGAACATTGAAAAATGGACTAAGGAATGTGAAAAGAAATGGCGCAAAAAGAAATGACAAGAATCACTAAAGAACGCATATCAGAGATTATCGCCCGTATCGAAATGTATGGTCACGGTGCTGGATATACGGCAGATGAAGTATTGGCACTTGCCCAAATGGCTTTGGCGGCTTGCAAAGATGATAAAAAAATGAAGCTTATCGACTTGTTAGTGAAGGAGCTGCCCAAGTGCGGCGGGTGGCCTGATGGTATGATCGATTGTCGCCTGCTCAGTGCTAATTTAATGGCGCCATGCGCGACTTTTGCTTTTGGCTCGGACCACAAAAAAGACACTTTCTTTGGGCGCAATTTTTGTTGTGAGATTGAGCTTCCAATCGGTGACCTTGATAGCGATGAATACCAGTCAGTTGTCACTCGCGAACAATACGAAGCTGCTCTCATAGCGTCGCAGAAAGTCGAGTTCAATGGTGATGAACCTGAAAGTAAGGCTTACAAGTTAGATTTTGAGCAATGGCTGGAACAGCAACGCGGGAAAATCGATGTGGACTGCGGTTGTGTGTCTGCGGAAACATTCATGCACTGGTTGCGGGTAGCTTATGTGGCTGGCAACCATCCGGATTTTCCGGATAGTTCCCAACAATCGCCCAAGAAAAGCGTAAAAACCACTCTGGAAAGAGGCTATCTTGAGGCCGCATTAAAGATTAAGCCGGGCCATACGCTAGGCGTCATTGATGCCATGTTGGTTCATGAAATGGCGAAGGCTTTATTGCCGCTGGTGGCTGATAAAATTCCGAATAAGGCCGATATCTGATCACCATGCTAAAATCCCCTCAATTCACAGAGGGGATTTTTGTATATGTTGCATAGAGTTTTATGGAAAAGCGTTATTGTCGGCGCGATACTGGCTATATCTGGGTGTGCAATGGTGCAATACAACGACGGTGAAAAGGTAAGCATACAGTCAGATGGTTGGTATGGCCTGGATAGCCTGCAAAAAACCGCAGATAAAGCCTGTCAGCAATATGGGAAGTCTAAAGCAGTATATCAGCATAGCGCGAACGCTAACCCTCATCTTGCGCCCGGTTCGGGTGTTCAGAATACCATCTGGAAATGTGAGCCTTAAATATGAGCGACTGGAATATTGCAGCTAAAAGTCAGGAAGAACGGGATAAGGTTAACGTTGATCTGGCTGCCAGCGGTGTGGCGTACAAAGAGCGATTGAACATACCTGTCATAGCTGAACAGGTAGCCCGCGAGCAACCAGAGAATCTGCGCACCTATTTCATGGAACGTCTACGGCACTACCGGCAGTTAAGCCTCCAGTTGCCAAAAGGGAACGATCCGGCATATCAGAAAACAGAATAGTTGTTAGGCTATTACGCAATGCCCGCGCCATTCATAGCGGGTTTTAAGCCATATTCACCGTTGTAGAAATTACTCATGTTCCATTCATTGGGAAGCTCTTTTCTGTCCAATGTATAGTGGCGCACGATATAACGATCTTCATCTTCTTCGATGGACAGGCGGACATAGCCAATGTGGATCACCGATACGGGCGGTGTTCGTATTGCATAGATGTCGCGGAGATATACCGGTAGCTCGACAAATGCATCAGGTGCATCTGTGATGCTCGTTTTTTCACAGTATTCATATAACGCATCGTTGATATCGTTAAGAGATTCATGATCGTATATTTCCAGGTAATTACCGCGATCGCGATGGTACTCGATTTTAGCCATTCAAAATCCCCTGTTATCGTTTTGCATTTCTCTAATCCGGTTCAGAACTACTTCATGCTGGGCTTGGATAGCGGCTTTTTCGTTTTCAAGTCGGGCAATAGACATCTCTAATTCTTTGCTGTACCAGGCGAGTTGGGCCAGGTTCATCCGGTTGTGGTCGAGAGTTGGAGACACTTCGACGCGATCCCTTTCTTCCTGCTTTAATGAGAAGAGATTCATCTCATCCCTAGAGGAAAATTCAGCAACAATTTCTTGTTGATGATCCGGTCGCTGCGGCATCCTCGCCAGTATAAATGGCGGTTCTTTTGAAAACATGAATGTCGGTTCATAACGTGTTTTCACCCATCTAGCCTGCTGTCTTTCGGCAAGTTCACAGGCTTCATCATAGTTATTTGCCGAACCAAGCACGGATGGGCGGTCCCACGCGCCACCATTCAGACAATAAACAACAATTTTCCCGTCATGTTCTGTAACCCCATAGGGATGGTCCCACCAGGCGTCCAGCTGAGCTTTAGAGCGTTTCTCGTTAGGAGTGCAGTCAAAATTTTTGGGCAATACAGGATCGAGAGGAATGCGATTAGGCATAGCTAATTCCTTATTAACTGATTGGCAACGAGGTTACGCTGATCCGTTGGTGATGAATAGTAGCAAAGAGCACAAAATCATCAGCGGTGGTTGATGTACGTAACGCGTTTGCACCAAAGGTGTCTCTTTAATGTATACTGTATAAATGAACAGTATTATTGAGGTGAAAACGCTATGGGCTTCCCTTCTCCTGCGGCGGATTATGTTGAAAGCCGAATTTCTCTTGATCAGCAACTAATCAGGCATCCATCAGCAACCTACTTCATGCGGGCAGCTGATAGCCATCACCGTGAGGGAATATTGCAGGGTGCTTTGCTGGTGGTTGATTCCTCGCTTACTCCGGTTGATGGTTCTCTGCTTGTGTGCGCTATGGAGGGTGAATATCGCATAAAGAGATACAGGAAGTATCCGCGCCAGCACCTGGAGGATTTAAGCACCGGGAAGAAAGAGGCGTTACCAGTAGATGACGATGGATACACGGGCAGTAATGCTGTTTTTGGTGTGATCACTCATGTCATCAATGATGCCAGAAGTGGGGAGTTTGATGATTGTCCGGTTATTTAAGCTGCAAAGGGCTGGTGCTTTATGCCTGTGAAGTTTATAATTGTGTACACATAACGAGTACACGAGGTGTTTATGCAATCCATTAACTTCCGTAC